>Ga0208271_100038_pt1 | contig 107451 bp, 63 predicted proteins | sample LakWasM111_LOW13_2_FD_183927 | JGI IMG/M metagenome (GOLD analysis project Ga0208271, IMG submission 183927) | Freshwater sediment methanotrophic microbial communities from Lake Washington under simulated oxygen tension - Sediment Metagenome... | ecosystem: Environmental > Aquatic > Freshwater >...
GGGTCTGTTTCATCCAGTTCTTTAAGGTAAATAGGTTGATATTCAATTCCTCGGCAATCGACTGAATTGTCCGGTCGCCTCGGTTATACACTTTGACCAGCGCTTGTTCTTTGTAGTCTTCGGTATACTGGTTTTTTGCTTTCATGTCTTCTCTCAAATTTTACGGGTTATGAAAATTTGAGGCGACAACTATTCTGACGCAGAGGGGTCCGAAGATAATGGATCGCATCTTTCATTAATTGCTTTGTCCATACAAGCTCTTAATTTTGCAGCTAGAATTTTGACATGAGGCTCTTTGCACATCTCAAGATGCCCTCCGGAAACCTGCTGAACTTCAACCCTATCGCCCAAAAGCTCTTTCCATCCTTGTTCCGGAGGAGCATAGCTAAAAAACATGGATTCCCGGTTAGCCGCTTGAAACAACATTAACTGCCCATGATAAATTTTGGGTTGATAACCATTGCGACAAGCCAAATCGGGGCCTAATGTATATAGGTGAGGCCAAAAATCCGGTTCTAACACCTCTTTTTTTAACCAATACTTAACTTTATTTTTGGCCAGAACCAAGAGTTGACTTGGACGTTGCCTAAAAAACTTATGGATTACCTGATGATAGGAGAGCGACTGCTTTTCGTGCGCCAGGTGTGTATCCAGCAATCCCAGTAAGTTCACTCGGTGTCCATTTGCATGTAATTGACAAGCCATTTCATAGGCAACCATGCCGCCAAAGGAAAATCCTATCAAATAATAGGGGCCGTGCGGCTGCACCTGTTGCAGCTCATCAATATAGTGACCGGCCAGCTTTTCCAGCGACGGTAGACGGATAGATCGATTACTACCCTCTGCCGCCATGCCATACCGTAAAAAATAGAGCGGCTGATCCTTTCCCAGATGCAGGGGCAAGTTTAGGAACTCTATCGTGTGAATCGCAAATAAGGGAGGACGTGATCCTTGCGTCTGAATGGGGATAAGGGAGTACCGTGAAGGTTGCCGATTACCGGACGATATTATTATTCCCAGTTCTTCAACGGTTGGAGATTGGTAAATTGTGCCCACGGAAATGTCAAAATTGAATTGCTTGCTAATGTCAATAACCATTTTAACCGCTAGCAAGGAATGTCCGCCCAACTCGAAGAAGTTGTCGTGAATATCAATATGCTTCACCCCCAGTAATTTTTTCCAGACAGCAATCAGTTCGCGTTCGATCTCATTACAAGGCGTAGAACATTCTTTGGATATTGCTTCTGCCAAAGGTAATGGCAGAGCCTTACGATTCAGCTTGCCATTTGAAGTAAGCGGCAGTCCGTTGAGAAACACATAGGCCGAAGGCATCATGAATTCCGGCAATTTCAGCTTCAGAAAGTCCCTCACTTCAGTTGAGGTGATAATGGGATTGCCACGGGAAACCAGATAAGCGACAAGCCGTTTGTCGCCAGGAACAGACTCGTACACGTCCACCGCGACCTCACGTAGTTGCGGGTGCTGGAGCAATGTCGCTTCAATATCGCTCAACTCGATGCGAAAGCCCCGGATTTTTACCTGTAAGTCGTTGCGGAATAAGAACTCAATGGTACCGTCAGCCAACCATCGGGCCAGGTCGCCTGTCTTGTACATTTGCGCGCCAACTTCCGGGACAAATGGGTCGCGTACAAAGCGCTCTGCTGTCAACTCGGGACGATTCAGGTAGCCACGACCAACCGCCGCTCCGCCGATATAAATTTCGCCCGCGACGCCAATTGGCGCCGGTTGCCGATAGCGATCCAAGATGTAAATGCGGACGTTCTTAATGGGCTTTCCAATCGGTACGGGTCGGTTGAGATATTGCTTAATATCGGAAGACATGCGGTAACACGTGGCGATGATGGTGCATTCAGTCGGACCGTAATTATTGAAAAACTCGGGCCGTGGTTCCGGTATTTCCAGCAGCTTGGCCGGTTGCATCGGCTCTCCTCCCAGAAAAACGCGCCGTAGACTACTGAGTTCTCCGTTATTGCCTGCGTCAATTAAGGTATAAAATCCGCTCGGCGTGAGGGTCATCATGCTAACGCGCTCTTTTAGCACCAGCTTTACGATTGCCTGCGGATCAAAGGGTTCGCTCGCTAAAACCAGCCGCGCACCGACGAGTAAAGGGCCGTAAATAACTTTTTGAGTCACATCGAAGGCCATAGAGGTCACAACCAAAACCGTATCGTCGCTAGTAAGGCCAGTTCCTTCTCCGATATACCAGGGAAGCAGGTTTTGTAAACCCCGATGCACTATTTCGACGCCTTTGGGCTTTCCGGTGGAACCTGATGTGTAGATAACATAAGCCCGATTTTCAGGCTGGAGCCCTACTTTTTTATGATCGGGATTCGTATCAGGAAAGATTGACCACACTGGACACCGGGTCGACAAATCAAGCAAATGCGGGCATTTCGGCATTTCCGAGAACAGCGCTTGATACCGGCCATTAGTCAGCAACGCGACTGGGGCGCTGTCTTCAAGCATAAACGCCAGCAGTTCCTTGGGATAACAAGGATCAAGCGGCACATAGGCGCCGCCGGCTTTAAGGATAGCGAGCCAGCCAATCACTTGATCAATGGATCGCTCAAGACAGATCCCGACCAGCACTTCCGGCCCAACACCGATATGGCGCAGATAATGAGCCAGTTGGTTGGCGCGCGCGTTGAGTTCGCCATAGGTTAGTTGTTGATTTTTGTAAACCGCAGCCACTGCCTGAGGTGCATGTCTAACCTGTTCTTCGAACCATTGATGAATGAAGTGGGTGTCGTCCGGAAGCTCTATGACCGACTTATTCCACTCCACCAGTAATTGTCGGCGCTCAGGTTCTGTCAGCAAGGAAAATTCGGACAAATGCGCCTCCGGGTGAGCGACGATGCCGCCGAGAAGCGTCTGAAAATGGCCTATCAAGCGGTCTATGGTTGAGGCATCAAACAAGTCAGCCGCGTATTTCACCTCCCCTGCCAAGCCATGCGAGGTTTTCGACAGCTCAAAGGTAAGGTCGAGCTGGGCAGTTTCAGTGTCGCCGCGTCGAAAGTCCGGGGGGATTTTATCATCAGGAAGATTTTGAAAGATGAACATGACCTGAAACAGCGGATTGCGACTGCGGTCATATTGCAGGTCGAGCGCTTCGACCAGTTTTTCAAATGCTATGTTCCGGTTGGCGTAAGCCCCAAGCACGACTTCCCGAACCTGCGCCAACAGGTCGCAAAAACGTGGATTGCCTGATAGATCCGTGCGCAACACCATAGGGTTGCCGAAAAACCCGTCCAAGCCTTCGCCCTTTAAACAGCTCTGACCGATGCTCGGCGTACCGATAACAATGTCGTCCTGACCGCTGTAGCGGTGCAACAGCATTTGAAAAGCCGCCATCAGGGTTGTGAATAAAGTCACCCCTTCAAGCCGGCTCAGGGCGTTCAGTCTTTCCACCAAGTCGGGCGACAAGCTGAATTTCCGGGTTTCCCGGCGGCATGACGGTACTACCGGGCGCGGCCTGTCGGCGGGCAATTCCAGTATTTGCGCATTCGCCAGTCTTGAACTCCAATAATCCAGCCGCGCTATCGCCTCCGGCTCTAGCTTGGTCCATTCCGGAACCGGTTCAGTTACCGGTTTTTGGAGTCGTCCGGGTAATTCTATAGATGGATCAGGCAAGCATATTTGCATATTTACCCCAAAATAAGAGTTGGTTTCGTGTTGTGCTGTTTAAGCTGGGGAAGCGTTGAGCCGTCAAGCCGATGCTGCTGGAAAGTGTTTAATCAGCAATTTCCTAATCAACATAGTGAGTTGCAACCGTCTAAAATAATGGGCAGGTCTTGTTCCCGTAGATGCAGATTAGAAGATTCATCTTCCTCGATCAATAAGCGCTATTACCTATCAGCTGCACTGGCTACTGAGCTGAATCAAGGCAGTAGCGCTCAGAATTGATTAGCTTCACCCGTTCAGGTACACGGGAAAGATGTGCTAACCCGTTTACACGGCTAATTTCGACACTAATTGCCTCCTAAAAGCCTTCAATTGAAAATCAATACTGACTCGATGGAATCCAAAAAACCAAAGCCGCCTATTTCTATAGTTAGCGTCCGGTAGGTATCCGCACGTATTGTTCGTTTAGTTCGAAATAATGTACTTTTAATCGGCGGTTGACACGAACTCAGTGTTTGATCAAACACATGTTAAGTGGCTTATTTGATTAATATTTCATCGGAAATACTTAACTGGCCAACAGTGCGATACCTGTTGATATAGGCAAATTAAGAACCTTGGTGTGTAAATCCCAGTACTGCGCCGCTGTTTACACTTCCTTAAGTCAACCCAATGATTCATTGCCACCCAACCTCATATATGAGAAATGCGCGGCCCACCCTTTAATAAGGAAACAGCAATGATTTCGGTAACAGTAGAAAACAATATTGATGCGTCAAAGTTAAATACAACCCAGTCAATTCCAATAGGGCCTTCCTCAGTCCCCTTACTGTCATGGAAAAATAGCAGCGCGGAAGAGTTAAATGGCATAAAAAAGTGGATAACTGATTTTTTATGCAACCCTCATCCATCATTAGGCCGTTCCGGGGATGTTTGTCCACACACAAAAGAAGCGATCAATAAGGATAGTATCTTTTTTACAGTAGAAAATTCCTTTCACTTAGATAAAGAAAGTGAAATGAAAAGGATAGCAAATCAAATTGAGCTATTTAAAGAACTAAAAACCGCTAATGCGGAAAGTTACAAGGTAATAATAAATGTCTATCCCTATATTAACAGCGCAGAATATTTTAAGATTGAATCCATTCAAAATGAATTAAAGCCAATATTTGTAGAATCAAGCCTAATGATTGGTCAGTTTTATCCAGGATGTAAAGAAAAGGGGCTATGGAATGATAATTTTTTTCCTCTTGACAGTCCAATTGCTTTATTAGCCATAAGAAATATGGCTATAACAGATATTGCATTTTTAATGTCAAACAATACTTTTGTAAAAAAGTACTTAGACGTTTTTGGAGAAAAAGGAGAAAAATTTTTAAACAAAATTATTGAGCACAAGAAAGACATGCTATTACGATAATATTAGGATAAATATTAAATTACCGCTACTAATAAAAACATATAATAATGAACAATTATGTCATCAAAAATATTTAAGGTATTAGAAAATCTTTATGTTAATTCTATTTTTATAGATAAAATAGGACTGTCATTTAACCAGTTTATAGTCGTATCAAAAAACGAAAAAATAACTCTAATTGAAACCGGATTCAGGAATGACTTCGGTTCATTATCGAACAACATGCTATCTGTTGGATTATATCCGGAGAATATAGAAAATATAATAGTTCCTCACTTCGAAGCAGATGAAATGGGAGCCTTACCTGAAATATTGAAAGTATCAACGCAAAAAGTAAAAGTATATGCACATCCTATTTGCACATTTTCTTTAAACGATATTTTTAATGCGCGGACTAAACCTGTAAAAGATAATGAGGTTATTTCTGTATTTGAAGGGCTTTCATTAAAGTTTATATACACAAAGCATGTCCATCAATGGGACAGTTTAGTCGTTTATTGGATCGAACAAAAAATATTATTTTCTTCAGATCTATTCATACAAAAAGGTGAGTTTGCCGGGATAAATAAAGAAAACTGTTTAACCGAAATTATTGCTTCAATCTATAAAGATAACTACTTGCCGTCATGTAATCATTTAAATCATGCATTAGATAAAATAAAAGAAAACAAAATAAATATTATTTTTCCAATGCATGGGTCAGGGCTTTCAAATCATATAGATTTATATATTAACTCACTAAAAGAACTAAATTTTTAACTATATTCTTCTAATAAAATACTATGGTTATTTTATTAAAGAGTGGTAACGAGATAGCTATTGGTTAACGTGGGTTTAAAGTGCCGGCACATCAATTTCAGTAAAAGATTGTCTAAAGAATAGTCGTCTACGCCTGCTTCTTGATGGTCATAAAAACTTTCAGCCTACGCAATATCGCCGGAGGGAGCAACTCTGCAATCGCCGCCCAAACTTTGCGGACGCGGCCCGCTCCTTAAGCAACTGCCCTGAACGGTTACATCGTCCTACTCCGGATCACCCCCCTCCACTTGGCAGCCCTGCTTAACGAGCAAAGTAAATTTGCAAGGCTCAACATGGGTTACCTGGCGATCCAGGCGGGCCGAACAGCCTGCATCTTCCATGATCGTCCGACCGCCGTCTTTACTGCACAACAACAGCACTGCGTAGGATTTTTGGTATTGTACTTTCAGCAAATAAGGGGCAAATTCAGGGGCCAACAGACCGGGGTCATGCACAGTTGCTTTTTGCAAAATAGACACGTCATTATCGATGGGCGCCTCGGCTAAATCGGCGAAATAAGTATCTACCGCCGAACTCAGATTTACCATTTTGCTGGACAAAAGGCCCCACTCTTTAACATCGGAAGCTCCGGCAACACAGGCGCACATAAACAAAGCGCTGACAAAACTCATCAATAAACGGTGTTTCATGGCATCAGTTCCAGTCAATCATGCGGTTGCTTTTGTCAATACCGGCATCCAAACTCCAGTTTGTCAGGGTATACAAGGGGGACTCTCGGTTTTGCAGCGACAACGCCAGCTCCCTCCATAATTGCACTATATTATTAAAAGCCTTCCGGAATAGTTCCTCGAAATCCATAATGATGCCGCCCGGAGCGTTACGCCCATGGATATATTGGGGTTGGGGAAACGTCGGATAAACCAAACCGTGATTAGCGTCCCCATCGCGGGTTAAACCGAACAGCCAAGCCATGCACTTTGGACGCGCCTTGTCCATCGCTATACCGCGTTTCTTGGCAACCCCATTACGCAATAATGCTACCAAGTGCCCTTTATCGGCCCAAGCGCTGGAATTACAGTCCAGTACGTTAAAATACCGACAATGGGCGACGATACAAAATCTTTCCCAATCTCCCAAGACCCGCTTGGCATCGTTTTGCAATAAGTCTTCGCGACGATTGCGAAGCTCTTCAATGGCCAATTGCGCCAAGGTAATGTGAGTATATCCGCCGGACATAGTATTTTTCCTTATTATGTGACAACCCAGTTTGGTTATTGCATGCCCCTCACTCGGCACGGTCTTTAAATCCAAGCTGACAAAAAAGCCTTTCTTACTTCAAACGCCTCTATCCGCCCCAGGAAAGCTCGTATTGTTCGATGAAAGGGCCGTATTTAAAAATCAATGCTGCCGACCGCCTTAATACCCTGCCGACATAAGTGCCTGAATATAAGTTTCCAGCTCTTGTTTAAAGCCGGAGTGCAGGCTTTGCCTGCTTTGCAAGCAGAGCTTGCACTCCAAAACACCCGAAAACTTTAGCTCGATTACTTATCTACGATTGCCGAAGCCCCCAATGGAAGTAATGATACCCGTTGCGTTCGGCAGTGAATTTATCCGGTGTTTCAAATGTTTTGGGGGAGAGCAACGCGAACTGGGCCAGCGTAAGTACAAGGGTGCCCGAGCTAGTGGTAGTTGCATGCGCCGTATCTTTGGCAACGGTAACTCGTCGGCTGTTTTACAAAATCTAAACGCAAAGCATCTTGTAGCTTATTACACCACAAGTCGAAACCGTTCAGCTTGGCTAATGTAGCGGAAACGATAACCTGTGTATGCAAGCTAAAGATTATTTAGTTGTAAGCATTTTGCTCGCTTACTAAAACACCGTAAGGCCTTGCATGAGCTATTAAGCCTTGCATTTACATCACTGTAGAAAATACCCGCCATTCTAAACACCTCTTATAGCGCCCCAATATTATGCCAATATAGGATTTGAACTTTCCATCAATGAATCGCCGCTGTTATATTAGCGGCTGATTTTTCACAGAACAGCCATGTTGTCGGTAAAGTGTATAGTTTTAACCGGCAAACAAACGCCTACTTGAAACCGGCTCTTAAATGATTTATTGATTTCACCCATGAAACCACAAGTAAAACTATCCGCCGTCATTGTCAGCTTGTTAACAGGGATTTCACCGCTTCAAGCGCAAAACTTATCTGAAACCTATGCGCTTGCTTTACAGAATGCGCCGGTTTTAAAGCAGACCCAAGCCAAGCAATCCGCCATCGGCGAATCGAAAGACCAAAGCATTGCCCGCTTTCTGCCTAACATCTCGACTAACGTAGCCGGCAGCAAAAATCATTTGCATAACAAAAAAACCGGCAATTTTCGGGGTCCTGATCCCAATCAGGAATTCTGGGACAATACCTTCAATGTCAACTTAACCCAGCCCCTGTTCCATTGGGATCATTGGATACAGTTAAGCCAGTCCGACAACCAAATCGCCCAGGCTGAAGCCGCGTATCTGACCGAACTGCAAAACCTGATGGTGAACACGACCGAAGCCTATTTCAATGTGCTGTATGCTCAGGACAACCTGCAATTTGCCTCGGCAGAAAAGCAGGCTATCGCCCGGCAACTGGAACAAGCCCGGCAACGATTTGAAGTCGGTGTTGTTGCAATAACCGATGTTAACGAAGCGCAAGCCGGTTTCGACCAAGCTAACGCTAACGAAATAGACGCGGCCAACAATCTGGACAATCAAAAAGAAGCGTTAAGGGAAATCATCGGCGAAAACGACGCCTCGCTTAACGGACTGGGCGACCAACTGCCCTTACTCAAGCCCGAACCGGCAGATATTGCAGCGTGGAGCGATACCGCCGAACTCAATAACTTCAACATCATTTCAGCATTTAATCAGGCCGAAGTGTCGCGTAAAGCCGTTGACCTGCAACGTAACGGCCACCTGCCCCGCCTGGATTTGGTCGCCTCCTACGGAGCATCCGACAATAACAGCAGCTTTGGTTTTCGGGGCGACACCCGGAACGTCGGCTTACAACTGGAAGTGCCACTGTTTGAAGGCGGCGCGGTAAATTCCCGAACCCGTCAGGCCGCCTATGAATATCAAGCCGCCAAAGAGGATTTAGTCGCGAAAAAGCGGGCGGTAAAACGTCAGGTTAAAGACGCCTATCGCGGCGTGATGTCCAATATTAGCCGCGTAACAGCCCTAAAAACCACGGTAACATCGGCGACCAGCGCCTTGGAGGCGACCGAAGCAGGCTTTGGCGCAGGCACCCGGACCATGGTCGACGTGCTGAACGAACAACGCAACTTATACAAGGCAAAACGGGATTTTGCCCGTAGCCGTTACGATTACCTGGTTAACAGTATCAAATTAAAACAGGCGGCCAGCAGTCTTAGTCAAGCTGATATTGAACGGGTTAACCGGTTGTTGGTGGCGGATACAGAGCGCAAACAGCCTGAATAAAAGTCGTAGAAATAGCCAAAGGGCGGAGGATGCGGTTAAGTTAAGCCGTTCGAAGTAAGTTCATACGTCATAACGAAGTTAAGAAATACGCATAAATTACAGCATTTTCAATTCAAGTTAGTTACTAACCGTTATAAAAACAAAAAGCACGAACGCTAGACGAGATTTTAACTGTTTTGAAAAAGGCTTTTTCTATCGTTACTGTGGTTGATGCGAAAGGTTATTTTGAACACGCCGCCGAATATTAAATGTAACTATCAATTATTGAAAGTGACATATCTATTATCTATTACAAAAAAAGCATATTATCTAATAATTTCCCACTCATAATTAGATACATCAGATGAATTAGTGGACACAATTAAAAATTGGGATAAATTATCTATTCTTCCAATAGATGCAGCCCCAACAGTAAGATATGACCCTGTTCCTGGATCAATAAAATTAAGACGTATTCTATCTGTTGATTTTATGACAGGAGTTGACACTATAGTTAGCGCCCCCCCTAGCGTAACAACACCAGATAAATTTTGATCAGCAAAAGTATTTCCATATGTACTATTAGCTCTATGATCTGTCCATGAATAATCTGTTGTATTAGTTATAAAATGGTTATCCTTAAAATAAATACTATTAGTTGTAGTAGAAAAGACTATAACAGCGCCAAGCAAGCAATTATCTATTATATTATCAGAAATAATAATATTTACACCAAATGCTATATTTCCACTTATACCTGTGGTAGATTCTAATATACCATTAATATAATTACCAGTTATGATACTAGAGGAGGACGTAGCACTTATTGCAGAGCTGCCTTGACCTATAAAAGTATTATTTCGTACATTTGTAGTAACAGCGCCATTTATAGGATTTATTGCTGAGGAATACCCAATAATCTGATTATTATCTATATGAACTAATGAGGTTCTATTAACTTGGATACCTGTACCAGTTAAAGAGGAACTACTTATTTTATTCCCTTTAATGGTTACATTGGACACACCTCCACTGTCAGCCCCATAAAGTACTATCCCAGCTAAAGCACAATTAGTTAATGTATTGTCAGCAATAATAACACCAGACGTAGCAGAACCATAGCCACTAATACTTCCAGCAACTTGTATACCCTCAACTTGTATATTACTTACATGATTATTATTTATTCTAATATCTGTACATAATCCATCAGCAATAATCCCACCAGAGTTGGTAGTATTATCCCCAATTATTATATTTTCGCTAATAGATACATCAGTCACAGCAAATAGAGATATTCCTGTTTGTGAACCATTTGTAATTATATTTCTATTAATGGTACTCTGATTTGCATTGCATATTATAGGCCCATATTGGGAACCAGATGAAATCGCAGCACAAGAATATAATTTATTATATTTTATTGTACCTAAGGAAGTCCCACTTTGTGCTACAATACCACCATTTTTAAATGAATAAAAGCTATTATTAATAATCAAAAAATCCGTAGCCCCATCTAAGGCAGTAATAGGTACAGCAGTTATAGTAGTACCCCCAGTAAATATAACATCACAAACAGTTATACCACTAGCAGAGAATTTAAATATCTTACCTGTAGGTGTTGCTCCTACAATAATTTTACCGTTAAATAATGAAGCTGTTAAAGTAATTTCAGTATCAGTATCTATCAGATAAGTTTCCCCTAATAAGTCTATAGGCAAACCTACAGCTGAAGCTACAATAAAGGCAGCAGTATCATCAATCACTCCTCCGCCAATACCACCATAACTTTTTATAGATATATTCCCGTCTTTTCTCAACTCGGCAACCGCAGCCAAATCCTTCAAGTCTTCCATTAATTCTATATATTCTTCCATCGGCAATATAACGGATATTTTTTGTCCTTCTGTGTCGGTTATGTATTGTTTTGGCATGGTTTTAATTACCTCATTGGTTATCTCGCTAAAAGGTACGCATAGCGTACCCTACGTGACTAGCTCACGATTAGCTCAGCTGTTTTTAATAGCAAGTTTAGGTGGCTTTTTAGCCGTGATTGTTCGACAACAATTATCCTTTAATAATACTATTGTTAGTATTTCAAATATCTCTGTCAGCTTCCCTAGCTGGAATTACACTGTCTGAAACTCTCTTGATATGTTTATCTCCAGGCAACTTACGTCCAGAATTATGTTTTGCTGCTGATAACTTTATAAGATCTTCAATTTCTTTTAAGGTACGAGATGATGCGTAGCTATAACGATACTGCGCACGGAGAATTCGATAAACATCCATAAGATAAAATGAATCTTTTTCTATAGAAGAAATGTAGCCTTCAACTTGCGTTTTCCACTCCCGCGGTCTCTGGTGAATTAGCAATAATATCAATATATGTTTTTTTAGCGCTTCATTTTCATTAATGAGTTGATCTATTAATAACGGCCCCATTTTTTGTGAAAATAAGTCATCCTGACTTATTAAAACAATATTATTTGGTATTTCAAACAAAATACTACGTATTCTCTCCAAGAGTGTATCGCCAAAATTTCCGCGTAATTGAAAACCTTGCCCATCGAATGAGGCTTCTCCCTCTTCTGCAAGAAGAGGAAGTAATACCATTAATACCTTTGAAATTTGTTCCCAACACCGCATAATTTCTTGTAGTAGCTGACGCTTAGTATCAGGGCTTACATAATCACTATTCCGAAGAGCTCTTGCACCAGCTTTCATGGTTTGCATCATAAATACAAAAGAATATTCGGCAATAATATCTCGAATTTCTTGATTATATGGTTGCCTCCTATCATATTGACGATCAGCATAGCTATCTTTTATGGAATCAGGTAAATTAGAATCCTGTACACCATTACATATCTCATTTTGCATCTGCTCTAATACTTCTGGAGAAGCTTGAAATTTTGCATAACGATAAGGATTTAATCCATCTGGAAGACCACACCTTTCCTGAACTTTATCACTAAAAATGTGAATATCTTTTATTAATATTTTAAGTGCATCTTCACGTTGCCTATCTATACCAGTATAAAACTCAATTATTTCTGGAAATCTAGCATATCTCATATCTTCAAAAATATAATCAGCAAATTTTTTGTTATGATGCATTCTTTGAGCGGAAAAATAATATATCCAGTAGGTAAACTTGAAACGAAAAGAGTTTTCGCATTTAATTAAAATATTATTTGCAAAAAGCACATCAAATACGACTTGTACTTCAAGATCAATAAGGCTTTCTTTACAGCAATTATTTAGTACTTTAATAAAATGACTCATAGAAAATATATACTTATTTTCTTTAAGCATCGTTTCACAAAAATACCCTAGCACATACTCACAATCTTTCAAATCTGGCCGTACTTTATAGGTTGGAATATCATCTACATTAAATAAGAGAAAAAGAACTCTTCTAATCATTTCTGTTCGATTAACAGGACTTTCATCAAAGTCAATTTCAGAAACCTTTAGTAACGTTAAGCAATTTAACGGTGTTCTATGAAGATTAAGCACCTCTAAATCTGAAATAACCCTTTTAATGACCGCATCCTCATTGCCTATATCTTTAGTATTATTATAATCAGCAACAATTTTTCGAACATTCCCTCTAGAAAGAGTCCAAAGGTAAAACACATCAAACTGCCGATCAAGCGATTCTCCAGCGGCTTGACTTAGAAACTGAGTATTATCAATAGTATGCATCACCATGACGGGCACATCTTTAAAAAAAGCACATACTTTTCGAAGTAGTTTAATGGAGTCTTCGCCATGGTTCGTCCATGAATCAAGAATGACACACTTAACGTCCTGTAACTGACGGCCAAAAATCTCCAACTCAGCGTTTGTAGCCTTTTCTATCAAACTTATATGAGGTTTTAAATTCTTTGAGTCAAGGTATATCCAAAAGGCTGATTCGTGGTTTCGCCATGCTTCTCTAATTAGATAATGCGACAAGCACGATAACCCAAATTGAGGCGGTGCTTTGATTATCGCTGATTTGGGCTGTAATATCAGATCAGTTAAAACAACCTTCTCTGCTGTTTTAGCATCTCTTGCAACTTCTGAACTCTTAGATAAAATGGGATTAGCCCACACTTTGGGTAATGAAGAGAAGGATGACAACGCATCATCTAGCTTTTTTGTAAAATAACGATCCACAAAATCAACGACTTCTTTCTGCTCTTTAGGATAATTCATTTTTGTAACTCCATTGACAAGCATTACATCTTTAATGAATTTGCATAGTAAGCGATGCTGAATAGCTTCTTTATTTTGAGGCTTTGCGATTGTGAAATGATCGGAATTTTGAACTTTGAATTGTTCTCCAAAATATCTCGCACCAGAGAAAGGTTCAACGACTTGTTTATTGAAAAACTTTTTTAAAATAATAGGTTTGTCTTCGACTAATTCCTTTCCCATCATTAATAAATTTTCCGCTTCTTTAAGATTCTGAAAGTTTTTATCAAGATCATTTAGCCAAATATTATTTTGCTTAAAACGTAGGGCTTCGGCTTGCGCATTTTTTACATTTAAGATTTTTGCTAGTCCTGTTATCAAATTTGCATACTCTGAACCTAGTGAGGGAGAAGCTACTAAAAATAGACCTATACGTAGGTTAAGGTTAATTAGATCAACTTGTCGGTCTACAATAAATTTTCTAACAACAATCCCTCCCATACTATGACAAACAAAGATGATCCGTTTCCCTTCGCTCAGTAAACCATCTAATCCCAACTGCTCTTTAAAAGCATCCACTACATCACCTAAATGATAATTTCCACTAAAAATACTCGTGTTATAGGTAAACGTGTAAATACCCAGCCCCATTAAATCTGGGTCTTGGATGAGTAATTCTGGCCAATTAGCACCATTATTGTTTTTCCAGCATTTTTCCGTATTTGATAAGATGCCATGTACGAAAACAACTGCCGTGTTTTGTTGAGGGCTTTGTATCCACTGTCCTTTCATTTTTATGCCTTCTTTAGTTATTAACTTTTAATAAACTCCTAAGTTATAAGAGTGTCTGTCAAACAACATACAATTCTTACTTTCAGCGAATATGGATAACGCACCCACCCGGATCTATACGCTAAGTTGAGTTGATTTTATCGTATTCTTAGCCACCATGTTTTTGTTTCGGCGCATGCGGAATGTTGAAAGCGGTGAATATGAGAGACAGCAATCACTCAGCCCGCAAAGCCTCCAACGGCTCCAGCCTGGCGGCTTTCATGGCCGGTGCCACTCCGGCCGCTACACCGATCAGCAATGACACCATAAAAGCCGCAATGATATAAGCCCAGGCCAACTCCACCGGCAAAGCGGGCAGCGCCACATCAAGTATCTTGACTATGGTTATGCCCAACAACACGCCGCACAATCCGCCTGCGCCGCTTAGCGCCAAGGCCTCGCACAAGAACAACTGGAATATGGTTCTGCGTTCCGCGCCTACCGCCCGCAGCAGGCCGATTTCGGAAATTCGCTCGGACACGGCGATGGTCATGATGGTCAGTATGCCGACCGAGCCGACCAGCAAGGAAATACTGCCCAACGCCGCGACCGCCAGGGTCAGGATGTTCAGGATCGAATCCATGCTTTTGAGCATCTGGTTCTGGGTGACGATGGTGAAGTCTTCGCTGCCGTGCCGGGCAATCAGGTTTCGTTTGATGGCTTTTTCTACGCCGCTAATCACGGCATTGCTTTTATAGAGCAGGTGGATTTCCATCAGGCTTTCCCGATCGAACAGCTCCAGCGCCTTGGCGGCCGGGATGTAGATGGTGTCGTCCATGTCGAAGCCGATCATCTGGCCTTTCTTTTCCATCACCCCGACGACCCGAAAACGGTCGCTGCCGATCCTGACGCGCTGGCCTAGCGGACTGGCGGCGCCGAACAGTTCGCTCGCCAACTTATTGCCCAGCACCGCAAAGGCGCGCGGATTGCTGGCTTCTTCCGGCAAAAAGCGCCCGTTGACGACCTTGATTCTCCATATCTGCGCCGCCGCTGCACCGACTCCCAACACATTGGTGCGCCGCTGTTTCCCCTCTGCTTCGACACGCGCGTTGCCTTGCACCATCGGCGATGCGGCGATGATATTTTCCACTTTGCTTAAGCTGACCACATCGGCTATGACCAGCGGCCTAACCGTGCTGATCGATGCGCCCGACACGCCGAAGGTGGTGGTTTTGCCGGGATGAACGCCGATCAGGTTGGTGCCGAATTCGGTGAACTCGGCCAGCACAAAGGTATGAATGCCCCGGCCTATCGAGGTTAATACGACCACCGCCGCGATGCCGATAATCAACCCCAGCGCAGTCAGCGCCGAACGCAGTTTATGGCTGATAACCGTACGGTATGATAATGCGATCAGGTCGGCGTAGCGCATCGTTTACCGCTTCGCCAAGGCGGCGACAGGATCGAGATTGGCGGCTTTTCTGGCCGGTAATACGCCGAACACCAGGCCGGTAAACAACGACACCAGCAATGCGGCCAGCAACGCCCAGACCGGCAATTGTATCGGAAAATCCGGGTACAAAGCCTGTAAAACGCCCAAGGTTGCGTAACCCAGCATTACCCCCAATAGCGCGCCTGCCAGCGACAACATCGCCGCTTCGGTCAAAAACAGCCACAACAATTGCCGCTTGGTCGCGCCTAATGCTTTCAGCAAACCGATCTCGGAGGTGCGTTGGGTGACGCTGACCAGCATCACATTCATCACCAACACGCCGGCCACCGCCAGACTGATGCCGGCGATGCCGGCTACGGTCAATGTCAATGCGGTCAATATTTTATCGAAGGTGTTGACCACGCTGTCCTGGGTAATCAGCGTCACGTCGTCTTCGCCTTCGTGGCGAGCCTTGATGATGGCTCTGATTTCGTCGACCGCCTTGTACATGTCCGGCTTGGATTTGCTTTCAACCAGCACCCGGAATAAGGAGTGGGTATCGAACAAAGCCTGCGCCGACGCCACCGGAATAATGACGATTTCGTCAAAATCGATGCCGACCGATTGCCCTTCCGACGACAGCACGCCGATCACCCTAAAGCGCCGGTCATTGATGCGCAGCCACTGCCCCAGCGCCGGTTTATTAGCGAACAGTTCATTGCGTATGGTTTGACCGAGCACGCAAACCGACTCGGCTTTATCGAGCTCGGTTTGGGGCAGGAAACTGCCTTGCGCCACGGTCAAGCGGCGCACCCGTTTTAATGCCTGGGTCGAACCCAGTACATTGGTTTCCCGCTCCAGGCCCAACGATGAAACCGGCGCGGAGCCGATAGTCAACGGCGCGATGGCGGCAATATGACGACTGCGCAATAAAGCTTCGGCATCATCGAGCGTTAAATCGCGGGGCGTTTCGCCGAATAGCGGCGGCTGTCCGCCCGTCGTTTCGGTGCGCCCCGGCAATACGATAACCAGGTTTGTGCCCAAGGCTTCAAACTCGTTAACCACATAACGGCGGGCGCTGTCGCCCAAGGCCGTTAACACCGAAACCGAAGCGATGCCGATGCTCATTGCCAGGATAATCAACGCCGCGCGTAAGCGCTGTGTGCCGATTGCGGCTAAGGATTGGATTAATGTGTCTTTAATGAACATGGGCTCAGCACTTCTATACGCGCAGATTTAATTAATTCACCACGAAGACACGAAGAGCACGAAGAAAAGCAAAGATAAATAACTTCGTGATCTTCGTGTCTTCGTGGTGATCTTTTATATTTTGATTACTTATCACCCTATCTGCCCATCGACAATGCGGATTTTCCGCCGCGCCCGGTCGCCCAGATTCTGGTCATGGGTAATAATCACCAGCGTCACGCCCTGCCGGTTAAGGCCTTCCAGCAACTCGATAATTTCCTTGCCGGACTTGCTGTCCAGATTGCCGGTCGGCTCGTCCGCCAATAAAATCTCCGGACGCATGATCATGGCCCTGGCAATGGCGACGCGCTGCAACTGTCCGCCGGAAAGCTGATCCGGCCTGTGCCCTGCCCTGTCTTGCAGGCTGACCGACGCCAGCGCGTCCTGCACCCGTTGCTTGCGCTCCTTGCCCGGCACGCCGGCCAGTATCATCGGCATTTCAATATTTTCAGCCGCCGACAAACGCGGAATCAAATGAAAAAACTGGAATACAAAGCCGATGTTTTCACGGCGGACTTTAGCCAGTTCATCATCGCTAAGCTGGGTGACCGGCTGCTCATTTAACAGATAACGGCCCGAACTCGGCTGATCCAGCAAGGCGATCACATTCAATAAAGTCGATTTGCCGGAACCGGACGGCCCCATCACCGATACATATTCGCCTTTTTCAATGCTTATATTAATATCGTTCAAGGCATGAACAGTTTGCTCGCCTACCTGAAAATATCGATGGATATGTTCCAGCCGTATCATTTTTTGACGCGGGCATAAGCGCCGGCAACTACGCCCTCCCGGCCTACCGACAACACGACTTTATCGCCGACATTCAGGCCTGACAGCACTTCCACGGTGTTCCAGTTGACCAGGCCCGGTTTAAAGCTGCGTTCTTCCAGCAAGCCGTCCGGCCGCATCACCAAGACCCGGTTATTTTCCAATACTGCCTCGGCTGGCACCCTGAGCGCCTGAGGCTTACTGGCCAACAAGACTTCAATATCGGCGCTGTAGCCGGGCAGCAAGCCGTTAAGGTCCTTCGGATCGGTTAATTTAACTTCAACCTCGACGGTGCGCGCCTGCTTTTCTTTTTCCAGCACATACGGGGCAATGCGGCTTACCGTGCCGGAACAGCGTTTTTCGGTAAAGGCATCCAGCGACACGCAAGCGCTCATGCCGGTTTTAATCTGCGGCGCATCCACTTCATCAATCGGCGCGGATACATACAAACAACTGACATCCAGTAAATCGATGGCGGGCAAAGTCGGAATGCCGGGCGGCGATGGCGTGATGAATTCTCCCAGCTCGGCATTGATTTCAGCCACGGTGCCGTCGAAAGGCGCAACAACCAGGGTGCGTTCGACAGCGGCCTGGGCTGCATCGCGGTTAGCCTGGCTAACCGCGATAGACTCCAGGGCTGCGGTGCAGGATGCCCGTTTGGCGCGGGCGCCGGTCGCTTTGGTATCGACCTGTTCTTCGGAAATAATATGATTGAATTGCTGTAAACGTAGCGCGCGATCCGCCTCGCGCTCTGCGCCTGCGCCCAACTGACAGGCTTGCTCGGCCGATGCCCGGTTAGCCCTGATTTGAGCGTCCTGCAATTTAACCTGGGCTTTCATGTCTTTATTCCATACTTCCAACAGCAGCTGATTTTGCTTGACGTTATCGCCTTCCTTGACGTGCAGCTCGGCAACCTGTCCGCCGGTTGCCGGCGCGAGGTAGGCGCGGCGGCAAGCTTTAACCGTGCCGACGCGGGTATTGGATACCGTCGATCTCACCTCGCCTTGTTCAAGCGCGATTATTTCGACATCGACAAATTTCGGCTGTTTGGTAAAAAAATAAATGGCAATAATCAAGGCGAGGCTAATGGTGATAATGAGTGATTTTTTGCCGAGTGAAATCATATAAGTAGCCAAAAGTTGTTTATATTGGAGCCGCGAGCATCAGGGTACTGATTTACTGGATATTGAGCAATGGCTAAGGAATATTTACCACGAAGGACACGAAGAAAAAGCATAAACTCCGTGCCCTTGGTGTCTTCGTGGTGAATAAAAGTATCAGATATACAGGGTATATTCTTTTCCAGACATTAACTTAAAACCGGCATCAGCCGACAATCACCAGCCAATCGGTCAAATAAGTCATTTTTACCGACAGATTCTTCCCCAAGACTTTCAGCATATCGTCCGATTCGCGCAAATTGATGCGGCCATTGATTTTTAGGGTTCGCAAGGTATCGTCCTTATAAACCACCGCACCGGTTCGATAGCGGCGGACCTGATTAATGACGCTTTCCAGGGACGCATTCTCAAACACCAGAAAACCGTTGACCCAGGAGGTGGCCAGCGCAGAATCCAATATCCGGACTTCGCCAAGACCTTTGGCATCGATCGATACCGCCTCGCGATCATGTAAAATCTGCGGCTGTTTCAACGCGCCCCGGTCGCTCACTTCAACCCGTCCTGACGCTACTTTGACTTCATCGCTCCGATCCTGCTCATGGACGAAAAACCGGGTTCCGAGTACGCGGGTCGTCGAATGCTCGGCCTGGACAATAAACGGCCGGTTGGGGTCGGCTTTGACTTCGAAATAAACCTCGCCTTTCAGCAGCTCGACCCTGCGTTGCAGGCCCTCCATGTTGACTGCGATAGAACTGTCGGTATTGAGCATCGCGCTGGAACCGTCATCGAAATAAACGGTTTTTCGTTCGCCTAATCCGGTCGAATAGTCGCCTTGCATCAAGATCGCAAGTTCGTTTCTAAGCAGAAAAGTTAAGGCCAGACAAGCTGCTATCGCCAGCGGTAATTTGAAATAAATGGCTGCTGTTTTCTTTTGCGGTGCGATGCGGTGTTTTTCGGCGGCTTGACCCAGCGCTTGCAGCAGACCGGCATCGCCCCACAGTTTACTGATTTCATTAAAAGTTTCGCGGTGCAAGTCGTCCTGATTCAGCCATAGAAGAAATGACGCCTTTTCCTCGCCAGAGACATTGTCGGCCCGTAGCCGTATAAACCAGGCAACCGCTTGCTCGTCAATATCGTTATTAAGCCCTGATTCCAAACTATTCTTCTCGTTTTCCTGTTTCATAGGCCACTACTCGGTTTCTTGATAAAAAGCTCCCCGTAGACAGGATAAGCGAGCCGCGTAACCGGCGATAATCCACGGTAATAAGCGCCACTAGCAGTCAAAACCGCTGAAGAGTTACGTTTCATAATGATTATTCTACCTAAAACCAATTGCTTATTATATTCCGCGCGGATTTTTTACTTAACTGATGTTACGCATCTGTCTAATAAAAAAGCGTACTATTTTTTCGTGCTTTTCGTGCTTTTCGTGCTTTTCGTGCTTTTCGTGCTTTTCGTGGACAGCGCGTAACATCCGTTAATCATTCGGCTGTAACAATAACATGTGTTCGGACTTTCCGGCTGTCAGCGGCATTGATAAACCCTTGAGCCAGTAGTTCTGCTGGTCCCGGTAATAAGGCGACAAGGGTTGGCCGGATTGGCCGCCGGGCATATGCAAAATCGCGTCTTCAAAATGCCCCGGCGAAACTACCAGCCGCTCGCTAGCCCCAAAACCCGGCCCCGCCGCGCGAACGCAGAAACCGCAACCCGGCAAGGCCTCGCTAGGCATATCCAGCAAATCGCTCAGCATCGGCAAAGCCTTGGAAAACGGATGCGAGTGCTTGACCTTATTCTGCTCGCCCCAGTTCAATTCCATTAACGCCACTCCCGGATGCCGGGCTTGCAGCTGCCGTATGCTGTGTTTCAATTGTCCCAGAATAAAATCGTCCCAGTTCCGGTAATGCGCCGCATCCGGCAATATCTGCGGCGGCTTTTCGTTCAACAAGGCTTGCAACGGCGTATCGATATACGTCCACGAATAGCTGAAATTTTTATCGGCGTCCCGGCCGGCCGACAAAAGCGGCGTAAATACCGCCTCGATCAATTGCTTGCGGAACTCGACCAGCAAAGCAAAACCCAGGCTGCCGACATCGGCCCGGCCGTTCCAGGCCAGCAAATAGTCGCGCACCTCGGCCAGATCCGGCTGCGCCGCAACCGCTTCCTTGGTCAGGCTATTCAAGGCCAACTGCTGATAGAACACATAAAACTCGCTTTCGGTATCGAGTTGCAAATCGAACATGGCCCATTCGCCAATCCTGGGCATTTGCGTCAGTTGCCGGGTAATCCTGTAGGCGCGATAGCCGTTGCCGAACTGGTGGCCGATCACATACGGATAATTTTTGCCCAGACGGCGGTCGTTGGCCGACGCCAAAATGCCCTCCGGCGGGTCGATGACGCGCGGCAAATCCCCAGGTTCCACATAGCCGTTCCAGCTTGCGCGGCCGTCCGCCCATGAGCGACTGACCAAACCGTCATTGCCGAAGCGCTTGGGAATTTTGCCCATCACCGTCCAGGCGATGCTGCCCTGGTCGTCGGCCAGCAAGATATTCAGCTGCGGACCGCCGCTGCTGTTGACTATGCTTATCGCCTGTTCCAGGGTTTCGCCTTGTTCCAAATCAAACAAATTGAAGTTGAACGCATCGGCATCCAGCGCCGTCCAATGAATCGCCACCGGCTGATCCAGCAGCGCTTGATTGGCGACCGGCCCCCAGCGGGTCTGCTTAACCACAATCTGCTTGGCTGCACCGCCTTTGACGATTATGGTTTCCGGATACTCGTCGAAGCGCTGCCATTGCTCGCCTACCCGGTATTGCTCGGGATTGGCGGGATTGATCTCAAGCCGGACCAAATCCAGGAAATCGCCGGAAAGGTTGGTCGCTCCCCAGGCGATATGCCGGTTGCTGCCGGCAATTAACAGCGGCGTACCGGGCAAGGTCAAGCCTGCGGCATGCACAGCGCCGTAATTCAGCTCGATGCGATACCAGATATTAGGCACCGATATGCCCAAATGCATGTCGTTAGCCAAAATGGCCCGCCCGTCCCAGGTCTTCTTGCCGCCGACCGCCCAGGCATTGGAACCGACCATTAAATCGGCTTGCTGAACCAGTTGCGCCAAGGGTGTTTTATCCGGCGTCCGATGGGCGAGTGCCGTTGCCAAAGCCTCGACAGGAATCGCTTGCGCCGGGCGCAACGATTCGGCCTGTTTTTGCAGCTGTTCGGTATAAAAATCGGTGTCCGGCGTTAAAAAACGCATCGCGGCGTCAGGCAAGGTTTTTTCCATCACGCTCAGCATGCGCTCGCCGCGCTCCTCGCCGGCAGTCAAGTTCTCGCACATGCCCAATACCACCAGCAGACTGTCCTCGGGCGTCCAAGGCTCCGGTTGATAAGCCAATACGGCAAACTCGAAAGGCCGTTTGCCGGGCTCCGTCAAATAGCGGTTGACGCCGTCGGCATAGCTTTGCAGATACTGTCGATGGACTGTCGGCAGTTTTGCCAGGATGGCTTTTGCCTCCCGGTGAAAACCGTAGGTTCGGGCCTTGATGTCGCTATCCAGCGCCATGTCGCCGAAGATTTCCGCCAAGCGCCCGGCGCTTTTGCGCCGCATCAGCTCCATCTGAAACAGGCGGTCGCGCGCGGTAACATAGCCCAATGTCCGAACCGCATCGGCACGGTTAGCGGCATTGATGACTGGCATGCCGTGTGCATCGGTATCTACGCGCACTTCTGCCGTAAGCCGGTCCAGCCGCACCGTGCCGTCAAGTTGCGGCATGGACCGATGCATCACCCAAAAACCGGCACCGAAGGCTATCGCTGCCACGCTCGCAAGCCCCAAGCCGCCATATAAAATAACTTTTCGAATATTCGCCATGGTCTTTCGATACTATTAAATCCGATTAAAAAACTTACAAGACTATCACCACGAAGTTCACGAAGAAAACTTCGTGTCTTCGTGATGAATATATCCTTTCCTAATTGCTGACTGCCGATCACTTGCCGAACCGGAAAATACAGCAGTTGCGAAATCGCCGCTCAGCACATCGTATTCCTCGCGCGCTTTGAGCATCGCTTGTTTCGGCCATTCCTTGAACAGACTGGAACTCAAGACGCCGAGTACAATCACCCCCGCCAAAACCAGGGCCAAGTGCCGGGATAACCCGCTCAGATACGCCAACAACCGTTAGCCAGGAAGAGCGGCACAAAAAAAACTATCATAAAATATTTTCCTTTCAGCTCGCCCTATACACCATTTAATACGTTAGACGCTTATCAGGCCTCAAAACCGAGCAAGTCTGATAATAGGACGCCTTAAAGCCTTTTTAACCTCATCCACCCAATTAAAAAACACCCCGCCCATCCGCGTCGGCACCGCATCGCTTTAATTAAACTATGTTACATAACCCATTACAGATACGTCATATACCTCGATTTAGCAAAATCGCCCGCTCATTTATCGCTAACTCATTGAAATTAATAGCACGAAAAAGTGGCATACTCATTGCTTTTTTGCAAACAGAACCCATGCAATGAATTCAGAACAACCAGACGATATGCTATGCCCACAATATTTATCGGCTTACTCGGCTCGTTACAATCGCCTTGCCTGCGTGCCGATAGCCGTGCAAAACCCGTGAACTTACCAACCCAGCAGACTATGGCGCTTTGGCAAACCGCATACCGGCCTTATTCGGCAGCGTCGGTTCTGCAACAAGGTAAACATTCTTAACAACAACGAAGAGGGATTTGAACGTGAACGTAGCAGCCATTTACTTGAATCACCAGTCCGAATTGCAGTTTCATTTGACCCGGATTGTCAACTGCCCGGACATAGCCGCCGACCTTGCCCAAGAAAGCTTCATTATTTTTTTCCGCGAAGCGCAAAAACAAACCATCGATCATCCGCGCGGTTTTCTGTTCAGGGTCGCCAAAAACCTTGCTTACGATCACATCAAGCATCGGAAAGTAACGGAAAACTACCAGCAAATCCAAGACCAGGCCCTACTCCCGCCCAGCGAGTTCCCCTCGGCCGAAAAACTGGTCTCTATCGACGAAAGGTTGACCGCGGTCAAACAGATAGTCGACGAATTGCCGCTGCGCACCCAAGAGATATTTATCCTGAATAGAGTGTACGGCATGACCTATGCCGAAGCAGCCCTGGAAATCGGCATATCCGATAGCGCCGTTGAAAAACACATGTCCAGGGCCCTGCTGCACTGTCGCAGACAATTCAAAACCCATTTACTGGATCAGCATGACAGCTGAGGTATTTTAGCGTTTCTATCGTCTACACTACGGAAACCGCTCCCATCGCTCGAATGACGGGGGTATTACTGCAATTACCTATCAACGGAGCATAACAATGGCTTGGGACGACGAAGAAGACACCACTATTTACCAGGTTGTAGTCAATCACGAACAGCAGTATTCAATCTGGCCCGACTACAAAGAAGTGCCGGGCGGTTGGCGGACGATCGGCAAAACCGGCAACAAACAGGAATGCCTCTATCACATCAAGGAAGTCTGGACCGATATGCGCCCGTTAAGCCTACAGATACATATGCAACAAACGGCGTCGCAATAGCCCGTGAAGACAGGGACGGGATTTGCATCCCGTCTTTATTTAAGTTCGAGCCGCCTAAGCTCAATCGGTCATTACTCTTGATAAAATCCGTTATCAAGAGTAAATAAGGCCACAGCTTACGCCCCTGTGGTTCAGTATGGCGAGTAAAGCTAATGGACAAGAGAACCCCATTCACGGTGATGACGATTGGTCGCCTCTCTCTCAAACATTCCTACGATAATCCATAATTTACAGATCCCAATAATCTGGCTATGACGTGTAAGTATTCTATTACGCTAGTTAACGTATTTACTATGCCGCCGAGTATGTCTAATATCGTTGATTAGTGGCTGATTCTTTTAGGTCGGTGTAGTCCTTGAGAACAACGTGCAGACGCTGGGATTTACACACGCTTGTTCCTGATCCGCCAATAAGAAACGGAACAATGAATGTTCGAAGTATAATTTTTCGACGATGTATTAAGCGATTATCGTCTTGCTTTACCTTTAAAGCCAACGTACCTATCGCTTCAAAAAGCAACAAAAAATTTTCACTAGCAAAAATTTTTTAAGATGGGGCGTTATGGACTCAAAGCACGGCGAGCGTTTGTGGACTTTCACTTCATTATATTCTTATCTCTTTTCTTGGTTTTCTTACTTGCTTCCCTCGACTTCTAGTCGACAGCAGGGCGAGCTCATAACAAGCCAAGCTCAGACGATTCTAATTTTCCAGAACCGTATAATTAAAAAAGAACCGCCTTCTTGCGCCTCCAGACATGTTAATCGCGTCAACCTTATCTGCGGTCTTATGGCCGCCGTAGCTTTCGCGGTATGCACACCGGCAAAAGCAACTTGCGATACGGTAAGCGGATATACCAGCAGCTTTAGCGGAACATACCAGATGGGTTATTATCCAGCGGGGACGAGTTTTCTTGTACTGTTAACTTACGGCAGCTTTAACACCAACACAAGCATCACGAGCATGACCACCTCTGGCGGAGGCGCCTTCTCAAAGTCTTGGGGATGCGTCGGCCTCAATGTTAGAGAGTATTATTACTATACAACGAGATTACCCAATGAAACCCGCACAAACTCATGGTCTAGCGCATGGAGCGCAAGCGGTATGTTTCTCCCATATCCTCTATTGTACTCGCCCAAAAGTTTTGGGGCGCAAGACCCGAGTTGCTCAGTAAATATATGCGCCGGCAATCCAATCCATACCTCAACCGGTAACAAATATCAGGTTGAAACGGATTTTGTCACTGCACCGGACGCGCAAATTGAGCTAAGACGAACTTATAACAGCCTGGACAGTCGAGCGGCTTCTCTGGGGGTCAGTTGGCGCCATACTTATGAACGTTCTGTTTTCAGTGGTGCCGGCGGCAGTCTGGCGCAACTTTACCGTCCCGATGGACGGGTAGAGGATTTTTGGCTGCAAAACGGTGTCTGGATTGCGGATCCTGACGTGACGAACACGCTGGCACCCGTCATCATAGGCGGTATGCAGACCGGATGGAAAGTGACTACATCGGATGACTCGACCGAGTACTACAACATGACAGGGCAATTAACTTCGATGTTCACGCGGTCCGGACTCACGACGACGCTCGCTTATAATGCACACAATCAGCTGATAACCGTCACGGGACCGTTCGGCCATGTTTTGAGTTTTGCGTATAATGCGAACGGGAACGTCTCCCAAATGACGACACCAGACGGCGGCGTCTACACCTATGCGTATAACGCGACAAACAGCCTGGCATCGGTAACCTATCCTGACATGAAAGTGCGCCAGTATGTCTATGAGAACACCAGCTATCCGAACGCGCTAACGGGCATTATCGACGAGAGTGGTAACCGTTACGCGACCTACGCCTATAACGCGCAGGGCCGCGCCGTGTCCTCGCAACATGCCGGTGGCGCGGATTTGACCACGATCACTTATAATGGTAGCGCTACGACGGTGACCGATGCACGAAACCATGCGTACACATACACATTCACCAAGCAGTTCGGGATAACCAAACCGACGGGGTTGTCTGGCGTGCCAACACCGGTGGTGGGTGGCAAGGCGTTCAGCTATGACGCGAACGGCTTCATCGCGAGCAAGACGGATTACAACAACAATCTCACCACCTACACGCATGACGCGAGGGGGCTTGAAACCTCGCGCACCGAGGCTGTCGGCAAGCCGGAAGCGCGGACGATTGCCAGGACATGGCACCCAACCTTTCACCTGCCGACGCAGATCGTGGAGTCGACACGCACGACGACATTGAATTACGACGCCAACGGCACTCTTTTGACCAAAACGCTGTCGGCCGTGGATGCACCAAGCAAAACGTGGAATTATACGTATAACGCTTCCGGGCAAGTACTGACGGTTGACGGTCCGCGCACGGATGTGAACGACATAACCGAGTATAGCTATGACGTGCAGGGCAATCTTTCGACCGTCACCAATCCGCTAGGGCGTGTCACCTACTTTACCGCTTACGACGCGAATGGACGGCTTCTTTCCATGCAAGACCCGAACGGGCTTGTGACGAGCTTTACCTATGATCCACGCGGACAGCTAACCTCCCGTAATGTGGGCGGCGAGACAACGACCTACGCTTATGATCCCGCCGGAAACTTGACCGGCGTGACGATGCCGGACAATGCGGCACTGACCTATACCTACGACGCGGCACACCGTCTGACGGATATTACCGATACCCTTGGCAATCAAATTCACTACACGCTGGACGCCGTCGGCAACCGGACGCAGGAGAGTGTCTATGATCCCGCCAATACGCTGAGGCGGACGCAGTCTTTTGCGTATGACCAAATCAACAACCTTGTGCAGATAATCGGGGCAGTGGGGCAAACGACCACGCTCGGACGCGACGCGAACGGCAATGTCACCAGCGTGACCGATCCCTTGGGCAACATTCGGAAATTTCAGTACGACAGCCTCGATCAGGCCATCCGCGAGTTGGAACCGCATCCGACAGTCACCGGCAGCACGCAGGGACAGATCGATACCGCCTATGACGGCCTGGGGCAGGTCACCCGCATCACAGATGCCCGCAGCCTAGCCACCGACTACCAGGTCGACAGCCTGGGCAATCTGTTAAGCCAAACCAGCCCCGATACCGGCACCACCAATTTTACCTATGACGAGGCCGGTAACGTCAAGACCCGTACCGATGCCCGCGGCAAGAGTGCCCAGTACAGCGATGACAGCCTCAACCGTATCAGTCAGATCGTTTATGAGGACCAGACTGTCGCCTACGGCTGGGACAACTGCACCAACGGCATCGGCCGGCTGTGTAGTCTGGCCAATAACGGCAGCAGCATAAGTTACGGCTACGACAGCCATGGCCGACTCACCGCGAAAAACCAGACGGCAGATGGCACCACGCTAATTACCAGCCACCGCTATAACACGCTGGGCCAACGGGAGCAGACGGTCACGCCGAGCGGTCAGACCATCGGCTATGTCTGGCTGAACGGCAAGATCAACGCAATCACGGTCAATAGCCAATCGCTGGTCAGCCAGATCGTTTACGAACCGGACAGCCAGATCGGCGGCTGGACCTGGGGCAATGGTACACTGAGCCAACGGCTCTACGACCTCTCAGGCCGCCCGGTTGTCATCGACCTAGGGTTCGATCCACAAGGCCAGCTGCCCGAAACGCGCACGATCAGTTACGATGCGGCAGGGCGCATCACCGACCTGAGCAGCGCTGTTGATACCAGCGCCGATCAGCACCATGGCTATGACGGTCTGGACCGTCTCATCGCCACTGACCAAGGCCAACCGGTCGATAACACCTTCGACTATGCCTATGATTCGAGTGGCAACCGCACAGCCAAGATGCACAACGGCAGCACTGAAACAGCAGGCATCGATCCGGGCAGCAACCGGCTGCAGCAGACATCCGGCGCCCAGATCCGCAACTACAGCTACGATGCGGCAGGTAACCTGATCGGCGACGGTACCTTCAGTTATGGCTATAACGCCAAAGGCCGGCGTATCAGCGCTACCGCCACGGGGCAAACCGTCAGCTACGGTTATAATGCGCTCGGCCAGCGTATCAGTAAAACCGTGAACGGCGTGACCACGCGCTATGTTTATGATGAACAGGGGCATCTGGTCGGCGAATATGATGGCTCAGGCCAACTGATCCAGGAGATCGTCTGGCTGGGCGACTTGCCGATAGCGGCGCTGAGGCCTGGCGCCACCACACCGGACATCTATTACATCCATGCCGATCACCTAGGCACGCCGCGGCAAATTACCCGGCCCAGCGACAACAAAGTCCTTTGGGCCTGGGAATCCGAACCGTTCGGCGCCAATCTGCCCAATCAGAACCCGTCCGGTCTTGGCTCGTTCGTGTTCAACTTGCGGTTTCCGGGGCAGTATTACGACCAGGAAACCGGGCTGTTTTATAACTACTTCAGGGATTATGATCCCAAGACGGGTAGATATATTGAAAGTGATCCGATTGGGTTGAAGGGTGGGATTAATACTTATGGGTATGTCGGTGGGAATCCGGTTAACCTTATTGATCCGTTGGGGCTTCTACCATGTTTAGGTTGTCATAGTAACGTTATAGATTGGTATAATCCTGATCCCAATCAATCCGTTCCAATGACACCCAGTAATAATCCCTATTATTCAAAACCACCCGAAAATGCTTATGACCCAAATGGACCTAAAGCACCAGGAAAGCCAGGTGAAGCGGAAGGATTTCGTGATCCGAAAGGTGGAGAAAATTGGGTTCCGAATCCGAATCCACGAAATGGCGGCTCTAGTCATGGCTGGGAAGATGATAAAGGTCGAGTTTGGTGCCCAACGGGCCAAGGCGGAAGAGCGCATGGCGGCCCTCATTGGGACGTACAGAAACCAGGTGGTGGGTATGACAATGTATTTCCTGCTCGACCTGGAAACTAATTGGAGAATATGGTGAAAAATATTCAAGTTATTGATGGAGCAGACAACTGCACATATGATCTCTATGCTGCGACAGAAGAAGAGTTTGAAGAGATTTTTCCAAATGGCACAAATGTCGAATTTATTGAAGACTATTTTGATAGAGTTGGAGAGAAACGCGCTATAGAAATTACAGGTAATTTGTGGAAACGCTTAGTAAACAAGGGCGAAGCACAAGGAATTCACGGCACCCTGTTTTATCAATTACTTCACAAAAAGCGCTACTATCCAACAAAAAAAGAATCAGAGATGGTGGCGTTGGGAGTCAATTAAGGCAGTAAATACAATGGCCCCATTGATGAACCTGTCATAGTAGTCAATAAATCAATGGGGGTCAGTGTCGTTGATTTTTTGGCCCATTGCCAGATAAATCAATCAAAACCGACCCCATTGATTCCTACTGGGCCAACGGGAGCGAACGGTCACGCCGAGCGGCCAGACCATTGGCTATGTCTGGCTGAACGGCAAGATCAACGCAATCACGGTCAATAGCCAATCGCTGGTCAGCCAGATCGTTTACGAACCGGACGGCCAGACCGGCGGCTGGACCTGGGGCAATGGTACACTGAGCCAACGGCTCTACGACCTCTCAGGCCGCCCGGTTGTCATCGACCTAGGGTTCGATCCACAAGGCCAGCTGCCCGAAACGCGCACGATCAGTTACGATGCGGCAGGGCGCATCACCGACCTGAGCAGCGCTGTTGATACCAGCGCCGATCAGCACCATGGCTATGACGGTCTGGACCGTCTCATCGCCACTGACCAAGGCCAACCGGTCGATACACCTTCGACTATGCCTATGATCCCAGCGGTAACCGCACAGCCAAGATGCTCAACGGCAGCACTGAAACAGCCGGCATCGATCCGGGCAGCAACCGGCTGCAGCAGACATCCGGCGCCCAGATCCGCAACTACAGCTACGATGCAGCAGGTAACCTGATCGGCGACGGTACCTTCAGTTATGGCTATAACGCCGAAGGCCGGCGTATCAGCGCTACCGCCACGGGGCAAACCGTCAGCTACGGTTATAATGCGCTCGGCCAGCGTATCAGTAAAACCGTGAACGGCGTGGCCACGCGCTATGTTTATGCTGAACAGGGCCATCTGTCCGGCGAATATAATGCCTCAGGCCAACTGATCCAGAAGATCGTCTGGCTGGGCGACTTGCCGATAGCGGCGCTGAGGCCTGGCGCCACCACACCGGACATCTATTACATCCATGCCTACCATCTGGGCACACCAAGAAAGATTACCCGGCCTAACGACAATCGAGTAGTATGGCGCTGGGAACCCGAAGCCTTCGGTAACAGTTTGCCGGACCAAAATCCTTCCGGTCTTGGCAGCTTCGCTTTTAACTTGAGGTTTCCGGGGCAGTATTACGACCAGGAAACGGGGCTGTTTTATAATTACTTCAGGGATTATGATCCGGCCACGGGTCGATATGTTGAGAGTGATCCGATTGGGTTGCGAGGTGGTATTAATACTTACACCTATGTTTATAACAATCCGCTTAGGTATACCGACCCGCAGGGGTTATTCGCTTTACCTTTAGCGATACCTCTTGGTCAAGCGTTGGTTGATGCTGCGACTGTTGCGCTTGGCGGTGCGATGATTGCGAATTCTCTATCTGATGCCCAAAGTCAAGCAAATCCTTCTGATAAAGAGCTACAACAGGCAATAGAAAAAGAGGCCAATAGACGAGAATATAAAAATATTTGTAGTGAACCGCCACCGCCTGGGCTAAATCCGTGTGAACGAGCAAGATGGGAATTAAATAAAGCTCAATCCTGTAAGGCTGCAAGGAATGCTAACACTAATAAATGGTGGGGCGGAGTTGACGACGTTCATAGTTCACAACTTACTCAAGATTTGGACAGAGCTATTCAGAATGCCCAGCGTGCTGTTGACAGGTTATGCAAATGCTAGAAATGACAATAAATACCAGTGCTCTCTTAAAGGAGATTGAATCTGTTTTTCCTTTTGTAGATATGCCTGACAAAAATGAGCTTGTGTTTCACAAGAATGACTGCTTTGAATGCGATGGCCTGCTAAATGATCTTGATGATTATAGAAATAAAGAAATTACCGGCGAGGCAATTCGACTTGTACATCAAGAATTGTCAAGTTTATCGGCTAAAGGGTGGCGATGGATTTTGCCCCATTATTTAAGGTTCTGTTTGACGCCTGAGGCCGAATATAATCGCATGGAAACTGAATTTATTATTTATAGCCTACGTCCGTCGTTGGAATTTCAAAAAGACACTTTGCTTCGTCTTTCGCTTTTAAATAAAGATCAGATCAATTGTTTAATTCACTTTCTGATGTGGTGCGAAAACCAACAACATTGGAAAGACTATTGTCTGGAAGATATTAGTAAGGCAAAAAATTTTTTATCCTCGATAAAATAGTTGACTGAGCATGCTCTCTCATTTTGATCGCGACCAGCGGAACCTTTGACGGGTTCCACCTGAACTGTAAGGCCGGGGAATCGATGGGGGTCAGATTAAATTGATTTTTGATGAAAAATCGATCGAAACTGACCCCCATTGATTATTGGTCAAGCGCTTGTAGATGCTGCAACTGTTGTTCTTAGCGGCGCGATAATTGCTGATTCGATTAATCCAAGCAATCAAACATGGGTAGATGATCCCAACGCGGCAATGGAGCACGATGAATATAAGACAAGAGCTGCTCAGACGCCGCCTCCTGATCTTGATGAGTGTGAAAGACTTCAATGGTTGCTACAGCGAGAACAAGATGTAGTAAATTCGATGGAACAATGGGACTCAAAATGGCTTCCAGGTCGCCACAGTGCCGCAATACAGCAGAGAAAAAATGCAGTAAATAAACTACAGCAAAAAATCAAAGAAAAATGTGGGAAGTGTGAGAAATGAATGAAGCAAGCATTTTGAAAGAGCTTCAAGAGAAGTTTTCTGATCTTATTAATTATGAGGCGGATGACCCACTTGAGATGATAGATCCAATTACATACTGTACACCGGAGGGTGAATCTTGCTTACATATTGCCGCAATAAGAGGGGACATTAGAGCTGTTGAGTTGCTTATAAAAGCTGGACTGGACATTAATAAGCCTGGCGACATGGGAAATACACCTCTTCACTACGCAAATAAATTTGGCCACAGAGATGTTGCGGATTTTCTTATACGCCAAGGAGCTTCAACCAAATTGAAAAATGATTTTGGAGAGATTCCTTAAACGCGATAACGTGCGCTGTACAGTTATGACGCGCAGGGCAATCTTTCGACCGTCACCAATCCGCTAGGAGACTGTCGGATTTAGAATCTACGGAAACGTAACATACTGATATAAAAAGAAATTAATTTTTCATTACTCTCTGTTAGAAAAATAAAATTTTAATTATTTCAATAGGTTAAAGTTTTTAGTGGACTATAATCCGACAGCCTCCTTAAGGTTTGATCCACAGGCCAGCTGTTCGAAACGCGCACGATCAGTTACGATGCGGCAGGGCGCATCACCGACCTGAGCAGCGCTGTTGATACCAGCGCCGATCAGCACCATGGCTATGACGGTCTGGACCGTCTCATCGCCACTGACCAAGGCCAACCGGTCGATAACACCTTCGACTATGCCTATGATTCGAGTGGCAACCGCACAGCCAAGATGCACAACGGCAGCACTGAAACAGCAGGCATCGATCCGGGCAGCAACCGGCTGCAGCAGACATCCGGCGCCCAGATCCGCAACTACAGCTACGATGCGGCAGGTAACCTGATCGGCGACGGTACCTTCAGTTATGGCTATAACGCCAAAGGCCGGCGTATCAGCGCTACCGCCACGGGGCAAACCGTCAGCTACGGTTATAATGCGCTCGGCCAGCGTATCAGTAAAACCGTGAACGGCGTGACCACGCGCTATGTTTATGATGAACAGGGGCATCTGGTCGGCGAATATGATGGCTCAGGCCAACTGATCCAGGAGATCGTCTGGCTGGGCGACTTGCCGATAGCGGCGCTGAGGCCTGGCGCCACCACACCGGACATCTATTACATCCATGCCGATCACCTAGGCACGCCGCGGCAAATTACCCGGCCCAGCGACAACAAAGTCCTTTGGGCCTGGGAATCCGAACCGTTCGGCGCCAATCTGCCCAATCAGAACCCGTCCGGTCTTGGCTCGTTCGTGTTCAACTTGCGGTTTCCGGGGCAGTATTACGACCAGGAAACCGGGCTGTTTTATAACTACTTCAGGGATTATGATCCCAAGACGGGTAGATATATTGAAAGTGATCCGATTGGGTTGAAGGGTGGGATTAATACTTATGGGTATGTCGGTGGGAATCCGGTTAACCTTATTGATCCGTTGGGGCTTCTACCATGTTTAGGTTGTCATAGTAACGTTATAGATTGGTATAATCCTGATCCCAATCAATCCGTTCCAATGACACCCAGTAATAATCCCTATTATTCAAAACCACCCGAAAATGCTTATGACCCAAATGGACCTAAAGCACCAGGAAAGCCAGGTGAAGCGGAAGGATTTCGTGATCCGAAAGGTGGAGAAAATTGGGTTCCGAATCCGAATCCACGAAATGGCGGCTCTAGTCATGGCTGGGAAGATGATAAAGGTCGAGTTTGGTGCCCAACGGGCCAAGGCGGAAGAGCGCATGGCGGCCCTCATTGGGACGTACAGAAACCAGGTGGTGGGTATGACAATGTATTTCCTGCTCGACCTGGAAACTAATTGGAGAATATGGTGAAAAATATTCAAGTTATTGATGGAGCAGACAACTGCACATATGATCTCTATGCTGCGACAGAAGAAGAGTTTGAAGAGATTTTTCCAAATGGCACAAATGTCGAATTTATTGAAGACTATTTTGATAGAGTTGGAGAGAAACGCGCTATAGAAATTACAGGTAATTTGTGGAAACGCTTAGTAAACAAGGGCGAAGCACAAGGAATTCACGGCACCCTGTTTTATCAATTACTTCACAAAAAGCGCTACTATCCAACAAAAAAAGAATCAGAGATGGTGGCGTTGGGAGTCGATTAAGGCAGTACAACAAAGGGGTCACAACAAAGAGAAAACAATGGGAAATCAATGGGGTCAGTGTCGTTGATTTTCGACCAGGAAACGGGGCTGTTTTATAATTACTTCAGGGATTATGATCCGGCCACGGGTCGATATGTTGAGAGTGATCCGATTGGGTTGCGTGAAGGGATCAATACCTATAGCTATGTGGGGAATAATCCGGTTAATTACACTGATCCTAAAGGTCTATTTGCTCTGCCTTTAGCAATACAAATTGGTCAAGCGCTTGTAGATGCTGCAACTGTTGTTCTTAGCGGCGCGATGATTGCTGATTCGATTAATCCAAGCAATCAAACATGGGTAGATGATCCCAACGCGGCAATGGAGCACGATGAATATAAGACAAGAGCTGCTCAGACGCCGCCTCCGATCTTGATGAGTGTGAAAGACTTTAATGGTTGCTACAGCAAGAACAAGATGTAGTAAATTCGATGGAACAATGGGACTCAAAATGGCTTCCAGGTCGCCACAGTGCTGCAATACAGTTGAGAAAAAATGCAGTAAATAAACTACAGCAAAAAATCAAAGAAAAATGTGAGAAGTGTGAGAAATGAATGAAGCAAGCATTTTGAAAGAGCTTCAAGAGAAGTTTTCTGATCTTAATTAACTGATGTTACGCACTGTCCACGAAAGACAGGAAAGAATAGAGGGCCGGTTTCCCAGTTTACGGTATGCATCTTTCTAATCTTGACGATGGGCTTTACTTATTGTTCCTGTACCCGGTTTTTTTCGTGCTTTTCGTGCCTTTCGTGGACTACGCTTTTTTATTAGGTACATGCGTAACGTCAGTACTTAATGAAAATGGGTGGTATTTTAAAGTTTCACATCTTGTGACTGGATGCAGGCATCCCTGCCAGCATGACGACTTTCCGGCTAGGTTGCAGATATTAATTGCGCAAAATATCAAATAATCTATTGTTTTATAAAATTATTTTCCGGTGACACATCAGAAACCGCCCCTTTTGATTTAGGAATGCCTCGAACACATCAAGGAAGTCTGGACCAATATGCGTCCGTTAAGCCTACAGATACACATGCAACAAACGGCGTCGCAATAGCCCGTCCCTAACGTTTCTTCAGTGCCTGAACTAACCAAATCATTTGGTCGGGGCAACATGCCCCGACCGGCTTTCCAGGGTATTATACCAGCTTCATTTTCCGCAAATTTGACCGATCGGAGTATATCCACGCCGCACAACTTTGTGCCGGATACCCTAAAAACATCTTTCCTAAATACAGTCATAGCGCAAGTTGCCATCGTTCCCATGCTCGGCACTCGTCGTTATACACAAGTCTCTGTGGGACGCCGTCGTTCTGGCAGGGATGCCGGAACCCAGACACAGGGAAGTGTCAAGAGTCCCAAGTTACCGTCCATGGCGCTGGATACCGGCATCCATGCCGGTATGACGACTCTGAAACACACTTGTGTATAACGACGAGTACTCGGCATGGGAACGATGGCGGTCAGTCAAATCGGCCTTATTTATTCAAAAGGGCGAGGCAGCGCAGAAGCACATCATTATTAGGAAAGTCGCCCAAAGTAGATCAGCGTATCCGGTGACTAATAAAAAATTACCGACCGCAAAATATCTTATTGAAAATAAAATTAAAAATTCTTAACTGCGAATAGCGCCACTAAGCGACGGAACGACAATATAATTAGGTAAATACCCGATAAAGCCCTATCCTGTCCGGCATTTTAACCATCGCAAACTTCACCGCAGCAGCGAAGTTATTTAACCTCCCACCAATTGCACTTACAGGGGCAGCAAGTTTTGAGTTTACACAGTTATCAATCGGTAGATCGCGAGCAATTAGCCAAGGACATTAACGAAATTCACCAACAAGCTTTAGCCAATATCGGTATTGACGATTTTGAGCATTTAACAAAAATGGAACGCTGGGGGAAAATTTGTTCCATCATCGGCTATGGCACGGCCTGGATTTTCCCCAATCCCATTTCCGCGCTGTTAATCAGTCAAGGCAGTTTCACGCGCTGGACACAAGTAGGGCATCCGATTGTTCATAGAGCTTACGACAAAGTTGAAGGCGTCGATAAAAATTACACCAGCAAAAAATTCGCGCAAGGTTGGCGACGCTTTATGGATTGGCCGGACTGGTTTACTGTCGCGGGCTGGCATCATGAGCATGACGTATTGCATCATTACAGTTTGGGCGAAAAAGCCGATCCCAATAATGCGCAGCACAATATGGAATGGCTAAGACAATCAAGCCTGCCGATGTGGCAACGCTATGCGATAGTGGCGTTTTTTTCCGGGATATGGAAATTGGTTTACTACACGCCCAGAACCCATAAGGAATTGCACTTAAATTCCGCCAGACAACAGGGCGAGCCTAAACCCGTGATGACCCGCATTGGCGCGTGGAGTCTGTATACCCAACAGGGCAAGGCATTCTGGCTGCAAAGTATTTTGCCTTACATTGCCTATCGCTTTGTATTGTTACCCTTGCTGTTTTTACCGCTGGGAAGTTTTGCTGTTATCAGCGTATTAATTAATTCAATTCTGGCGGAAATTTTCACCAATATGCATAGTTTTCTGGTGATGATCCCGAATCATGCCGGGGACGATGTGATGATGTTTGACGAAAAAGCCAAAGGCAAAGGCGAGTTTTATCTGCGGCAGATTTTAGGTTCGGTGAATTATCCGACCGGCTCTAATTTTAATGACTTTTTTTACGGCTGGTTGAATTATCAAATCGAGCATCATTTGTGGCCGAATATGCCGTTAAGTCAATATCAAAAAGTGCAGCCGCAAGTGATGGCGTTATGCAAAAAACATAACATTCCTTATCTCCAACAGTCGGTATTTAAAAGATTGCTAAAAGCGGTGGATGTTATGGTGGGGAAAACGTCGATGCTGAAGCCAGTCGTTGCTTAAAAGTCCCGCCATAAGAGAGCCCTGATGTTAAGCAGATGTTCAGAAGAATCAATGACTGTAGCGACTTCAAAAAATGTAATTCAATTGATTTAAAAAATGGGTACTTAACATCAGTTATTTAAGAGACGGGATTGCACCCGTCTTTACTTAAGTTCGAGCCGCCTAAACTCAATCCGGTCATAACATTTCGCCGGCGCCGTCAGCGCGGCGCTGATGCCGCTGCCAAAATCCAAATCGACCAGCCGCCAATCTCCAGCACAACCATAGCCCTCAGGCACAGACAAAAACCGTGCTGCATCGACCGTCGAGCAGACAACCTTGGAAACATCCAGCCCGATACCTACACCGACAGCCTTCACAAAACTTTCCTTCCTTGTCCAGAACCGGTAGAAAAACGCGTCTTTCCTGTCTTCCGGCAATCCGTTCCAAAAGCAGCGTTCGACTTCGGCAAAACAACTGCTGACCACCAAGCCGCAATCGATCCTTTCGTTCCACTCTTCGATATCCACCCCTAGCCGATCATGCAAGCCTACCGCTACCAGCATTTTATCGCCTGAATGGGATAAATTGAATTTAACGTCCGGCTCTTTGCCGTCCATGCTCAGATACGGCTTACCGAACTCTTCCTCCGCAAAGCGGATATGTCCAGGAGCCGTATCGATATAAGAGGCTAAAATAACCCTCAGCTTAGCATGGCTGACAACATAACGGTCGCGATGGATTTTATGCACAAACCGTAACGCCCTGCTCCGTTCCTTGTCGTCCAGCACATCCCAATACTGCCAATATTCGGCATCCGTAACGGACAAATCTTCAAACCATATCTCGATGTTACTATTTAGCAATCCTCTATCTCTCCAGCAATTTTCATTTGTGCGCTATTTAATTTATGGCGAGGTTGCAGGCTGTCGGCTGGCGCTGATATATCGACGCCCCCAAACACTAGCCGACCAAACTCCAAGGCCATAAATATATTATCATCGCCCGTTATTTCGCCTTGTTCATAGGCATTAACCGCAGTTTTCCGGCCCTCGATCAACTCACAAAAAACGTTGTATCTCGATAATATTAATACAACTAATTGATAACAAATGAAATAATACTTTCACAGCCTCAGGAACTTGGAGACCAGCGCAACGGATCGGTGTATATAGAACCCGAAGTTAGTAAAGCGTGGAAACGAAAGTAAAGTCCATCCAATCAGCATTCTATTTCAGTTCGTTTGCCCGCCTCTAGCGGCTTGTCCACAGCGATAATCCGCCCCTCTTCCAACTTAATACACCGATCCGCCAAATAAAAATAACGGTCATCATGACTAATGACCAATACTGTTTTGCCTCGCGCTTTCAACGCCGGCAACAGTTCCGTATAAAACAAATGCTTGAATTCCGGGTCCTGGTCCGCCGCCCACTCATCAAAAACATAAAAAGGCCGGTCTTCCAGATAAGCGACCACTAACGCCAGACGTTTACGCTGGCCTTGCGACAAGTCCACCGAGGAAAATCGCCCGTTCTCAACCTTTACTTTATGGTGTAAATGCAGACGTTGCAAATAATCGCCGATAAGAAACCGATTGTTTGCATTACCGACGCCATACAACTCGTCAAACAAATAAAAATCCGAAAATATCACCGAAAAGTTTTGCAGATAGTCATCCCGGTTAGCGCTATCGACAACTTCCCCGTTCCAACGAATAAGCCCCTGCTCCGGCATGTACAGTCCGATCAGCAACATTGCCAGCGTCGTCTTGCCGCTACCGTTGCCGCCTATTAAAAACACTATTTCCCCCGGCTTAAACGCCAGGTCTATAGGCCCCAGCGTGAAATTGCGGTTTTCCTTTTCCCGATGGAAACTGTGCGTCACGCCTTGCAGCGACAGCCCGGAAAAACTTGCGCCTAGCTCGGGTTTATCACCGGCATCGGCTTGTACCTTCCGGGTTTTAAGCTGGTCGCCGAGTTGCCGGACTTTTTCCAGGGCCACACCGGCACGGCTGAAAACCGGCAAACTGGTGGTCAGTACGGTCAACGGCGACATCATGAACAAAAATACCAGTGCATAACCGCCGATCACCTCCCGGTCGATAGCCTGCCAAACCGGGAAAGCATAGAGGATTAATCCTATAGCCACGTAATACAGAAGCTGCGCCCACTGGTTGACCCATAAAAAAGCCACCGCGCCCCGAAAAGAATATCGGCGATAGGCTTCGGCGCTGGTCGCCAGCGACTGCACCATAAACGCATCGCTACGTTGCCGGTGTAACTTCAACTCACGAACACCTTCCGTTAAAGCGCGGAAATTACCGCTGAGCACATCGTATTCTTCCCGCGCCTTGAACACGGCTTTCCTCGGCCACGCCCTGAACAGGCTCGAACTCAATACGCCGAATACGATCACTCCGCCCAAAACCAGGGCCAAATGCCAGGACAGCCAGCTTAGATAAGCCATACAGCCGGCCACAACCGCAAAATTAATGCACACCACCGGTAATAATTGGCTGGCATTGGCAATCATTGCGATGTCCTCGGTCAAGTTAGCCAATAACGCCGACTTGCCGAGTTTTTGCAGATAAGGATAAGGCGCGGCAAGAATCAAGCGGCTGATTTGAATGCGAAGATCGCAGACAACTTTTGCGCTGAGCCGGTTGAGCAAATAATGCGACAGAAAACCGCTGGACAATACTGCAATAGATAAGCCGCCAAACAGCCACGGCAAAAGCTTGGCATCCAAGCTGCTCGACAACGTCGAATTAATTAGCGCTACCAAAGCCGCACTGCTTAAGCCGCTAATAATACCTGTAACCAATACGCCGACAATTGCCAGCCAGGAAGAGCGGCACAAAAAAACTAACATAAAATATTTTCCTTTAAGCTCGCGTATATCACTGTTCAATGCGTTAGAACAAACTCAATGCCGCCTATCAGGCTAAAAAACCGGGGCATGCCTAACAATAGGACGCCTTAAACCGGTTTTAACCTCATCCGCCCGCTAAAAAATATTGCCGAACACCGGGCGCAATGCCATTTGCCAATAGCATAGGAATGCATACGAAATAACTTGGGCAAGTTGCCAATAGCCGGAGTGCAGGCTCCGCCTGCATGCGCAAGCAAAGCTTGCACTCCCGTTGCAAGCCGTTGTTCAATTTATTTTATGCTCTTTCCATAGCGTTCGCTCCGGGACATTTTGCTAATAACTTAAGGCAGTGTCGCGGAGTAAAAATCCGTGTTTATCCGTTTAACCCGTCTTATCCGTTCTATTGAGCATACGCTGAGTAGTTACAATCGTTCTTAAGAGCAGCATTTAAAAAAACTACGTTATATAACGCACTCAAAACGCGTCATATGCCGTCTTTTTCAAATCAACTCATACCATTCGTAGCTAAGTTATTGAAATCGCATAAGCGCAAATTTGGCATATTCGTTGCTTTCTTGCTAGTCATTACAGGGGCGACAGCGCATTTCCAAACGCGCTGTCGAAACAATAACTGTCAAGCTCATAACAACAGCTGTACGACAACATTATTCAGCAACTCAACTTACCGTGCAGACTTCATACTCGCGCGGCGTAGCGGCAAGCTAAACATTAATAACAACAAAGAGGGATTTGAACTTGAACATAGAAGCCATTTACTTAAATCATCAATCCGAATTGCAGTTTCATTTGACCAGGATTGTCAATTGCCCCGATATTGCGGCCGACATTGCTCAAGAAAGCTTCATTATTTTTCTCCGCGAAGCGCAAAAACAAACGATCGATCATCCGCGCGGTTTTCTATTCAGGGTTGCCAAAAACCTTGCTTACGATCACATCAAGCATCGAAAAGTAACAGAAAACTACCAACAAACCAAAGACCAAACTCAGCTCTCCCCAAGCGAATTCCCCTCTGCCGAGAAACTCGTATCTATCGATGAAAGGCTGACCTCGATCAAGCAGATACTGGACGAATTGCCTTTACGCACTCAAGAGATATTTATCCTGAACCGGGTGTACGGCATGACCTATGCCGAAACGGCCGAGAAACTCGGCATATCCGATAGCGCCATTGAAAAACATATGGCCAAGGCTCTGCTGCACTGCCGCAAACAATTCAAAACCCATTCATTGGATCAGCACGACCACTGAGGTAGTTTACCGCTTCTATCGTCTACTCTACGGAAACCAGCCCATCGTAACGAACGGCATGGTCATTTATAACAGCTAGTTATTAACGGAGAAAAACAATGGCTTGGGACGAAGAAGACACGACTGTTTATCAGGTTGTGGTCAATCGCGAAGAACAATATTCGATTTGGCCGGAATACAAAGAAATACCGGGCGGCTGGCGGACGGCCGGAAAAACCGGCAACAAACAGGAATGCCTGGATCACATCAAGGAAGTTTGGACGGATATGCGCCCGTTAAGCTTGCAAATACATATGCAACAAACGGCATCGCAATAACCCGAAATAGAGCAAGACGGGATTTTCGTCCCGTCTTTATTTAACCGAACCGCGTTTCCTTCAATTTCAAGAAAAAAGCAAACGGCCTAAATTGGTTAGCGTCCCGTTATCTTTAACGCCGGTTACCTGGATCGCGCCTTGATTAATCGCTTCGACAGAGCTTCGCGTCCCATTCATAATGTCGATCAACAAGGCCGCGGAAAGCGATAATGTATAGTCCGCTCTCGAATCGCCCTGTTTAATCACACCTTCTTGGCCGGATAAATCGATAATCCAAACGCCATTCGCCGCCTCTGCAACAATAATTTTCCATATGCCTTGAAGCGTGGGATAGCGGTTCCTGTTTCTTTTAAGCGCATCTATGAAACGAACTTCAAATATTTCGGCTATTTCGGCAGCTTCCGAAATTTCGCGCTTTTGCTTAGGGCTGGAGGCGGCCGGATTGCTCTGGGAATAATAATCGTCCAATGCCGGATAACCCAGTTTGCCGAGCAAATCATCAAGCAGCGGTAGAAATTTGCCCGGAATTCCGGAGCGCGGAACTTCTTTGCCCTTGCCGATTGAATCCTGCCGGATTTTGCTGGATAAGGTGGCCTTGCCGTCACCCTCCCCGGCATCATGCGCAACGGCAAAGACTCGATCGAATAGCCCCGCTTCCCAGTCAACGCCCAAGAACTGGAATAAAGGCGCCAGCGTTTCTTCGAACTGCGTGACCACGGATTCATATTTCACTCGATAGCAGCGTTCCGGATGCGCCGCTTCGAACGCCAATAACCTCCCGGTTTTATCTATCCAGTTCTCGGTCATTGCCGCAATAATGTTTTCCGGGTTCCTATGCACATACGGCATATGTTCGGGAAGAAAACGGAATTTACTCATATTAAGACTGGAATTAACCACATCCATACAATTGCGATACAAGCAGATATATTTGGCATCGGGAAAATGAGCATCCAATAAAGACAGGTATTCCAAATTCATCGGCGTCTTCTCGCACCAGATTTGCTTAGCTTTGGCTTCGGTATAACGATTCATGATATCGAGAACCATCCTGGCAGTTTCGCTGACCGCGTACTGCCTTTTAGCGTCCTCATCCCGGCCGCCCTGCGTCTGGGCAAGCGTTCCGAATAAGGTGCGGTTTAAATCTTCGCACAAGTTTCCGAGATACAAATGGCCGGGACACGCTATTTTCGAATGCGTATCCATAATATATCTCAGCATGGTGGAGCCGGAACGCTCGCAAGATAGAATGAATACAGGAGGACCGGAAGTTTTATTCATTATTTTTCTCCATAAAGTAAAAATCACATTCTTTAGCGCGAAATATTAATGCGCCCTATAAAGCCAGTCGTCTCGTTGGGACTAGCCGGTTTTAGACCTTTCAGATTTTAAAAACCTGGAAGGTCTGCTTATCGGCACGTTCTTTGTCTAACGCCCGGTTTTCTCGCCCGCAGCCTTTTGTGCCTTTCGCCTTATCCGTTTAATCTGCGGCTGAATAATTACGATTTAAGTCTTCATGGTTATGGCTTGAATTAATTTTTACCGGTTTAATACGTCTCCCTGCCCGTCGCTTTTGCAGCCAGCGGATCAGGCCGGTTACGAATAACAGTGGACAGGCAAGACCGGTTAAAAACACCAGAATCCGTCCTGTCATGCCGAACGCCTGCCCTGAGTGCAAAGGCCATTGCCACTGTGTGAACACTTCGCCTGCCGTGCCGATGACCGGATCGTCCACATCCAGTATTTTTCCGCTATAGCGATCCATCACCAGACAACGCCGTTGTAACAGGCTACCGGGCGCATCGACGCCATCCTGACACACCGTATAGGTTCTGGTAGGACCGGGGGCGCCGTAAATCAAATGCGGCCGGCCGCTCGGGTAGCGTTGCATGGCGATGGCGACCGCCGCGTCCATACCAATAGCCTGGACATTGTTAGCCGGCGGCGTGGACTGGAACCAATACCGATAGGTCACCGGCGAGAACAGTTCCAGCACCGGCACCACATTATGCGGCAATACCATGTAAATCCCGGAAAACAGCACCGGCAGCATGATCAGCGCCGTATAAAACCCTGCGCTTTTATGCAAATCGTAGTGCAGGCGCTCGGCACTGGCCTTGCGCTTGATAGTCAAGGCCTGCCGCCAACGCCCGGTCAACGGCCACCAAACTATCAGGCCGCTTAGCACCGAAATCATCAATAAAGCGCCGGACAACCCTACCACCACCGTGCTGACATCATGCGACTTAATCAGTAGCGCGTAATGCAGTTTGAACACAAAGTCGATAAACGTTTTCGGGATAAAGCTGTCCGAGCGCTCCAGCAAATACTTGCCGGTTACCTGCGCCGTATAAGGATCGACGGCAACCTGCCATATTTCGCGCACGCCGTCCGTCGTAGCGACGGCGTATTTGACTTTGAGAGCCGCTTGCGCATTACGCGGATAAGTGGCAAAAACAGGCTTGGCTTGTGCCGGCATGGCCTTACGCCCGGCCTCGAAAATAGTTGCCAAAGGCTGATATTCCGACGGATATTCCGGCGGTTTGACAATTAACATTTCGCTATTCAGCCATTCTTCGATTTCTTCATGAAACACCAGAATACTGCCGGTGATGCCGTAAATCGAAAGTAAAAAGCCCAAGGCCAAACCTAGCCACAGATGCACAGCCAGCCAGTTTTTGCGCCGGGTTTTCAGCCTGGATAGGCGTGGATTTGGAGAACGTTGTTCAGTCGTCGAATCGGCCTGATTCATGTCGGTTTTCATCGTTCGTTGTTGTCGAATTGAATGCTGATATGGGGGGCATTGAAAGCATGAAACCAATCGGGACGGGGTGCGCCGGTTAGGCCTTCCGGGTTTTAACAACCCGGAAGGCCTGCCTATCGGCCTATTTCCCGCCGGACGCTGGCTAAACTTCAACTAATATTCCAACTTCAACGACCCCATTACCGAAATCGGCTCGCCGAGGAGCACCGAGACGCGGCCTCCGGAGGAACTATCGCTAAAGTAATCCTTGTTCAGCAGGTTGTTGATATTGAGCTGCGTAGTCAACCGGGTTTTGCCGACAGGCAGGGTATAAGCCGCCATCGCATCCGTTCTGGCATAGCCCGGCAATTGGAAAGTATTGGCCGCATCCCCTTGCCGGCTGCCGACCAACACCTCGCCAAGCCCCACCTTGAATCGCTCGGTAAACTGGTAAGTCCCCCATAAGCTGGCCTGGTGTTCCGGCACGTTCACTAATTTGTTACCTACGTTACCGGTATTATCCTTAGTGATTCGCGTATCGGTGTAGGCATAAGTCGTAATCAGATTAAACTGCTCGGTCACTTGGCCTTTAATATCGACTTCAAGCCCCTGGCTGCGCGCTTCGCCTATCGCAACACTGAACAAGCGGTTATTCGGATCGGGCGTCAGGGTATTGCTTTTGGTCAAGTGGTAAAAAGCCATCGAGGTCGATAAGCGCTGATCGAAGAACTCGGTTTTGAACCCGGCTTCGAATTGTTCGCCGATTTGCGGATCGAATTGCGCGCCGGTAGCGGAAAGACCGGGGTTGCCGTTAAAGGACTGGGTATAATTTCCGTACACCGACACCCATGTCCACGGCTGGTACAGCAAGCCGACTCGCGGACTGAAGTTCTGCGTTTCCACGTCGCTGAAATTGTTTTTTGCCTGTTGCACGGAAACAGCCGAGGTCGTAGTGCCGTTTAACGACCAGTCGTAACGGCCGCCGCCCAATACATGCAGCTTATCCCACAGTGTAATCTGGTCCTGGAAGTAAGCGCCGAACCATTGATCATGGCGTACACGAAAATTGTTTTGCGGCAATCTATCGAGCGCCGCCTGACTGACGCGCCCATACACCGGATTGTAAATATCTATAGTCGGCACCGCGGCTGTTGCGCCTTGAAATAGAGCGTCGCCGGGCCATAAGTTATCGTAAAAATCGCCGCCGACCAAAATATCGTGCTTGACACCCAACAAGTCGAACTTACCGGCCAAATCCAGATTGGTTGTGTAAGTCTCAAAAGCCCTACGGCCGTAAGATAAGGTCCTGTTCAAGGTTCGATTGTTCGCTTGTAAACTGAGCGGGCTCACGATCAGTTGATCGGACTGCCAATCTTCCCAAAGAAAACGGTTGGTCAATTTCCAATCGTCATTGAAATGAAAGGTCCAGTCGAAGCCGACCAGGATGTTGTCCAGCTTGGATTGGTGAGCGGCCGAATCCTCCAAGGACCGGTTGGACGGCAAATTAACCGGCCGGTTGGCGCCGTTTAACACGGGCACCCCGGTTTCGTTAAAAACCGTATCGTGCTTGTATTCCAACTCTGCATTGGCCTCGAATTTATCGTTCGGCCGCCAGCTCAAAGTGGGCGCAATAAAAACCCGGTCGCTGTTGTTCAAATCCCGAAAAGAACCTTTGTCGAGATAGGTCGCATTAAACCTGTACAAAAGCGTTTTAGCGTCGTCGATAGGGCCGGTTGCATCGACCGAAGTGCGATAAAGATCGTAAGAACCGAACTGTTGCTGCAACGCATAATAAGGCGTTTTCAACGGTTTTTTGGTAGTGATATTCACCATCCCGCCCGGCTCGATACGGCCATAGAGCGCTGCGGCAGGCCCTTTCAGCACTTCGAGCTGTTCAATATTGGCCGGTTCGTAATAATTCGAAGGCCGCAGCAAGCCGTTACGGTATGCGCCGCCGACAAGGCTGGTGCTGAAGCCGCGAATAATAAAGTTATCGTAGCCGAGATTCGACCCGGTCCTTGCCGATACGCCGCTGACATTTCGATTAAGCGAATCCAGGATATTGATATTCTGCTGATCGTTCATTACCGCTTTAGGCACCACTTGTATCGATGCCGGCGTTAACATGATCGGGGTGTCGGTTTTGGTAGCGAGACTGGAGTTAGTGCGATTGTAATTGGGGTTGTATGGATCGTTGTCGTCATAGCCGGCTTTACCGATGACGGTCATCGGCTTCAGCGTCGTTACATCCGAACTTGAAGAGACGGCTTCTTTAGGCGCTTCAACTAAAGAAATAGTGCCGTGCTCCCCGTACCGGTAAACAATATTCGAATTCGCCAGGATTTTTTGCAGCGCCTGCTCCGGCTTATAGCTGCCGGAAAGCGCCTTAGCCTTAATATTTTTCACCAATGCCGCCGGATAGATTAATTGCATATCGGTGGTTTCCGAAAAGGCAATTAATGCCGAAGCCATATCCTCCGCGGGAATGTTAAATTTAAAAACCTTTGCCTTCTCGTCTTGTTCCGCGTACCCGGAAACCGCATGACTCAAAGCCAAAACAAAAAGAAAGATTGAATGGACTTTAATTTGTCGATCCCGGCGGATCGACAAAGCCCCGCCTTCGGTAAATTCGTCCCGTTTTTGTAAAACTGTCGATCTACCGGCGTTAATAGCGGCGTGCAGCATGCGTTTTTCCTCAAATAATGAAAGTTATGAAATACAGCTTCATTTTGCATTCCCGCTATGGAGACGAGCGGACGCCAAAATCTCCTCATCTGCCGCCAAGAGAAAATATTCAATGAGTTCATGTAAAAACGCATCATGCTGTCGAACCAACTGTTCAATCGTTGCTTTATCAAAACGTTCGCTGCTGTAAATCCAACTGATCCGTAGCCGGTTTTCAACGATCATCGCAACCACTTCTATGTCGTATAGCTTGTCGTTGTTTTTATTGATCGCCGCGCCAACCGGCTCGTCGGCAATCCAGAACGGACAGCCGGGCGGAAGCGCCTTGTCCAGTTGCCCCAAATAGTTGAATAAAACCTGGGAACGAGGATGATTTTCCAGTTGCCGCGCAAGCTCGCCGCCCTCCAGATAGCGCAGAATGCCGTAACCCATCCCGCTTTTCGGAATGCCGCCCAGCTGCGCTTTAACGGAATCGACAAGATCGCGAGGGCCGGCCTTTGCCGGCAGGCTTAACAGCACCGGATGTACATTGGTAAACCAGCCGACGGTACGGGTCAGGTCGACGTCTGCAAAAATATCCTCCCTGCCGTATCGGTCCAAATCCAGTAATACCGACTGTCCGCCGCTCCAGCGACATAAGATCTGCGCCAAAGCGCTCAGCAACATGTCATCGATACCGATCCGGGACATGGCCGGTATTTGTTGCACCAAGGCTTGCGTTTTTTCTTCATTAAGACTGAGCGCGATTGTTTTGAAGTGTTGCTCGCGCTTGCTGCCGTCGGGATAATCTATCGGCAGCGGCTTTGCCTCAAAACGGCCCGGCGATAGCCAAAAATCCAATTCTTCCTGCATGTGACCGGTCTTGGCGTATGATTGCAGCCGTTCCGACCATTGTTTATAGGAAGTGGTTTTTGCCGGCAACAAAACGTCTCCGCCCTGTTCCAACTGCCGGTAGACTGTATCCATATCCTCAAGCAAAATCCGCCAGGAAACGCCATCGATAGCCAAGTGATGAACAATAAACAACAGCCGCTGCGGCTGGCCTGCGCCTAATTCGAACAAAGCCGCTGTCAATAATGGACCATCGGTAATATTCAGCGTCGTCTGCAACTCGGCCGATCTGTGTTGGATTTGCAGCCGCTGTTGTTCTTGGGATAAGCCCGTTAAATCGATAAAACCGGCTATTTTTTTCGTCTCATCCGCCAGGTTGATTTGCCGCCATCCGCCGCTTTGGTCAGGCATAAAGCGCAGCCTTAACGCATCGTGATGCTGAACCAGCCGGTGCAGGGCCTGTTCCAATATATCGATGTCTAAGCGCCGCTCCACAGTGAGTAGCAAGGACTGGTTCCAATGATGCGGATAAGCCAAATCAAGTTCAAAAAACCAGTGTTGAATCGGAGTCAGTCCAATCTCGCCGGTCACGCAATCCTGCTGAGCCATTATTTTATTTTCACTGCCGGCGACAGCGGCAAGCTCGGCAATGGTCTGATTCTCGAATAATTGCCGCGGCGTAAAGTAAATACCGTTGCGTCTGGCTGCGCCGACAGCCTGAATGCTCAATATCGAATCGCCTCCCAAGGTAAAAAAGTTATCGTTAATGCCGACCCGCCCAATACTTAACAGCTCCGCCCAAAGGCTTGCCAGCACTTCCTCGACCCGCGTACCCGGCGGCGCATATTGAGTTTCATGACGGTCCGGAGCGGGCAGTAAGTTGCGGTCAACCTTGCCGTTTGCCGTCAACGGCATTCCCTTGAGGAAAACATACGCGCTCGGCACCATATAATCCGGCAACAGGGTTTTAAGATTCTCCCGCAACAGCTCCGCCGTAAGCGAACTATTGGCATTGCAGACGACATAGGCGACCAATTGCTTATTGCCCGGCTGATCTTCCCGAGCGACAACAACCGCTTCATCCACCTCCGGATACGCCATCAGCCGGGCTTCGATTTCGCCCAACTCGATCCTGAAGCCCCGGATTTTGACCTGATGGTCGATGCGGCCTAAAAACTCGACATTGCCGTCCGGGCGGTACCGTGCCAGGTCGCCGGTTTTATACAGCCTGCCGCCGTTTGACAGAAACGGATCGGGGATGAATTTTTCCGCAGTCAGTTCGGGACGTCGCCAATAGCCGCGGACAATACCTTCGCCGCCGATATGCAGCTCGCCCGGCACGCCGATGGGCACCGGATTGCCGCTGCGATCCAGAATGTACAATCGGGCGTTGCCGATCGGCCGGCCGATCGATAGCGGCCTGTCCAGGTCGTCCGGACTTGCCCAATAAACGCTGCTCCAGACCGTGGCTTCGGTCGGGCCGTATTCGTTGTATAAACGCACACCCGGCAACAGCGCGTAGTGTTGTTTGACGACTTCGGTTGAACACGCCTCCCCGGCGACAATGGCCGTTTTCAGGGATTGCAGTTCGGCTCCGGCCTGGTTCAACAGCAACGCATAAAAAGACGGCAAGGCCAGCAGATGCGAAACCCGATGCAGTGCAATCAATTCAACCAGGGCCGCCGGATCTTTAACCGCGTCATCGCTCGGCAAGCACAGGCAGCCGCCCTGCCCCAAGGTCCAGAACAAGCCGGCCACGGAGCTGTCGAACGCGAACGACGACAGCAGCAGATAACAATCGACCGGTTCCCGATAGCCTGCAAACCGCGCGCCGGTCGAATGCACCGCATTGCGATGCGTGACCATCGCGCCTTTGGGCCGGCCGGTCGAACCCGAGGTATAAATGATATAGGCCAAATCGAGCGGGTGATTGCATGGCTCGGGATTGTCAGCCGGACAGTGGGCAATGGCCGGCCAATCGCTATCCAGGCAAATTAGTTCTTTTGCGTTATGCGGCAATGCCGCTGCTAGGCCTTGATGGCTAAGCAGCACATCGATCCGCGCATCCTGTAGCATATAAGCGATGCGCTGTTCGGGATACGAGGGATCGAGCGGCACATAAGCGCCGCCCGCCTTCAATATGCCCAGAATCCCGACCGCCATGTCCAGCGACCGCTCGACGCAGAGGCCGACCAAAACCTCCGGCCCGACGCCCTTGGCACGCAGGTAATGGGCCAGCCGGTTGGCTTTGGCGTTCAGTTCGGCATAGCTTAATTTTAGAACATCATCGTTCCCATGCTCTGCGTGGGAATGCAGTTCGAACCGCTCTGCGGTTCGGGACGCTGGAGCGTCCCTGACTGGGTTCCCACGCAGAGCGTGGGAACCATAAATTTCTTGCGGAATCCCTGGCGCTTGCCCATCGAACATCACCGCAACGGCATCCGGCGTTTTTTCAACCTGCGTTTCGAACAGCTGATGGAGGAACCGGAGTTTCGGATAATCCATTTCCGTCGCATTCCAGTCGACCAGCATCCGCTGTTTATCCGAATCGCTCAACAACGACAATTCCGATAACCGGGTTTGCGGCTGTTCGGCAAAAGCTTCAAGCAGGCGCTGCAAATGCGCCAGCATTTGGTTAATGGTTCCGGCTTCGAAGCGGTCTGCGGCGTAGGTGATTTCCAAGCGCAGTCCGGTTCCGGGAAATGCGGACACGGTCAACGGGTAGTTGGTTTGATCGATCACGCTGACTTCGTCGATGGTCAGGCCATCGATGGTCCCGCTCAAGGCCTGGTTGATCGGGTAGTTCTCGAACACCAGCAGGCTATCGAACAAGGCGGTGCCGCGCGGCAGTTCGGACCAGCCGTGGACTTGCATCAGCGGGGTATATTCATAGCGGCGCATATCCTGGTTTTGCGCAAACAGCGCCTGCAACCAATCGAGTACGCTGCTGTCCGGCGTTATCTTGATCCGCAACGGCAAGCTGTTAATGAATAAGCCGACCATGTCTTCGACGCCGCACAGCTCGGCTGGACGCCCCGACACCGTGACGCCGAAGACAATATCGTTCTCGCCGCTGTAACGGCTGAGCAATAAGCCCCAGGCAGCCTGCACCAGCGTATTTATGGTCAGTTGCTGCTGTTTTACGAATTGCTGCAATGCCTGGCTGGATGCAGCGGGCAAGCTCAGGCTTTGTTTGCCATAGCCATGGGCTTGATGTTGAACGCTGTTGTCCGTCGGTTTGTCGCCGATGATCGGCGTCGGCACGGTAAAGCCGCTCAGCGCCGTGCGCCAGTATGCTTCGGCGGATGCCATATCCTGGTTTTGCAACCAGGCGATATAGTCGCGGTATGGCCGGGTGACGGCCAAGGACGCCGCACCGCCGCGGCGTATCGTTTCATAGACGGCAAACAGGTCTTTTATCAGTAACGGGCCGCTCCAACCGTCCAGCAAGGTGTGATGGTAGCTCCATAAAAAGTAATGGCCGGTATCGGAACATTGCACCAGGCCTAAGCGCATCAACGGTGCGCGGGTAAAATCGAAGCCGTTCTCCCGGTCGTCGGCCTGGAGCCGTTTCCATCGTTGAGCTTGCTCGGCCGGCGGATAGGCGCGCCAATCGTATTCGCTAATCGGCAGTTGCGCGTGTTTGTCCACGACTTGCAGCGGTTGGTCCCGGTTCTCGAAATGGAATCGAGTGCGCAGAATGGGATGATGTTCGACCAGCTGTTGCCAAGCTTGTTTGAACACCGGGATATTCAGCTCGCCGTGCAGGCGGCAACCGACCTGGATGTTGTAAACGCCCGATTCGGGGGCATAGAGGCTATGGAACAGCAGGCCGTATTGCAGCGGCGCCAACGGGTAAATATCCTCGATCTGCCGGGGCGTTAAGGCCATCGCGTCCAGTTCGGTTTGCGTCAACTCAACTAACGGAAAATCCGAAGGCGTGTAACTGCCGGAATCGGGCAACAGGCAATGCGCCAGCAGCGCTTTAAGCTGCTGCATATACTGCCCGGCCAGGGTTTCAAGCGTGGCCTTGCGATAGCGTTCGCGGCTGTAGCGCCAGCTTAGCTGCAACCGTCCACCGGCAATACTGCCAATGATGGCCAGTTCATGCGCACGCTTACCGGCCGGATCGCAATTGTTCCCGGTTGCATCATGGATCGGCGTGAACGGCGCATCGGCAGTCATGACGGTGTCGATTTGGCCGAGGTGGTTGAAGATGACCTGCGCCGGGGGCTGGGCCGCCAGTTGCGCTTTAATCGCCGCATCCGGCGACAGGTAGCGCAGCAGGCCGTAGCCGATGCCTTTCATCGGAACAGCCCGCAGTTGCTCTTTGACCGCTTTCAATGCGTCGCCCAACGTAGCGCCGTTGGGCAGGGTCAATAAAGCCGGGTAAACAGTCGTAAACCAGCCTACGGTGCGGGAAATGTCGACGTCGGCGGTGATGTCTTCGCGGCCGTGGCTTTCCAGGTCGATCAATAGCGAATCGCTGTGCAGCCAATCGCGCAAGGTCAAGGCCAGCGCCGTCAGCAGGATTTCGTCTATCCGGGTTCGATAGGCGGCCGGCGCGTCCTGTAACAAGGCGCGCGTTTCGGCTACGGTCAAACTAACCGTTATGTCGCTTTCCGTTGCAAACAAGTTGCTGCCGTCGGGCTTATCTACCGGCAACACCGGCACGATGTTACGGTTCGGGTTCAGCCAGTATGAAGCATCGAGCGCCAAGCCGTTTGCGCCGGCCTGTTTGCCGAGTTGCTCCGACCAGTATTTGAACGACGTGGTTTTTGCCGGTAATGCCGGCGTCTGCCCTGCCATCAATTGCCGGCAAACGCCGGCCAGGTCTTCCAGCAAAATCCGCCAGGACACGCCATCCACGACCAAATGATGGATAGCAATTAACACGCGGCCCGCCCGCTCTTCGCCCAAGTCGAACCAGGCCGCACGCAATAAAGGGCCTTCGCTTAAGTGCAGTTGGGCTTGCTGAATCGATGCCGCCGATTCCAGGCTTCCGGCTTGCCGTTCGGTGGGGACTCCGGCTAAACCGATATGCTCGAAAACAACCGGAGCGCCTTCCTCAGGCAGGACTTGTTGCCAGTCGCCGTCTTGCCGAGTAAAGCGCATCCGCAACGCGTCATGGTGATTCAACACTTGGTTCAGGGCCGCCTCGACCATGGCCGGCGTCAAGCCGGGCTTGGCTTCCAGCAACAAGGCCTGATTCCAGTGCTGGGGCTTGTCCAGGTTTTGCTCGAAGAACCAGTGCTGGATCGGTGTCAACGCCACCTCGCCGGACACTAATCCTTGTTCGGCAAAGAGTGCTTGGCTTTGCTCGGCGGCCGCGGCCAAAGCGCTGAGCATTTGATGCTGAAACAGCTGTTTCGGCGTGATCACGACACCAGCCTGCCGGGCGCGGCTGACCACCTGTATGCTCAGTATCGAATCGCCGCCCAGTTCGAAGAAGTTGTCGTGCCGCCCGACCCGCTTGACGCCCAGCAACTCGCGCCAGATACCGGCCAAAATCCGTTCCACCGGGGTTTGCGCTTGCTGGTAGTGTTGCGCCGATTGCCCGCTCATATCCGGTTGCGGCAAGCGTTTGTAATCGAGTTTGCCGTTGGCCCCGAGCGGCAGGCTGTCCAACAGCACAAAAGCGGCCGGCACCATGTAATCCGGCAGCGCTGCCTTGAGCCGGGCTTTGACCTGGTCGAGGTTGACCGCAGGCTCCTTCACTGCCACCAGATAGGCGATCAGCCGCTTGTCGCCGGGCCGGTCTTCACGGGCAATGACGGCCGCTTTGTCGATTTCGGGCATTTCGAGCAGCTTGGCTTCGATTTCGCCCAACTCGATCCTGAATCCCCGGATTTTGACCTGGTGATCGATGCGGCCTAAAAACTCGACATTGCCGTCCGGGCGGTACTGCGCCAGGTCGCCGGTTTTATACAGCCTGCCGCCGTTTGACATAAACGGATCGGGGATGAACTTTTCCGCGCTCAGTTCGGGACGTCGCCAATAGCCGCGGACAATGCCTTCGCCGCCGATATGCAGCTCGCCCGGCACGCCGATGGGCACCGGGTTGCCGCTGCGATCCAGGATATACAATCGGGCATTATTAATCGGCCGGCCGATCGATAGCGGCCTGTCCAGGTCGTCCGGACTTGCCCAATAAACGCTGCTCCAGACCGTGGCTTCGGTCGGGCCGTATTCGTTGTATAAACGCACACCCGGCAACAGCGCGTAGTGTTGTTTGACGACTTCGGTTGAACACGCCTCCCCGGCGACAATGGCCGTTTTCAGGGATTGCAGTTCGGCTCCGGCCTGGTTCAACAGCAACGCATAAAAAGACGGCAAGGCCAGCAGATGCGAAACCCGATGCAGTGCAATCAATTCAACCAGGGCCGCCGGATCTTTAACCGCGTCATCGCTCGGCAAGCACAGGCAGCCGCCCTGCCCCAAGGTCCAGAACAACCCGGCCACGGAGCTGTCGAACGCGAACGACGACAGCAGCAGATAGCAAGTTACCTGTTCCCGATAGCCTGCAAACCGCGCGCCGGTCGAATGCACGGCATTGCGATGCGAGACCATCGCACCTTTGGGCCGGCCGGTCGAACCCGAGGTATAAATGATATAGGCCAGATCGAGCGGGTGATTGCGTGGCTCGGGATTGTCAGCCGGGCATTGGGCAATGGCCGGCCAATCGCTATCCAGGCAAATTATTTCTTTTGCGTTATGCGGCAATGCCGCTGCCAGGCCTTGATGGCTAAGCAGCACATCGATCCGCGCATCCTGTAGCATATAGGCGATGCGCTGTTCGGGATACTGGGGATCGAGCGGCACATAAGCGCCGCCGGCCTTCAAGATGCCCATCATGCCGATAGCCATATCCAGCGACCGCTCGACGCATAGGCCGACCGGCACCTCCGGCCCGACGCCCTTGGCGCGCAGGTAACGGGCCAGCCGGTTGGCTTTGGCGTTCAGCTCGGCGTAACTTAAAGTCCGTCCTGCAAACGCCACCGCATCGGCATGCGGCGTTTTGTTAACCTGCGTTTCGAACAACGCATGCAGGCTTAGAGTTTGGTCGGCAATAACTTCCCGAAACCTGATCTTATCGTTCCCACGCTCCGCGTGGGAATGCATTTTGAACCGCTCTGCGGTTCGGGACGCCGGAGCGTCCCCCACTGGGTTACCACGCGGAGCGTGGGAACCATAAGAGGACGTTATTTTTGGCGAAATCCTTAGTTCGTCAGCATTAACCGCTGCGGTAGCGTTAAAATCGAACAACACTTGCCTGCGTTCAGCTTCAGGCATAATGCCAATAGTGTTCGCCAACTGCCGCGGATTTTGCTCCAGCGCCGTTACCAAACCTTCGACGGCGGTACGCAGATACTCGGCAATCCGCGCCGGATCGATCCCGCCGATGCTTTGTACAGTCAAGCCAAAACCCTGGCCCAGATCGTCGACCGACAGCGTCAACGGATAATTGCTGCGCTCTTCGCTGCTGATCACGCGCATGCCCTCCCATTCCAGCAGCGCGGATTGATCCGATGCGACAATCATGTTCGAATGCCGGTAATTAATCAGCGCGGTAAACAGCGGCGTCGATGCAGGCACCGCGCTGCAACGCTGGGCCAGCGCCAGCGAGGCTTGTTCATGCATCAGCAATTCGTTCAAGTTGCGGTGGGTGATGCCGAGTATTTCGCGCACTGTCCGGCCGCGTAGCGAAACCCGTATCGGCAAGGTATTGATGAACATGCCCACCGCTTGATCCGCCCCCGAGCCGCCTTGCAAACGGCCGGACAGCACAGTGCCGAACACCACGTCGGAACGGTCGCTGCATTGCCCCAGCACCAAGGCCCAAGCCAGGTGAAACAGGCTGGCCGGCGTCACGCTGTGTTGCCGGGCGCTGTTGCGGATACGTTGCGCCAGATCCTCGTCCAAAGACAGCACCGCCTCACTGACCTGCCCGCCGCTGCCTTGCACGTTAAGCAAGCCGAATGGCGCGGTCGGCTCGTCAATATCGCCGAGTTGCCGACGAAAATAGCGCTGATGATCCGTAGCGGAATCGGCCCGCATTTGGGCGATGAAATTCCGGTACGGCTGTATCGGCGGCAGTTGTTCGGCCTGTCCGCTAAGCAACAGCCGGATTTCCGACAAAATCAGCTGTAGCGTGTAGTTGTCGTCAACCATGTGATGGTTCAGCAGCGCGAACCAGCATTCATCCGACCGGCTATCCTGAACCACATAACCCGCCAGCAACGGCGCTTGCTGTAGGCTCATCCTGAGCCGACGTGGATCGGTGCGCTCCAGCAAGCGCTGCTGTATCTTGTCTTTTTCAACCGCTGCCAGTTCCTCAACCGGCAGCGGCGCATTGCGATGCACGACCTGAACCGGCTGCTGCAAGCCGTCCCAGCGCACCGAACTGCGCAATATATCGTGCCGGTTGATCACCGTCTGTAATGCGTCCAAGAAGGCGTCCAGGCGCGTGCGCTTGTCGAATACGATGATGGAGCGGGTGATATACGGGTCGCCCTGGGTTTCCAGCAGATGATGAAACAAAATGCCTTCCTGCAACGGCGCCAGCGGATAAATATCCTGGATACCGGCTGCGCCCTCCGCCACGCTATCGACGATCAGGTCGATCTCGTCCTGGGTCAGGCTGACCAACGGCAGCATGTCCGGGGTTATTTTCGGCGCTGTCGGCGCATGGCCTTCGATAACCGTGCAGTCCCTGAGCGCGGCCAGCAAACGCTGTTTATGGACTTTAAGTCTGTCCATTAATGCCTGATCCATCGCCCCTTGCGGTGCGCGGATGACGAGTTCGCCGTCCAGCTCGCTGACGACGATATTTTTTTCCTGCATCGTTGCAAAAACTTCCTGCAAACTCATAATCGAAACTCCTCAATAACCGGGATGTTTAACGACTGCCCGAAACCATCGGGTATTAAATTGGGCGGTATTTCAAAAGCCGGGCCGTTGTCTTGGCTATCGGCTATCGCCGCCGCCAGATCGGACAATATCGGACAGGTGAATACCGCCCGCGGCTCCAATGCCCAATCTTCGCGGCGTAAGCGTTCGACCAGCGTCAACGCCATCAGCGAATGGCCGCCCAACTCGAAGAAATGATCGTTGCGACCTACCCGTTCCAACGCCAACAACTCCTGCCAAATACCGGACAGCGCGATTTCTATCGGGCCTTGCGGCGCTTCGTAGCGATGCGCGATCACCGCATCCGCGTCAGGCTTGGGCAACGCGGCGCGATCCAGCTTGCCGTTGGCGCTCAACGGCAACACCGGCAAAACGACAAAGGCGGAAGGCAGCATGTAATCGGGCAAACTCTCGGCCAAGTCGGCGCGAAGCTCGGCAATCGATAATTCGCTGCCGCCGTCTTGGGTCAAATACGCCACCAGCCGCTTATCGCCACCATCTTCTCGGGCGATGACCACGGCTTCCCGCACGCCGGCATAAGCGTTCAGCCGGTTTTCAATCTCGCCCAATTCGATGCGGAAGCCGCGAATCTTGACCTGGAAGTCGTTGCGCCCCAAATAGTCGATAACGCCGTCCGGCCTGTAACGGGCCAAATCGCCGGTTTTGTAGATCCTGCTGCCGGCCGGGCCGTAAGGGTTGGGGATGAATTTTTCCGCCGTCAATTCAGGACGATTGAGATAGCCCCGGCCCAAACCGATGCCGCCGATATGCAGTTCTCCCGGCGTACCCGGCAATACCGGGTTAAGCTGCCGGTCTAGGATGTAGAGCGAAATGTTGGCTATCGGGCGGCCTATCGGTATCGCCGTTTCAGCGCTGCCCGGCAAGCAGGCCCAATAACTGACGTCCACCGACGCTTCGGTAGGGCCGTAAAGGTTGTGCAGTTCAGCCGGGAGTTTTTGCAAGAAGCGTTGCACCAAATCGGCAGGCAAGGCTTCGCCGCTGCAAATGACCCGTTTTAACGACGTGCAGTTTTCCACGCCCGGCGTGTCGATAAAGACTTGCAGCATCGACGGCACGAAGTGAATCGTCGTGACTTGCTGTGCGGTAATGGTATCGATCAGCGCCAGGCTGTCCTTGTGTTGTTCCGGCCTGGCGACGATCAGCTTCGCGCCGGTCATCAACGGCCAGAAAAATTCCCAGACCGACACATCGAAACTGTACGGGGTCTTTTGCAATACCTTATCCGTATGATCCAGTCCGTATTGCTGCTGCATCCATTGCAGCCGGTTCAGTATGCCTTGATGCGGTACGCCCGCGCCTTTCGGTTGTCCGGTTGAGCCGGAGGTGTAGATGCAATAGGCCAGGTTTTCCGGCCTAAGCACAATATCGGGATTGGCGTCACCGAAGCTTGCCACCTTGTCCCATTCGCTATCCAGGCACAGCACCGTCGCTGTAAAGGCCGCGATTTTTTCCCGGCATGTTTCCTGGGTAAGCACTATCGGCGCATTGACATCGTGCAACATGAAGTCCAGCCGGTCTTGCGGATAGCCGGGATCGAGCGGCACATATGCGCCGCCTGCCTTAAGGATGCCCATCAGGCCGATCACCATCTCCAACGAACGCTCAACGCAAATGCCGACCAGCACATCAGGCCCGACGCCCTTGGATCGCAGGTAATGGGCCAGCTGGTTGGCTTTGGCGTTTAGTTCGGCATAGCTTAATTTTAGAACATCATCGTTCCCACGCTCTGCGTGGGAACGCAGTTCGAACCGCTCTGCGGTTCGGGACGCTGGAGCGTCCCTGCCTGGGTTACCACGCAGAGCGTGGGAACCATAAGATAAAGTTATTTCTTGTTGAATCCTTAGCGCTTGTCCCCCGAACATCACCGCAACGGCATCCGGCGTTTTTGCAGCCTGCGCTTCGAACAGCTGATGGATGAACCGATGTTTCGGATAGTCGGCTTCCGTCGCATTCCACTCGACCAGAATCTGCCGTTTATCCGCCGCACTCAGCAACGACAACTCGGACAGCCGGGCTTGCGGTTGCAAGGCGAACGCTGCCAGCAGGCGCTGCAACTGCTCCAGCATCCGTCCAATCGTTTCGGCTTCGAACCGGTCTGCGGCATAAGTTATTTCCAGGCCCAATTCCGATCCGGGAAATGCGGATACGGTCAGCGGGTAATTGCTTTGGTCGACAACGCCGATTTCGTCGACAGTCAAGCCGTCGGCCTGTTCGGCCAATGCCTGGTTGATCGGATAGTTCTCGAACACCAGCAAACTTTCAAACAAAGGCGTGCCGCGCGCCACTTCAGACCAGCCTTGGACTTGCGTTAACGGCGTATATTCGTAACGGCGCATGTCCTGGTTTTGCGCAAACAATGCTTGCAGCCAGTCGAGTACGGTGCTGTCGGGCCTGATCCTGATCCGCAGGGGCAAGCTATTGATGAACAGGCCGACCATGGTCTCGACGCCGATTAAGTCGGCGGGACGCCCGGACACGGTAGTGCCGAACACAATATCGTTCTCGCCGCTGTAACGGCTGAGCAATAATCCCCACGCGGCTTGCACCAGCGTATTCACGGTCAGGTGCTGCTGTTTTGCGAAAGCCAGTAAGCTATCGGTCTGTTCCGTCGATAGCGTCAGCCCAAGTTTGGCATAGTCGCTCATTAGGTGTTGACCGCTGCCGTCCGCCGGTTTATCCGCAAGCAGCGGCGTCGGGGCGCTAAAGCCGCTAAGTTCGGATCGCCAGTACGCTTCGGCTGCGGCCATGTCCCGATCTTGCAGCCAGGCGATATAGTCGCGGTAAGGCCGCACGGCCGGTGACAATGGCGCACTCCCGCGCTGTATCGACTCATACGCGGCAAACAGCTCTTTCACCAGCAACGGCCCGCTCCAGCCGTCCAATAATATGTGATGGTAACTCCATAGCAGGTAATAGGCCTGATCCGAACATTGAACCAAGCTCACACGCATCAGCGGCGCTTGGCTAAAATCGAAGCCGCCGGCCAGATCGTCGGCCTGTAGTTGTTGCCAGCGTTGCGCCTGTTGCAAAGCCGGTTGGCCCCGCCAATCGACTTCGGTAATCGGCAGTTGCAGGTTCTTTTCCACGATTTGCAAGGGGTGATCCCGATGCTCGAAATGGAAGCGGGTGCGCAGGATCGGATGATGATCGACCAGCTGTTGCCAAACTTGTTTGAAGGCAGGGACATTGAGTTCCCCCGTCAAACGGCAGCCGATTTGGATGCAGTAAACGCTGGATTCGGCGGCAATCAAGCTGTGGAACATCAAGCCGTGTTGCAGCGGCGCTAACGGGTAGACGTCTTCAATCTGTCGGGGCTTCAAGGCCAAGGCATCCAGATCGGATTGCGCCAGGGCGGCCAACGGAAAATCCGACGGCGTGTACGCGCCCGCATCGGGCAATACGCAATGCGCTATCAGCGCTTTAAGATGCTGCACATAATGGTCGGCCAAGGTTTCAATGGTGGCTTTGCGATAGCGTTCCCGGCTGTAGCGCCAGCTTAGATGAAGCCGTCCGCCTGCAATACTGCCGATCACGGCCAATTCATGCGCCCGCATTCCTGCCGGGTCGCAGTTATCGCCGGTCGCTTCACAGGTCAGCACGAACGGCGCATCGGCTGCCATGACTGTGTCGATTTGGCCGAGGTAGTTGAAAATGATCTGCGCTTGGGGTTGGGCGGCCAGTTGCGCCTTAATCTCATCGTCCGGCGACAGATAGCGCAGCAAGCCGTAGCCGATGCCCTTCATCGGAATGGCCCGCAGTTGCTCCTTGATCGATTTCAGCGCATCGCCTACCGGACAATTGCTGGGGAGGCTTAACAACGCCGGGTAAACCGTGGTAAACCAACCCACGGTTCGGGAAACATCCAGGTCGCCTGCGATGTCCTCGCGGCCGTGGCCTTCCAAATCGACCAATACCGAATCGCTGCGCATCCACTCGCACAAGGTCAGCGTCAGCGCGGTCAATAACAATTCGTCTATGTTGGCGCGGTAAGCGCCGGGCGCGTCCTGTAACAACGCGCGGGTTTCCGCTTCGGTCAAGGCGACCGTGACTTCATTTTCCACGGCAATCAGGTTGCTGCCGTTGGCTTCGTCTACCGGCAACATCTTTTCGTTGTCCGGGCTACAGCATTGCCAACGCGTCTTCAGCCAATAGGCCGTATCAGCCTCGCCTGCCTGCCTGACGAGCTGTTCCGACCAGCATTTGAATGAGCTGGTTTTTGCCGGTAATGCAGGCGCCTGCCCAAACATCAATTGCAGGCAAACGCTCGCCAAATCTTCCAGCAATATCCGCCAGGACACGCCGTCTACTACCAGATGGTGAATCGCGATCAATACCCGATCTGCCTGCCCTTCGCCCAAGCCGAACCAGACCGCACACAATACCGGGCCTTCGCTTAAATGCAGCTGGGCTTGCTGAATCGATGCCGCCGATTCGAGCATTTCGGTTTGCCATTCTGTGGGGACGTCGGTTAAATCGATGCATTCGAAAACTGCCTGGGGGCCGTCCTCAGGCTGGTATTGTCGCCACCCGCCTTGTTGAGTAAAGCGCATCCGCAACGCATCATGGTGAATCAGCAGTTGATTCAAAGCGGCCTCGACAATATCCGGAGTCAAGCCGGGTTTGGCTTCCAGCAGCAATGCCTGATTCCAGTGGTGGGGGTTATTCAGGTTTTGTTCGAAAAACCAGTGCTGGACCGGCGTCAACGGCACGTCGCCTGACACCGGCCCTTGTTCGGCTGATAGTTGTTGAATCTGTTCGGCGGCCACCGCCAACGCGCTTAGGGTTTGGTTCTGAAACAACTGTTTCGGGGTAATCACGACACCGGCCTGCCGTGCGCGGCTGACGACCTGAATGCTCAAAATAGAATCGCCGCCCAGTTCGAAGAAGTTGTCGTGCCTCCCGACGCGCTTGACGCCCAGCAAATCCCGCCAAATATCGGCCAGAATCCGTTCAACCGGCGTTTGCGCTTGCTGATAGTGTTGCGCCGACAGCCCGCTCATATCAGGTTGCGGCAAACGCTTGCGATCCAGTTTGCCGTTGGCGCTGAGCGGCATGCTGTCCAGCAGCACAAAGGCGGTGGGGACCATGTAGTCCGGCAGCGCTTCCTTGAGCCGGGCTTTTAGCATTTCAATGCTGCCCGTATTATCTTTGGCCGCAACCAGATAGGCGACCAGCCGTTTGTCGCCGGGTTGGTCTTCACGGGCAATGACGATTGCCTCGTTTATTTCAGGCATTTCAAGCAGCCGGGCCTCGATTTCGCCCAGCTCGATTCGAAAACCGCGGATTTTTACCTGATGATCGATGCGGCCTAAAAACTCGATAGCGCCGTCCGGGCGGTAACGCGCCAGGTCGCCGGTTTTATACAGTCTGCCGCCGTCCTGCTGGAACGAGTCGGGGATGAATTTTTTCGCGGTCAGCTCGGGGCGCCGCCAATAGCCGCGCACGATACCTTCGCCGCCGATATGCAGCTCGCCCTGCACCCCGATAGGCACTGGGTTGCCGCTGCGATCCAGGATATAAAGCCGGGCGTTGCTGATGGGGCGGCCTATCGCTAAAGGCCGATCCAAATCGGCCGGGCCTGCCTGGTAAACGCTGCTCCAGACCGTCGCTTCGGTCGGCCCGTATTCGTTGTATAGCAGCACCTCCGGCAACACTGCATAATGCTGTTTGACGACTTCGGTCGGACAGGCTTCCCCGGCAACGATGGCGATTTTCAGGAACTGCAATTCTGTTCCCGCTTGCTTTAACAACAACGCATAAAAGGACGGCAGAGCCAGCAGATGCGTTATCCGATGCATTGCAATCAACTCAGCCAAGACTACCGGATCCTTAATCTGGTCGTCTTCCGGCAAGCACAGGCAACCACCCTGCCCCAACGTCCAGAACAATCCCGCCACCGCACTGTCGAACGCGAACGACGACAGCAGCAGATAGCAGATCACCGGCTCCTGGTAATAAGCATTTCTGGCCCAGGTCGAATGCATCAGGTTGCCGTGGCTCACCACCGCGCCTTTGGGTAAGCCGGTCGAACCGGAAGTGTAAATGACATAGGCCGCGTGGTCTTCATGCAACGGTATTTCCGGATTATCGCTACTACAATTGGCATAACTGTCAACATCGTCCACGCACATCGTCGCCGCATCGACATAATCCAAGCCAGGCAGCAACTCGGTGCTAGTCAACAGCCACCCGCAACCGGCATCCTGTAGCAAATACGCCTGCCGGTCTTTGGGATAAGCCGGATCGACCGGCACGTAAACCGCACCGGCTTTGAGTATCGCCAATATTCCAACCAGCATTTCCGGGCCGCGCCGGATGCACAAGGCGATGCGTTTTTCCGGCCCAGCGCCTTGCGCCAATAGGCAATGCGCCAAGCGGTTGGCCTGCGCATTAAGCGCTGCATAGCTAAAACGTCGCTGCCGAGAAACCACTGCGGCAGCTTGCGGTCGCTGCCGGGCAACGGCTTCAAAAACGCTGTGCATCGTGCTGTGCTTCGGATAATCGCCACCGGTTGAATTCCATTCCGCCATCTGATTACACTCGGACATGCACAGCAACGGCAATTCCGACAAACGGCTGTCGGGACTGGCAAGTATGCCGTGCAGCAAATGCTGATAATGACCGATAAACCTTAAAACCGTAGCATGGGACAGCAGGTCGCTACGGTACTGGAACGAGGCAGCCAAGCCCTGCTTGGTCTCCGCCATCAGCAAGGTCATATCGAATTGCACGGCTACATCGTCCAGCGCATAACTTTCGACCGGTAGCCCGGCCCAGTCCAGCGCGATGCCCGGCATGCCCAAAGCCAATTCAGCGGCGTCGTATACAGCTCCGGCTCCGCCTTGCAGCCCGAACCAGACATTGTAAAACGCCGACGGCCCCTGCTCGCGCTCGGGCTGCAATTTTTCCACCAGCAATGAGAACGGGTAATATTGATGCGCCAGCGCATCCAGCACGGTCATGTTGACTTCGGCCAGATAATCGCTAAAGCGCTGCTCGGCAGTGGGCTGCGAACGCAGCGCCACCGGGTTGACGAAATAACCGACGGTATCGGCGAACTCCCGTTTCGGCCTGCCCAGCGTCGGCGAGCCGACGATGATGTCCTGTTGGCCGCTGTAACGGTAAAGCAGGGTTTTGAACACGGTCAGCAGCAGCGTATACAGTGTTGTGTGCTGCTCGGCGGCCAGTCGCTTGAGCTGTTGCAAAGTATCCGCTGCAATAGTCAGCGTTTCCGCTTGCCCCCGGCATGACGACGAACAGGCTGTTTGCCGTTCGCAAGGCAACGCCAGTTTCGGCAGATCGCCGGACAACTGCCGTTGCCAGTATTGCCAATCCTGTTCGGCGCGCCGGTCGGCCAAGTACGCCGATTGCCAGGCGACATAATCGGCATAACTCGCCGCAGGCTCCGGCATATCCGGAGCCTGCTCGATATAATGCGTCTTGAACTCTTCCAGCAGAATCGACAACGAGCGGAAATCGACGACGATATGATGCGCGCAAAATACCAGCACATGATCGTCGTCGGCACAGCTGAACAAGGCGGTTCGCAATAACGGACCTTGCTCTAAATCGAACGGTTTGCGCACGAAAGCGGCGATAGCTTCTCTGCGTTGCCGTTCGTCGTAGCACGTCACGCTCGTCAATCGATATTGAACCTCCGCCAGCGGGATACGCACCGTTTGGGTCCGCGGGTTAAGCCCAAAGCCGCTGCGTAATTGCGCATGGCGTTCGAACAGCAAGGCCAGTGCGCCGTTTAATGCCGACTTATCCAGCTTGCCGCGGACGTGCATGGCAACCGGCATGTTATACAGCGAGCTGTCCGTTTCTATACGGTTGACGGTCCACAGCGCCTGCTGCCCGAATGATAACGGCTGCTCGCCGTCTTCCTTGCCGGTCGCTACCGGCGCGATTTGCGCTTGGCCAGATTTCGCCAACGTTAAAGCCTGTTCGGCGCACGTAGCCAGGGAATGATTGCCGAGCAACAGCGTCACCGGCAAATCGATAGCCAGCAACGCGTCGATAAAGTATTTCAGCTCCACGGCTTTCAGCGAGTCCATGCCCAAACTTGGGAGCGATTGCGCTATATCGACAGTTTCTGTCGCCAAACCGGACAAAGCCGCCGCCTTTTCAACCAGCACTTGCGCCAGTAAACGAGCGCCTTCCGCATCGGCAATAGTCAGCAATACCTGCCTCAATAAAGTCGGCTCCACGCTTTGCGTCGGTTTAGCCGTGCCGGGATCTACGCTACCTTCGCCGTTCAGCTCATCGACGGCAACAACCTTAAATTGATGCTGCTCGAAGGCCTGCCGACAAGCCGAACGCCTGATTTTGCCGCTGCTGGTTTTTAAGATCGCCCCCGGTTTCAACAGCATCACGGTATCGGCCTGTATGCCGCACTCCTCGACCAGCCTGCTGCGTATCGCGGCAAATTCGGCCCGGTAGTCGGACTGTCTTAAGCGGTTGCGTTTCAGTTCCGCCACCACGACCAGCTTTTCGCCGTCGTCTCCGCTCACCGCAAAGGCGGCCGCACAACCGGGATTTAACGCATCGGTCGCCGCTTCGACGGCATATTCCAGGTCGTGCGGGTAGTAATTGCGGCCGCGGATGATGATCAGGTCTTTCAAGCGCCCTGAAACGAACAATTCGCCGCCCTCGATAAAGCCCAAATCGCCGGTGCGCAGCCAGCGCTGTTGACTGTTTGCAGCGCCGATAAACGCCTGCCCGGTGGCCGACGCATTTTGCCAATAACCTTGGCTGATACTGGGGCCGCCGAGTTGAATCTCGCCGATCCGATCGGCTTTGCATAACTCGCCGGTTTCGGGATCGACGATACGGATGCGTTGCCCGGCGTCAACATCAATGCCGCCGCAGCCGACCAGCCGACGGGTCTCGTCGCCGCCGCTGATGGCCGGACGCACCTTGCCTTGTTCCAGACCGGCCTTATAAAAAGCCGCCAACGTCGGTTCGGCATTTTTATCGCCGCCGCTAGCCAGCAAGGTAGCTTCCGCCAAACCGTAACAGGGATAAAAAGCTTTACGACTGAATCCGCATTCTGAAAAAGCATCGGCAAAACGCGTCATGGTGTCAGGGTTAATCGGTTCTGCGCCGTTGAACGCCAGACGCCAGCTGCCAAGATCCAGCCCGGCTTTTTGTTCGGCGGTTATTTTTCGCATGCACAACTCGAACGCAAAATTCGGCCCGCCGCTGGTATGGGCGCGGTAATCGCTGATCGCTTGCAGCCAGCGGACGGGTTTTTCAAGAAACGCCATCGGCGACATCAAAATAGCGCTGGCCCCGCAATACAAGGGCTGCATGACGTTACCGATCAAGCCCATGTCATGGTACAGAGGCAACCAGCCGACCACCGTCGAATCGGCGTTGTGGCCAAAGCGCCGCTTGATCAGCTGCTGATTCGCGATCAGATTGCCGTGGCTGATTATTACGCCTTTGGCGTTGCCGGTGGAACCGGAGGTATATTGCAAAAAAGCCGGATCATGGTCGTGCAAGGCCGGCGAGCGCCAGGCGCTTGCATCGGCGGCGGCAAGATTGTCGGTAATCAGCCAACGTTTATCTAACAAACCGACGCTGTCGACCGCAAATTGATGCACCGTATTGGCGACGCTTTGCGTGCTGAGTATCACCGCCGCCTGACTGTCATCGATGATCGCCTGCAACCTCGGCAGGTGTCGGCCGTTGCCCGGCGGATACGCGGGCACCGCAATCAGGCCGCCGTAAAGGCAGGCGAAAAACGCCACGATATAGTCCAACTCCGGCGGATACAGCAAAATTGCGCGCTCGCCCTGCAAGCCCAGCGCCTGCAACTGCGCGGCCAGCTGTCTGGCCTGTAAGTCCAACTCGCCGTAAGTTATCGACTGGGTGGGTTGTTCGCCGTTTTCCAGGAACGTATAGGCGTTGCGATGGCTTTGCCGCTGCGCCCGCGATCGTAATACGCCAATCAGGGATGCATCGTTATCTACGCGGTCAAAACTGTATTGTTTGTTTAACATATCCGCCCTGCTCTCTTTGAATGAGTCGTCTGTTGAATTTGTCGCTGTAGGCTGTAAATAAGCCGGTTTGAACGACAGCGAAAATCGGTTTATTACGCTTACGCCATCAGGAAATGCCACCTATCGCTACGCCCTTCGACAAGCTCAGGACAGGCTTGGGCGAGCTTATTCCGATCTGCGTTGCCGATAATCGGCGGCAAGTTCCAAGTCGGTCGGCGCATGAAAGCCCAGTTGCTCCCGGCAATAATTCCGCCAGTCTTCCGAAACCCGGTCAAACAGCACCTCTTCGCCGTGCCGCATCGATGCGGTAACGCTAAAATCATGATGCAGATAGACTATGGCGTCATTCGCCGGCGTTGACTGCCAATCGGGAAATAGCGCTAACGCTTTGGCCGGGTAGGCCTTGCAATACCGGCGAAGCGGCTTTTCCGAACCAATGCCGGGGTCTTGCTCCAGCTGTTGCAGCAGGCTTGCAACTTCCAACTGCGCGGCCGCCAAGGCGATTTGATAAGGCGTTCTGAGATCGCGACCGCTATTGCCCGGATTGGCTCCGGCTTTGTGTAAAAGCTGAACGATAGCCAAATAGCCGTGCCCGGCGGCCCAATTCAATGCCGTCCAACCGTAGTCGTCCTTTTGCTCCAAATCCTCGCCATCGTTAATCAAGGCATGTACCCGATTAACGTCGCCCGCTTTTGCGGCTTCGATCAGCTGCGCTTCACTCATAAATTATTCCCTCTGACTGTGTCATGTTAAAAATACCGGAGAAACTGACTGTATCGCCGCACCGGGTTTAAATTCCCCAATGCAGAGTGGACGATTGGCGCTAATTTTTTCCTCATCGCCCTGTGTTCGCGAGCCGATTGCCGTTTTTAGGTTTGCTTAGCGACAGCGGCGATAATGCCGTGCTGGGTTATCTTCTCGATAACCTGTTGCACGCAGGCATCCAGGTCCGTGGTGCCGGTATGCACGGCGAGCTCGCAGTTTTCCGGCGCTTCGTAAGGTGAAGTAATGCCGGTAAATTCCGCTAATTGTCCGGTTCTGGCTTTTTTGTAAAGGCCTTTTACGTCGCGCGACTCGCAAATTTCGATCGGCGTGTCGCAATAAATTTCGATAAAGTCGCCGCGCTCCACTATGCCGCGCACCCGTTCGCGGTCCGCACAATAGGGCGATATGAAGGCGGTCAGTACAATGACGCCCGCTTCCATAAAAATCTTGGCTACTTCACCGATACGGCGAATGTTTTCCTGGCGGTCTTGCGCCGAAAAGCCCAGGTCGCCGCACAAACCGTGGCGGACATTGTCGCCATCCAGCACGAAGGTGCGACAGCCCAGTTGGTGCAGCGTTTCTTCGACGGCGTGGGCCAATGTCGATTTGCCCGACCCGGATAATCCGGTAAACCATAAAATCGCGCCGCGATGACCGTTTTGCGCTTCACGTCGGGCGCGGGTTACGGTGGCCTGCTGCCAAACAACGTTGGCTGAGACGGATAGTTGCGCATTCAAATCGCCCGGCAGATTAACGCCGCCGGTTTGCGTAACTCCGATACGCTGTGGTTGATTCATACACCGTCCCCAATAGATTCGAAAACTCAATACCGACCCGGAGCCGGATAGCCCCAACACAAAGTGGACGATTGACGGCAATTTCCCCCTCACTGCTGTTTTCCAAGTCATCGATCCGGCATGGCAATGGGAAAATCGGCTGACGTTCGATGTAGCGAAAAAGTGTTTCGAATCGCGCCGACATCGTTATACCATAGCGATTGATGGTTAGGACTCCATCAATAATAACTTCCGCTTAGGGTTCGAGAAGTTATTGCCGACCTCATTCTTAGCGCAGCGGAGTATTGCCTTGAAAACACTTTTAGCCTTCATTTTCATAACCCTGCTTGGCAGCAGCGCGGTTAGCGCAAAAACAGTTATCGAAGTAATCCCGTTAGCCAATCGACCGGCCTTCGAGATAGTGCCGTTGCTCGCTCCATTGCTTGGAGATAGCGCCCAATTGATCGATAACGGTTCCAATCTGCTGGTCAAAACTACGTCCGACAAGCTGGCTGAAATCAAGACCATCGTCAAACAACTGGATGTACCCCAGAGCAATCTGCTCATCACCGTCATTCAAAGCAGGCAGACGACCGCCGATGAGCTTAATGCGGCGGCCAGAGCTCAGCTGAATGTTCAGGGCAATGATCCATCAAGTGCCGACGGTCGCATGATCGGTCATTTGTATCAGACTCAAGATAAAGACATCGACGAAAACACCCAGGCCGTTCGAACCATGGACGGCGTCCCGGCTCGAATTAAAGCGGGCAATGTGCATATGAGACAAAATGATTCCGACTACGCTTACACCTCGACGACCGAATATACCGAGGCGACCACCGGTTTTTCGGTGACGCCCAGACTGGCCGGGCAGCAAGTCGTTCTTAACGTATCGCCCTGGTCGGACAAAATGAACGGGCGGGGACGGATCGAAACCCAGGATGCGCAATCGACAATCAGGATTAATCTTGGCGAATGGGTGGAACTTGGCGGCATCGGCGAAACCGGTAACAGCGCCGCAAACAGCGCGCTTGTCAGCACCCGCCAAAGTTCCAAAAGCCAGATGCATATCTTGGTTAAAGTCGACCGGGTGGATTAAGGACTCCATCAATAATAACTTCCGCTTAGGATTGGGTTCCCGCGCTCTGCGCCATAGTCGCAGCTTTAGCCAATAAGAAACTGAATCTAAAGCATAATTCCTCGTAAAATGGAAATAAACGCCTGAATCTGGCATTATGTCGCCTCAATACGGCCTTGTATTCCGCAAGGTCGAAACGACTCTACAATTAAGGAAAACAATGAATAATCTCCCAAAGTGTCCCGCATGCGGCTCAGAATTCACTTACGAAGACAATATGATGTATGTCTGCCCCGAATGCGCACATGAATGGCCAAAAGATGGGGCAGCTGAAGACAACTCCGATGTCCGTATCGTTAAGGATGCAAACGGCAATGTGTTGCAAGACGGGGATACCGTCACCGTAATCAAGGATCTCAAAGTCAAAGGTTCATCATCGGTGGTCAAAGTCGGCACTCGCGTCAAAATCATCCGTCTGGTAGACGGCGACCATGATATTGATTGCAGAATCGAAGGTATTGGCGCGATGAAACTTAAATCGGAATTTGTTAAAAAGGCCTGACATATACGCTCATTCAGGAATTGATGAAGAGCGAACGTTTTACCGCCCGTTTTTATAATTTATTTGCGCTCGGCGCAATAAGCAGGGCGATGCAGGAAAATCCACGCTTCAGGGCAGTGCCAACATAAGCAAACCACGAAGGCGCGAAGAAAAATATCTGAAAACTTCGCGTTCTTCGTGCCTTCGCGGTGAATAACGCTTTTAGCCACTCGCTATATCAACAAACTAAACGGCTCAACCGTTACCCTGTCGCCTGCCTGCACGCCTTTGCTCTCTTCCGGCAAGACGATATAGCAGCCGCTTTGGCTCATGGAGCTGAGGATATGCGAGCCTTGCTGACCCGCTGAAGCGACCAGGAACTCGCCGTTTTCATTTTGACTGAGAACGCCGCGCTGGTATTCCCGGCGTCCCGGGGATTTTTTTAATGTCGAAGTGCATGTCGCGGTGAGCCTTAACGGTTTGGCAGGCGGAGCGCCGGAAAGGCGTCTTAACGCGGGCGCTACAATCTGCTGGAAGGTCACCACGACGGCAACCGGATTGCCGGGCAAGCCGAAAAAATAACACCCGCCGATGTTACCGAAAGCCAACGGTTTTCCGGGTTTTATCGCAATTTTCCAGAAGTTGACTTCGCCGCAGTTTTGCAGGATTTCTTTGACGTAATCGGCCTCGCCGACTGACGCGCCTCCGGTGGTTATGATCGCGTCATAGTGCGTGGAGGCTTCGATAAAGCGGTCTTCAAGCAACTGTTTGTTATCGGGAATCACGCCCAGATCGACAACGCTGTAGCCGGGATCTGCCAACAATCCGCCCAGCATAGCGCGGTTGCTATCGTATATTTTGCCCGGTTCCAACGGCCGACCTAGTGCGGTCAATTCATCGCCGGTGGAAAAATGAGCGATCTTTAGCTGCCGTTTTACGGTAACCTGATCAATACCGGCCGCGGCCAGTAAACCCAAGTCAACCGCAGTCAGCTTTTTAGGTTGGGCTAGTAAACAATCGCCTTGTTTGACGTCTTCACCGATTTTCCTGATATTTTGTAGCGCCCGCGTGTCGACCGGAAAACGTACGGTTTGTCCCTGGACCTGTACCTGTTCCTGCATGGTCACTGAATCTGCTTGCTCCGGCACCACTGCGCCGGTAAAAATCCTGATGCACTGGCCGGCTTGCAACAGCCCCTGAAACGGCCGCCCGGCCCAGGATGTTCCGGCCAAGGTTAGCGTGAACGCCTGACCGTCAGCCAGGTCTCGACTAGCGAAAGCATAGCCATCCATAGCCGCATTGCGGTCATGCGGGATGTTGATCGGCGCATAAACCGCTTCCGCCAATACCCGTCCCAAGGCGTTTTTTAACGACGCTTTTTCTGTGCCGCTTACCGGCTTTACAGCGGCTTCGATTCTGTCCAGCGCGTCGTCAATAGTCAGTAACGGGTTGGCTTCCCGGCTGCATGCGTCAATCATGGCTGTTCATAACATGGTTTTGGATAAAGGCGGCAATCATTTCGGGCTGGTTCAATTCAAGTTGCACTAAATGGTCCGGCGTTTCCAGCGTAGCGTCTGTCGCTATCGCGATAATGTCCGGGTCGTTTGGGTAAAACAAGGGTTTTTCAAGCGAGGCTCGATGCAATTCAATTTTAGGGAACTGTTCGGCCCTAAAGCCTTCAACCAGGATCAGGTCCAGTTCCGATTGATCGAATTGCTTCAGCTGATCAGCCAAGCGGGGTTCGTCTGCCTGTGCGAACTCGGTAATGATCGCGCGTCGATAGCGGGATACCAGCATCACAGACGCGGCTCCGGCCTTGCGCAGACGAAAACTGTCTTTTCCGGGCCGGTCAATTTCAAAATCATGATGACTGTGTTTGATTAGGCCGATACGCAAACCGTTTTGTTTTAGAATCGGGATCAATTCGGCCAGTAACGTGGTTTTGCCAGTTCCGCTTGCGGCAACAAAACCTAAAACTGGAATTCGAGCATTCTGCATATCAACCAAGTTGTTAGATTGTTATCATAAGATGTCATATTTTAAGGTATTATTTATCCAAATACTATGCCTAGATGGCTGCGGGAGCCGTTGCCGCAAAGTGGACGTTTTACCTATATTTTCAGGAATAGACGCCTTTAGATCGATTTTAAACAAATCATTAATCCAGGAGTGAACCTTGATTCGAATTTATCTGATTTTGTTATTTACCATCGTCGTATTTTTTGCAATACGTACGTTTTTAAAAACCTCGCCTAACGTATTGGCCCGTTATAGCAAGATCTTATTGCTATTCGTTATAGGATTGGTCGCGCTTTATTTGACCGCAACCGGGCATTTTAACTGGCTTTTTGCGCTGGGCGGCGTGGCTCTCGCCTTCTTATCACGCTCAATCCCGGCATTGTTGCGCTATGCGCCCTATTTATATCTACTCTGGTCGGGCGCCAGCTCGGCAAAACAGAATGCTTCGCAACAACACTACAGAGCCGGCGCCAAAGGCGGCATGTCGATTGAAGAGGCTTATGAGGTGTTAGGCTTGAAGGCAGGCGCAGCGGATACTGAAATTATTGCCGCTCACCGCAAATTGATGCAAAAAATGCATCCCGACCGCGGTGGATCGGATTATTTGGCCGCAAAAATAAATCTGGCTAAAAAGATTTTGCTAAAAAAATAATCCGCCATGACAGCCCCTACGTCAAAGGTTATTTTCCTTGCCGTGCTGTCGGCTTTATTAAATGGTTGCGCTCCCGTCAGCCCCAACTATGCTCCGGTTAGCACAAATTATCCCGATACGCCTAAAGACGAGACAAGCTATTATCAGGTAAGAAAAGGCGATACCTTGTATGCAATAAGCTTGATTTATGACCTGGATTTTCGGCAATTAGCGCAATGGAACCGAATTGCTCCGCCTTACAGGATAGAAATAAATCAAAAAATAAGGCTCTCCGAACCGCATTCGACCTCTCCTCCCCTCCGCGATCATATCGATGCGGACCTGCAAACAAAATCTAAACCGGACATTGTCTCCGCAACTGCAACAAATAGAATCAGCTCACAGAAAAAAACCGCTATTTCATTCAATAATAAAGCCAAGCCGCCTGACAAACCGTCGTATAAAACTCATCCCCTTACTCCCCTTGCTATAAAAAACGGAAGCAGCCCACAAAAAAAACCAATTATTTCAATTGATAATGGAACTATGTTAAAGTTAAACTTTCAATGGCCAATCAAGGGAAAAGTTTTAAAATCCTTTTCTCAAGCCGATAACAAAGGCATCGATATAGCCGGAGAAATGGGACAGGACGTCAGCGCGGCGGAAGCGGGCAAAGTGGTGTACAGCGGACAAGGCCTGTTTGGCTACGGTAATTTGCTTATTATCAAGCATAACGATCTGTATTTAAGCGCTTATGCAAATAATAGCCGACTGCTCGTTGCCGAAGGATACTCCGTAGAAAAAGGCGAGCTTATTGCAAAAGTTGGGCAAGCAGGATCGAACCTTACATCGCTGCATTTTGAAATAAGAAAAAACGGCAAACCGGTAAATCCTCTTAACCTTTTACCGGGAAATAATTAAACCATTTCGACTTAGGTCGAACAATGTAGAGGTTATCATGAAAGCGGAATTGGTTGAGCTATTGGACGATGATGTTTGTGTGTTATTTGATGACGATTTGTCTTTCGACGATGATCTCCAGACAAATGCCGCTATCGGTGAAGTATTCGACTGCATGGATACAGGAGGCAAGGCAATGCATGGAGCGCCAATCGATGATATTGATGAAATAATTACCCTTGAATCGCGGCAAGACAAGAGCATGGATGCGACGCGGGTTTATTTGAATGAACTGTCCCGCTCGCAGTTACTGACCGCTGACCAGGAAAAAATCTACGGTTCCAGAGCCTTGCTGGGCGATGAAGCCGCCCGCAAAATCATGATCGAAAGCAATTTACGCCTGGTCGTTAAAATTTCCCGCCGTTACCTGAATAGAGGCTTGCCGTTACTGGATTTGATTGAGGAAGGCAATCTCGGCTTGATGCGCGCGGTCGAAAAATTCGATCCCGAAAGAGGCTTTAGGTTTTCAACCTATGCCACTTGGTGGATCAGGCAAACCATTGAGCGAGCCATCATGAATCAGACGCGAACCATTCGCTTGCCGATTCATATCGTAAAAGAAATGAACACTTATCTTAAAGCCCAACGCCATTTGTCTCAGCTACTCGATCATGAACCCAACGCCGAAGATATAGCGGAGCATCTGGATATACCGGTCAATAAAGTTGAAAAAATGCTCAAACTCAATGAGCGGGTAACTTCCATCGATATTTCGGGCGGCAAGGATTTCGACAAGCCTTTAGTCGAGTCGCTTTCCGATGGCGAAAGCTTGTCGCCCGCTGAAAAAATACAAGAAGATGGCATTAAACACAATATTGCCAAATGGGTATTTCAACTTCCCGAGAAACAACGCGAAGTCATTTGCCGTCGCTATGGACTTTGCGGTTATGAAGGCTCAACCCTTGAGCAAGTTGCTCAAGAGCTGGGCGTAACCAGGGAACGCGTCAGACAAATCCAAATGGATGCCTTAAAAAAAATGAAAGAAATCCTGGAATTTAACGGCTATTCTTTTGAAGCGATTTTTAATTGATGATCAATAAGGCAAAAGGCTCAAGGTGAAAGGCGCAATAATGCCTTGAACCTTGAACCTTGAACCTTGAACCTTGAACCTAAAATGCATTTTGCAGCGGCCAGTCCCTGTAGTTGAAGACCTGACCTTGCTCCCTAACCGTACCGCAAGCACTGAGCGATACTTCGGCAATAACCCATTGCACAGCATTAAGCTCGCCTACCGCTAGAATGCCGTTATCGGGAAACCCATAATCCACTGGCGTATAAACAGCCGCCGCTCCGATATTGACATCCACGGCTTCAGACCACGGCGCATTGCCTACCAGGGTGGACTGGACGACATAACACTGATTCTCCAAGGCTCTTGCCTGACAGCCTATTTTAACGCGATGATAACCGGCCAAGGTATCGGTGCAACTGGGCACTAAAATCAGATTAGCTCCGGCTTCGACCTGCTTTCTTGCCAGCATCGGGAATTCGCTGTCATAACAAATGTTAATGGCGATTTTTCCGTATTCGCTATCAAAACACCTTAACTCCTCACCTTTTTGAATCAGCCATTGCTCGTTTTCAAAGCGCGTCATCATCAGCTTGTCCTGGTAATCGACCTGACCGTCCGGCATAAACAGATAAGCCCGGTTTCGATAAGCGCCGGAATCATTTTTTACCGGAAACGTGCCCGACTGGATAATGCACCGGTATTTTTTAGCCAAGCTCCGGAACAGGTCCAGATAATCGTCGTGCAATGACTGCATGGCCGCCAGTTGTTTGCTTAACGATGAATAAACAGCCTCGCCGAATAGCGAGGCCAGCTCCATACTGGCATACTCGGGGAAAAGCAGAATCTTCGCACCCTGTTCTACGGCCTCAACAACCCAGCGTTCAACTTTGCTTCGATACGAAGACCAGTCTTCCAGAAAGCTGATGTCGTATTGGGCGCTGGCAATTTTAACGTTCATGTTTCAGCCAAAAAGTCATCGGTTTTGGAGTCTCGTTAACATCATCCAGGTCTTTCCAGACATAGGTGGTGTTAAGTTCAGGATGTTTGACGTAACCGCGTTTGCTCCAGAATTGATCCAGCGGCACATAATCGGCCGGTCGTCTTGGATGATCTACAGGCCGTTCCACACAACAAAAACAAATATATTTGAAGCCGCCCAAGTCTTCCGCATGCGCTTCCCTCTCCTCAAAAAACCGAACGCCGATACCCAGACCGCGATAATTCTTATCCAACACCGATTCGCTGCAATAAAACACTTCGTCAAGGTTGTAACCATTATCGAGAAACGGCTTTTTCAGCTCATCGGTTTCATATTTCATCGGAATGGCTGTCGATGCCCCGACCACTGTATCGTCATCAAACGCGATGACGATAACGCTTTCGGGACAATCGATATAAGTCTGTAAATATTTTTTTTCATAATCGATATCCCCGTCGTACAAATAGGGGAAGTCGCGAAACACTTCAATTCTGAGCCGGGCCAGTTCCGGGATAAATTGTTCCAGGGCCGGGCCGCTCCATCTTTCAATACGAATATCTTTAGCCATAAGATTACAAAAGCAAAAAGAATCGCATTTTAGCTGAACTGTTCATGATTTGCGTAGTTTAAACCGTAAAAAAATCGCTTTCCGCCTGTCTTGTCAACAAGCTTGCCCGTATTCAAAAAATGGTAATTATGAGATGATGTCAACACTATTCCCGGCGTGTTTCACAACGCCTTTCTTCAAAACTTTTTGTCTTATTGCCTTTATTTATGAAAATTGCTTCATTCGCTGTATTGGTTGTGCTGCTCAACGGCTTATTGGGCTGGTCAACCAACTTACCCCAAGATGTCGGGCCGGACGTCCCATCGGGAAAACTCAATAGCCTGTCATTTGCGCCATTTCGGGAGGGCCAAGGACCTTTGGATGAAAAATTTCCGACGCCCGAACAAATTGACGCCGACTTGCGTTTGATGGGTGAAACAACCCACTCTATCCGTACCTATGCCAGTGCGGAAGGCAGTATGCAGATTATTCCCTCCTTGGCGAAAAAGCATGGCTTGGAGATGATTCAAGGCGCGTGGCTGGGTAATATCAAAGAAGACAATCAAGCGGAAATCGCCGAAGTCATCCGTTCCGCCAACGCCAACCCCGAGGTAGTCAAACGGGTTATCGTCGGCAACGAGGTATTGTTGCGCGGCGACCTGAAACCGGAGAAGCTGATCGAATACATACGGGAAGTAAAACGCTCGGTTAAACAGCCGGTTTCTTATGCCGATGTATGGTCTATGTATATGAAATACCCGGAATTAATCAAAGAAGTGGATTTTATTACCATCCATATTCTGCCGTACTGGGAAGACGAACCCATCACCGTAGACCAGGCGCCGGCGCATATCGAACGCATTTTCAAGCAGGTTCAGCAGGAGGCCGACGCCATTGCTCCCGGCAAACCCATCCTGATCGGCGAATCGGGATGGCCGGGCGAAGGCCGTCAACGCGGCTGGTCGGTGCCGAGCGTGGTCAACGAAGCGAAATTCATCCGCGCATTGATTAAAGTCGCCACTAAAAACGGCTTCGATTACAACATTGTCGAAGCCTTTAACCAATCCTGGAAAAGCGAGCTTGAAGGCGTGGTCGGCGCTAACTGGGGACTTTTTTCGGTTGATCGTAAAGAAGTTTTTCCTTTGACCGGCAAGGTTTACGAAAATCCTGACTGGCTTAACGGCGTTATCGCGTCAACGATACTATTCCTGGTCATCGTTGCCTGCTGCTGGAAGCCGTTAAAAGCCTTATCGATCCTGCGTCTAGCGTTCTTTTTAGCCTTCTCTCAGCTATTGAGCTTGTTGCTGGCAAACTTGGTCGAAAACCTGTGGTATACCAGCTATAGCGACTGGCAGCGTTTCCAGACCCTATTGATCGCGGGCTTAAACGCCATCATGGCCGGTTTGATATTGCAGCGCGGTTACGGCCTGCTAGCCGATAAACCAGCCAATCCAAAATTCGGCGTCTGGATATACACGCTCTTCACCGTGTTTGCCGCCTATGCCGTTTATAAAACTTTCGGCCTGGCGTTGAATGGACGTTATATCAGCTTCCCCACGGTAGCCGTTTACATCCCCGTCGTCGGCATGGTTGGCTTAATGCTGATCAGCTATATGACTGAACGCCGGTGGTCGCTAGAAGCCATTGAGATTAACCGTTTGGCCGGACACCAAAAGGCCAAGGCCGACCAGGATAAGATAATGGGCTACGCCTTGCTGGCCGTGGGCATAATGCTTGTTATCTGGGAAACCAAAGCATTCCTGATCAGCCGCGACTTTATCCTTGCTTATCCTAATGTCGGCGAGAGACTTGGTGTGGCTTTTGTTTTTTCGGTAACCAATTGTCAACTGATGGCATGGCTAATGTGCCTGGCCATTTTTGCCTTACCGCTTCTGGTTAGCGGCAAACGGCTGCGCGGGTAATAGGCGGTACGCTTCCGAGGACGGAAAGATGGAGCAGAGCATGGAGCGTGCCAGAGCTGGATCATCCTGAAAACCGCAGCATGTCCCCGAAAAGCGCGAAAAATGCAGGGCCGTCCGTATGTCCACCGACTTAGGATTTGGTCAGCAATAACGTCCCAAAACCTGCACTCATCGTTCCCACACTCTGCATTCACGTTATATATAAATACCTAAAAACTCTCCATACTCGCCGGGAAGCGGGCATGGAGATTTAAGCGTCCGCCACGGATGTGTAAACAATGAGCGCTCCCGTACGAGCACAGTCTAAACCGCTCTGCGATTCGAAACGCCGGAGCGTCCCCCACTGGGTTGCCACGAGCAGCATAGAAACCCTAAGTGGAAGTTATTTAAGGCGAAATCAAGTCATGCCTTCATTGGGATTCGATTTGTTATGGCATTCGGATGTTTCTTTGTAGCCGGTTTCTTTCGTGCTTTTCCCGGACTAGGTTTTTTATTATGTCATACGCATATCAGTTATTTATTTTAAGAAGACTATCGCTATACTTTTTTAAATAACCTGAAGTAAACTAGGGAAAATATAAAAATTCTAACTTTGTCGGAAATTAGGGAAAATATGCGCAACATTAAATTATTTGAATCCGTTAATCACCGTTTCATTTTGCTCAACGAGAGCGAATCGGGCGAAGAAGACGGCATCCGCTCCAACCAGTACCTCATCACCCATCATAATGACGGCGTGTTGCTGGATCCGGGCGGTTTTGGGGTGATGCCAAGCGTACTGGCGGAAATGTTGCGTTACGTAGGACCGGAGCAAATTAAAGCCATTTTTCTGTCTCACCAAGACCCTGACATCGTCGGCGGCCTGTCAACCTGGCTGGAGCTGTGTCACGCACCGGTCTATGTGTCCAGCATCTGGATACGCTTTTTGCCCCACTACGGTTTAAAAGACATGGCGCGATTTGTCGGCGTGCCCAACGAAGGCAAGGAGTGCGAGCCGGCCCCCGGTTTTAAACTAAAAATCGTACCCGCGCATTTTTTACATTCCGAAGGCCAGATTAATGTCTACGACCCGCTTTCTAAAATCCTGTTCACCGGCGACATCGGCGCGGCAATGCTGCCGGCAGATAAAAACGATGCATTTGTAGACGACTTTGCCAGCCACATTCCCCATATCAAAGGATTCCATCGCCGCTATATGTGTTCTAACAAGGCGATACGCTGTTGGTTGGACACCATTGCCGAGCTGGATATTACGATGCTCGCCCCGCAACACGGCCCGATTTACCGTGGCGCTGCGGTGCAGGACTTTCTAAACTGGCTCAAAGACCTGCAATGCGGCATTGATATAATGCAGCCTGGCGGGTACTTTCCGCCTGAGGACTGAACATGGACCATTTATCGCACGATTGCCGGGATACAGGAGGTACGACTCCAAGGATGGGGGAGGTAGAGCAATGCATGGAGCAGTTGCCGAGAGCAACGCACGGAGCGGTTGCCGAACCGACGCATCTGGAAGCATTGCGCTTGAAAATCATCATCCAGATTGCCGAAATCCTGGAAAATAAAACCCACACCCAACGCTATGCAATAGGCTTATCCGAGCTTAACCACAACATGCATCAAGAAATTGTCAGTAAATTAGTAGCGGCTATGGCTACTATGGCTACCGACGACTCTGCCGCCATGATTGCCATGATCCCAACGATTTCACAGGTCATTGACACCTGCTCCCGGCTGGATCAAAGTCTTGACTTTTTATTCAAGCAACGCAGCCGGCAATGGGCATCGAACGATCAGCACATCCAAAACCTGCTGATCGAGTTTAATCAAACCTTGCTGGAACTGTCTTCCGTTTTGATTGAAAAAGACTTGCTGGAACGGCAAAGTCGGGTATTGGAACGCATTATCCTGTCGCACGAACACATCTCGCAATGGAAAGAGTTTGTGCAGGAAATTCTGGCTGATTTTTTCGCCATTTTCCCGTTTAACTTTTTTTACATCGCCTTTGCAGAAGCGAATGGCTTATCCCTCTATTTGTATTATCTGGGCCAGTGCCCGGATGAGGTCCGCGCCCAGGCGCGCGGCTTGCTGAGCCAACAGATGCTGCAAAGCATTGGCTTGCCGCCTGATTCCGCAGTGGATATTGAAGAATTCAGTATCCACTGCGGAGCCGAAATCAAAACAGATCTCAATATTCGCATGATCAGCGTGCCTGTGCCTGATCACGCCCCCAATTTGGCAGGCTTGCTGGGGGTTGCTTACGCGGCTGAAAACAACCTGTCCGCGCAAGAAGCCAGCGTCATTCGCGCGATACTCGCGGTCATGGTCATGGTGGTGGGGTCCAGCAAGGTGTTATCGCGTACGCTGTTGGAACTTGAATACTACGCCGTGCATGACCCCCTTACCGGGCTGCACAACCGCCGCCAGTTCAACGATATTCTACGCTATGAAATCGGTCGTTCGGAGCGCCATAAGCACGATTTTAGCGTACTGATGCTCGACCTGGACGACTTTAAGGACATCAACGATTCCTACGGACATCCGACCGGCGATACCGCGCTGTGCGCAATCGCCAATGCCCTGCTTGAACATACCCGCAATGGCGATTTGTGCGCCCGCATCGGCGGCGACGAGTTTGCCATTATCCTGACTGAAACCGGTCCCGAAGGCGCGCGAATAGTCGCTGAAAATGTCAGTCGCGCACTACGGGAAATGGCCATAACATCGGCGCAAGGCAACCGTTTCCATTTAACCGTTTCCATCGGCGTAAGCAGCTACCCGATTGACGGCCAAACCATAGATACCCTGCTGGAGGGCGTCGATGCCGCCATGTACAAAGCCAAGGACATGGGCAAAGACAGTGTCTGCGTCTTCGATGCCACGGAAACGCGGGTCAGCATTCGCGAGACCCGCGATAATGCGGAAAACCTGCGCGAAGCCTTAAAGGAAGGGCGAATCGTCCCCTATTATCAATCGATTGTTAACTGCCAATCCGGCGAATTATTCGCTTTTGAAACGCTGGCCCGGCTTAAATCTCCAACGGGAGAAACAACTTCGGCGGCAATGTTTATCGAAACTATTGATAAATACGGCTTGGCGCGTGAACTCGACCTCGCCATGATCAACAACTCTTTTGCCGCTAAGCGCGCATGCATGGATGCCAACCGCCCGGAAGCGAACGCGAAAATTTTTATCAATTTATCGGTGCAGGAAATTCAAGGCCGCGGCATTTTAGGTTATGCCGAAGAACTTTGCCAGGCGCTTGAACTCCCCCCAGAAAGCATTGTCTTTGAATTACTGGAACGCGATGCGATTGGCGATATGACCAACATGCGTCGGTTTCTGACCAATTTGCGCCGTAAAGGCTTTGCCTTTGCCCTGGACGACTTTGGCACCGGCTATAACTCGTTTCATTATTTGCGTGAGCTACGCTTTGAATACGTCAAGATCGATGGTGCGTTCGTACGCAACATACTGACCTCTAAGGTCGATTACGCCTTGGTACATAACTTGTCCCGACTGTGCCAGGATCTCGATATCCTCACCGTTGCCGAATTTGTTGAAAATCAGGAGATTTGGGAGGCGCTCAAGGAAATGAGCATCAATTACGCCCAGGGCTATCACATCAGCATGCCGCTGCCGGAGATGAAGCAAACCTTGAAAAAGTCGTGAAAATCATGTCACTTCTCGGCACTTTCCATCTTTTTTAACGCGGCGATAGCCTCCGGCAGCCCCTGCTTTGCTGCCTTACGGTATAAAACAGCAGCCTGTTTGCTGTCCTTTGCCACGCCCACGCCATTTGCATACATATCGCCCAGATTGTATTGAGCGTGGGCATCGCCCTGTGCGGCCGCCTTGCCGTACCAGGAAAGGGCCAAACTACGATCCTGCGCCACCCCTTGTCCTTTTGCATACATCAGGCCCAGGTTATATTGCGCAATGGTATCGCCCTGTTCAGCGGCCTTGTAGCACCAATAAACAGCCGAGCTATAATTCTGCGCCACGCCTTTTCCAGTCGCATACATAAAGCCTAATTTGGTTTGCGCTTCCCTATGTCCCTGTTTGGCCGCCTTGCCAAACCAGTCGACGGCCTGTTGCTCGTCTTTTGCTACGCCCTGCCCGTTGGCGTATATCAAGCCTACCTGAAATTGAGCCTTGGCATTGCCCTGCTCCGCGGCCTGCAAATAAAGCGACAACGCTTCTACAACCTGTCCCTGGTTAAAGGTTTGTTTTGCTTTCTTTAATATTTCTTCAATATCCCGATCAACCGTTGCCGTTGCCGCTGTCTTTGTTTTTAAATCCGGCCCGTAAATAATAGTTGCCGTAATTACGCTACCGACAACACCGATTAAGCAAAAAATAAAATTTAGCTTTTTAAATCTTTGGTTGCGGCCAAGCCGCGCCTTATTGCCGACGGAGCAGGCCTTTTTCCAAAATTCATTGATAGTTGTTCGGTAACTGGCCGGGGGATTTTTTGGCGCCGTAACCGGCGGCTCGACATAGGTTTGAGCAACGATCTTCATTATCCGCTGCGCTTTATCGGTCGCGTGCTCTCTTTCTTGCCGGGCTATCCATTGATCATGCTCGGCTCTTTTGGCTGAATCAGATAAAACCGCATAAGCGGCATTGATGATTTTCATAATCCGAAGCGCTTCTTCAGACCCGCCGGCGTATTTATCGGGATGATAATTTTGACAAAGCGCCTTATAGGCCGCCTTGATAACGCTGGTAGGCGCATTGCGCGACACATTTAAATTGTCGTAATGGGTTTTGAAATTGGCCATACAGCTTTCACTTAGGTAGGGTATGACGCCTATCAATCAACAAGCTTGATACCGCTTTTATCAATGCTGATTAATTGTTGCTTATACAGGGCGCCGATAGCCTGTTTAAATACTTTTTTACTCACTCCGAATGTAGCATAAATGGCTTCAGGCGGACTTTTATCGCTCAGCATCAACACGCCGTTATTGGCTTTCAGCTTGGCTATTATACTATCGGTCAGCGATAGCACTTTGCCGTATCCCGGCTGGTGCAGGCTGAGGTCGATTTTACGGTCTTCTCGTACCTGTTTAATATAGCCCTCCAGTTTCTGGCCTTTCCTGACCGGCTGATACAACTCGTTTTGATATAACATACCCCAGTGGCTATTGTTGATGATAGCCTTAATGCCCAAATCAGAAGCATCGGCGATGATCAGCGACACTTTTTGGCCGACTTCGAAATCCACCGATTCGTCGCTGAGCAGTTTATCGATCTTGGTGGTCGCGGCGATACGGTTTTGGTCATCGAGAAACACCTTGACCAGGTAAGAGCGCCCTACTTCCATCTCATGGTATTGTTCGCTGAACGGCACCAGCAAATCTTTAGGCAAGCCCCAATCCAGGAATGCGCCCACGTAATTAAGCGACACCACTTTCAGCCAGGCAATATCGCCCACCTCGGCTAGCGGCTTTTTGACGGTGGCGGCCAGATGGCCTTCCGAATCCACGTAAACAAATACCTCCAGACTATCGCCGACCGTACAGTTGGCGGGCAGCCTTCTGTCCGCCAACCGCACTTTTCCGGAGGTGCCGTCATCGAGGTAGACATCAGCGCCTTGTTGCTTGACTACATTCAGCTTATTTATTTTGCCGATCTTTATCATAATTTATTACACATCGTCCCCACGCTCCAGCGTGGGAATGCAGTTAGTGACGCTCCTGCGTCACGGTTGGCAACGCTGGAGCGTTGCCGGATGCGTTCCCACGCCGGAGCGTGGGAACGATTAATTTTTAACTCACCACGAAGACACGAAGAGCACGAAGTTTTATTTCTTCGTGCTCTTCGTGGTAAATCTTTTTATCATCGTTCGCAGTAAATCTTCAACATCAACTGGTAATCAAAAACCTGACCGCATCCAGTCTTAGCTGCGCGGCCTGGATGTTTTCATGCGCCAGCATAGTCATGTCCTTTAACTGCTCGATTTCTTCGGTCCTGATGGTCGGATTGACTTTTTTCAGTCTGACCAGACGCTTGATTTCATTGCTTAGCGATTCCAGCATGGCTTGGGTCGCCTGATCGACCAACTGCTGCATATCGGTTTTGGCTTTTTGCTCGGCCACGCTCAATAGGTTGATAAGGTGCGGACGCTGGCTGTTTAAAAAAGCAATGATTTTGTGTTTATCAAACTTGATACCGGCTTCAAGCAAATCGCGATGCTCGATGTCCGCGCTTAAATCCTTTTGGTTTTGATCGATCAATACCCGGATCGGCGTATGGGGTAGGAATCTTCCGATTTGCAATTCGGCAGGCGCGCTGCATTCGACAATAAACAAACATTCCAGCAGAAACTGCCCTGCTTTAAGATCGCTATGCTTGATCACGCTGATCGCGGCGTTGCCGGTCTCACTGGACAGCACCATATCCATCGACGCAGTGACCAGCGGATGTTCCCAGGTCATGAACTGCATGTCTTCCCGAGCCAGCGCAATCTGCCGGTTAACGGTCAGAGTCAAACCGTCTTCAGTCAAGCCGGGAAAATGCGAGACGCGTAAATGGTCGCTGGGACGGACAATAAAGCAATCGGGTGAATGAAACTCGGTATCCACGCCGTAGCATTCAAAGACATCTTCCATATAAGGCCAAAGCACGCCTTCTTTCTCGTAGCTATTCAACTGTTCGATCAGCTCATCGGCCAATTCCTTGCGACAGGAATTCAACTCCAGCAATTGATCGCGACCGTTATGCATTTGCGCTTCAAGTTCGACGCTGAGTGATTGGGTTTTGGCGATAAGCGCATCAATATCGGTCGGAACTTTACTATCCAAAACCGTCGCCAACTCATCGTGCAATATATCCGCAACCCGCTGGGCCGAGGAACTGTTGCTGGCAAATGCATTCAGGCCTTCATCGTACCAACGGTACAGCACCGCATTGTCGGTATGTTCCAGATACGGCACATGAATCTGGATAATATGTTTCTGGCCGATACGATCAAGACGGCCTATGCGCTGTTGCAATAAATCGGGATTGGTCGGCAAATCCAGCAGTATCAAATGATGCACAAACTGGAAGTTCCTGCCTTCGCTGCCGATTTCGGAACAGATCAACAGCCGCGCCGCGCTGTCAGGGTCGGCAAAGTAAGCCGCCGCCCGGTCGCGCTCGATAATGCTCATGCCTTCATGAAACACCGCCGAAGCAATACCGGCGCGGTTTTTCAGGGTTTGCTCCAGATCGATCGCGGTTTGCGCCTGTTTGCAGATCACCAGGGCCTTTTGATTGGCCAGCTGTTTAACCTTGTCCACCAGCCATACGTAGCGCGGATCTTGTTGCAAATCATCGACATTAGCCGATCCGGTTAAGGCATATCCATAACGTTCCCGCTCGGGAAAACCCTGCACGGTTTGCCGCGAGTTTCTAAACAAAATCCGCCCGGTGCCATGATGATCCAGCAACACCTTAATCAAGGCATCGCGCGCCGCCGCCGATTGTTCAGGATCATTCAGATTTTTCAGCAAGCCGTCGACATTGTCATCTTTGAGCAGCACGGTTAAATGTTGCTGCGCGGCTTCATTCAACGCTTCCTCCGCCAGCAACAACTTGGCCGCGTTCGCCACCGGCTCGAATAAGCGCTCTTCTTCGACGAAAGCCGCGAAACTGTAAAACCGGTCGGGATCAAGCAATCTTAACCGTGCAAAATGGCTTTCCTTGCCCAATTGCTCCGGCGTAGCGGTCAACAATATCAGGCTGGGGGAAATCCGGCCGAGTTGTTCGACAAACAGATAATCGGGGCTCGGCGCTTGTTCGCTCCATTCCAGATGATGCGCTTCGTCGACAATCACCATATCCCAACCTGCCGCTATGGCCTGTTGTTGTCGACGCGGGTAATTGGAAAAAAAGCCCTGGCTGCATAGAATCAATTGCTCGGTTAAAAACGGATTATCGGCAACCTCATCATCCGGTTCCGCTTCAGCGAGCATGTCGTCTTCAGCATAGGTATCGAGACAACGCGCCTCGTCAAAAATACTAAAACGTAGATTAAAGCGCCGGAGCATTTCCACCAGCCACTGATGCAGCAAGGTTTCCGGCACGATAATCAACACCCGCTTGCTCAAGCCGTTAATCAGCCGATGGTGCAAAATCAAACCGGCTTCGATGGTTTTACCCAAGCCGACCTCATCGGCCAACATGATGCGTGGCGCAGACCGGTTAGCCGATTCATGCGCAATAAACAACTGGTGAGGAATAAGCGAGGCGCGGCCGCCCAGCAAGCCTTTAACCGGCGATTGCTGATGTTGCTGCAATCTGCGCCAGGTTTCATAACGCAGCAAAAACCAGGCAGTAGGGTCGACTTGCCCGATAAACAACCGATCCTGGGGCTTGTTAAATTGAATATGATGATTCAGTTCTACCTCATCCAATTGAACGTCCTGTCCATCCTCATCTTTACCTAGATAGGTAATCAAGCCATCCTGCTCGGTTAAACCGGTGACGATCACTTTGTACTCATCAATCGACTCGATAACGTCGCCTGCCGAAAACCGGACGCGCGTTAACGGCGCATTATCTTGCGCATACATACGCTTTTCGTCGCAGGCCAAAAAAAGCACTGTGACCCGCTTGTGCGCTACATCAAGAATAAGACCTAAGCCGAGTTCAGACTCGGTGTTACTAATCCAGCGTTGGCCGGGGATAAACTGTTCCATTTATTAAGATGCCATTAAGATTGGGTAAATATTGATTCGAGTAGGCTAATATTATAAGCGACACAGCAGAATTATTCCGGCAATTAATTGGCGCTTATTATGATCAGAGACCCGGCTTTAACGCCTGATCGGAGGACCGTATTTGTTAAGCGGCCATTAAGGTTAAGACGAATAATATGAATCCAACCTTTAGCACTGGCCGACCGTCTGAGCCGGCCCGATACAGAACCCATTAAATCAATTATTTAAGGAAGATAGCCATGAAAAAATCGTTCTTTTTAAGTCCGCTGCTACTGCTTGCAATTATTTATTCATCGGCATCTTACCCGTCAGGCGGAGAAGGTCGCGGTCATGGTAGAGGACATCACAAACATCATCATTCAGAAGGGCCGAGATATTATCCTGAACAGCCCCGGCATTCGAACTATCAGGACCCACGCTCTCACCAAGGTTTGGCCGGCGGAGTGGTCGGTAGCGTCTTAGGCTACGAAATAGGTAACGGAGATCCTATTGCAACAGGACTGGGCGCAGCCGCAGGTTCTTATCTCGGCAATGGAGTCGCCGGCAGACGTTAGCCCGATTCGATTTTAACGACGCATCTGTTTAACCGGCAAATTTGATTTTGTTAACTTAACAACAAACCCAATAATTTAGAGAGAAACGCCATGAAAAAATTATTTTTTTTAATTCAATTAACCGCCGTTGTAATCCTGTTTTCACCTATGTCCTACGCTGATGACGATGACTGGGGACACCATGGTCACGGTTGGGGACACCACCATGGTTACCACCACCATCACCGCGATTATTATCCGCAACCGCAAATAAACTATTACCCGCAGCCACAGATCAACTATTACCCGGCGCCGCAAATTAATTATTATCCCCAACCTCAGGTTAATTATTATCAACGGCAGGCGCAGTATTCAGCCGATCCACGCTCCCATCAAGGATTGGCGGGAGGCGTGATAGGCAGTGTTTTCGGCTATGAACTGGGTAGCGGCGATCCTATTGCTACCGGACTGGGCGCCGCCGCCGGTTCTTTTCTGGGCAATGGAATGAGCGATGGTTACCAAAGATAGTCATCCAAATCAGCCATGACGTATTGGGCTAGCTAAACAAATAAGAGGATTCGGCACGCGTTTTGAGGCTGAATCCTCTTACTCAAAACCGCTTGTCTCCAGCCCCCCCGTTAAACGATTGAAATCCGTTGTGCTCCATATACCCGAACTCGTTAGACATCGTGATATTTTTCGGTAGCATGGCGGCAATCATTTGCACAATTGATACCGCTCAACGCCCATTCCCAGCAACACTTGCCATCAACCGGTGCAGTACGCATGCTTGATCACCTAGCAGGCAGACAATTCCTCTGCAAGGAAAAAAGGTGTATACTCAATACCTTGGAAGCAGTATAACCCGATGGTATCAAGGTAATCTGCGCGGCGGAGATTCGATTATCATGAATCTAAACGACCCTATAATTGACATTTTCCACTCTGCCGAGACGCTATCTCAAATACTGAGGGTGCGTCTGAATCTACAAGCGCAAAAATCAGCAAGTCTATATATATTGATTTTAATATAAACATATTCGTTTCCAGGTTCTGTTTGGAAACCGTTGCGATTCTGCATAAGACATCCTGATTTTTGAATTTTTTGCAGCCCTCCTTCACTGTTTTAGCTTGAGTGGAGGGCCATGAAAGACAATTTTTAGAGATCCACTCATGAGTGAATTATTACAAGCTTCGCGCACTATCCTGCTGGTAGATGATGAAACCAACATCATTAATGCCCTTAAGCGCACTTTGCGACCTGATGGCTATACCATCCTGACCGCCAATAGCGGCGAAGAGGGTCTTGCCTTATTGACGCAGCACGAAGTGGGCGTGATCATTTCCGACCAACGCATGCCGCATATGACCGGCGTGGAATTTCTACATAAAGTTAAAGAACTGTATCCAAAGACATTGCGCATTGTATTGTCCGGTTATACCGAACTTGAATCAGTCACCAGCATCATTAACGAAGGTGCGATTTGTAAATTTTTAACTAAACCCTGGGACGATGACTTGCTTCGAGATAACATTCACGAGGCATTTCAACATTATGAAATGGAACAGGAGAACTTGCGTTTAAGCAGGGAACTTCGCGCCGCCAATGACAAACTGTCCATTCTCAATCAAAATCTCGAACAAAAAGTAGTCGATAAATCCCACGAAATCATACACAGCATTAATTTATTGCAAATTTCACAGGAAATCCTTGAGCATTTACCGATAGGCATTATTGGTATCGACGAACAGAATATGATAGTAATCTCCAACAAACGCGCCGAGGAAATATTCGGTCAACCGCCCGGCACTTGTCTACTCGGACTGATGGCGGTCGATGCGTTGCCCGACGTGCTTTTGCAACTATTACAAAAAATCTGTCCTGACGGCCTTGTTCAACTTGACGAGGAAATCGTAACCGTAAATGAAGGTATTTCCATACGGGTGCTGATCAACACAATGGGCGATGCCAGCCAATCGAAAGGAATCATTATTGTCTTGTCGCCATTAAGGGAGCACTGAGATGCCCGCCCTAAAAAAGGCATTTGCCTATTTAGCGAGTTTGCCGCCCATGCCGGTACTGCTGATGGAAGCGCTGCAACAGCTTAGCGGCAAACAAAATCTAACCGCACTGGTCAATCAAATCAGCCAGGATCCATCGATGGTGATTCTGATTTTACGAATTGCCAATTCGCCTTTCTACGGCATGTCCAGAGAAATAGGTTCGTTGCGCGAAGCCATTGTCTTACTGGGCATCAACAGAGTGAGAGACATGTTGATTAGTCTATGTTTTTCAAAAATGCTGCCTGCGCAACATAAAGACTTCAACCACGACCTGTTCCGGCATCACAGCATAGCCGTTGCCGAATGCACCCGGAACCTTGCAAGCTGTACATGCAGCAGCCCTGATTTTGCCTTCACGGCCGGATTATTACATGACATCGGAAACTTGGTGATTGCCATACTTTTTCCTGACGAATTCAGCCGGCTTGTTAAAATGCCTGCCAAATTCGGCATAGAAGAAGAACAATCGATACTAGGTTTTAATCATACGGACATAGGCGGCAGAGTCGCACAATACTGGAATTTGCCTCGGGAGATTCAAGAGGCCATCGAACAACATGAAACCCACCCTGAATCCGCTGCAACCAAGTCGCTCGGATTACTGGTCTATACCGCCAACTTGTTGATCGTCAATACCGAGCAACCGGATCAATCCGCTCCGGATAAACACCAAGCCATTAACAGCGCACTTGCCATGCTCAACGTTTCAATTGACCAAGCCGCGCATTGTCGCGACAGTAGTCGGCAGTTTGCCGACCAAATCCTTAGCCTGCATTAAACAGTCATTAAAGGATTGTGCCATAATGCGCGCGTCCCCTTCTTAAATTTTTTGCAAACAATATGGCTATATTGAATTGGAATAATCAACTGGTACTCGGTATAGACTCCGTTGACGATCAACATAAACATCTTATCGATTTAACTAACCAATTAGACGAAGCTGTCGCCATCGGCGCTGACCGCGACACCATCATCAAAATCGTAAACGGCTTGATCGATTATACGGTGTACCACTTTCAGCACGAAGATCAACTGATGTCGGCGGCACATTTCAATCCAACCATGCATGCCATACATGAAGCTGAACATAACGAATTTGTAGCCAAAATGATGGTGGTCCAACTCGAAGTCCGGGCCGATGTTAACGCCATTTCCGAGGACCTGATGGATTACATGGTTAACTGGCTTTACCATCATATCCTCAATACCGATAAAAAAATGGCGCTCAGCCTGCTTGGCGGTATTGACGCCGCACAAATCAGTATCGATAAGCAAGAGCACAGTGAAATCATCCAGAGTAATCTGTACTCGGCGTTACGCGAGAGTGAAAGCCGCTTTAAGGAATTAGCCGAAAATATTTCCGCATTAATCTGGATCACCAACGCCAGTCATGTGCCGATTTTTTGCAATCACTTTTGGCTGACCACTTTCAATTTACCGGCCGGCATTCCCAGCCGCGAGCAATGGCTAAATGCCATTCATCCCGAAGACCGGGACAAAGTGACCCAAACCTATAGTCGCGCGGCTGAAGAACGCAGTAAATTCAAAATCCAATACCGCTTGCTGGCCGCCGACGGAAAAATCACCTGGATCTATGAAACCGCCGCGTCCAGAGTGCGGAAAAACGGAAGTTTTGCCGGTTTGATGGGCTGCGGCATGGACATCACCTCGCAAAAACAGGCCGAAACGGTGCTGGCTCGCAGCAATGCGCAATTGGAAGAAGAAGTTGAAAAGCGCACCCAGGAACTTATCAACATCAATCGAACCCTGGAATTTGAAAAAAACCAGCAGTTGTTGCTGAACAGTCAATTGCAAGAAGCGCAATCGCATCTGCTGCAATCGGAAAAAATGGCCTCTATCGGTCAATTGGCGGCCGGCGTGGCTCATGAAATCAATAACCCCATTGGCTATATCAATTCCAACCTGAATTCCTTAAAAAATTATATCGATAATTTACTGGCATTGGTTACCCTTTACGAACAAGCCGAAACAACGAGCGGCAATCCCGAGCAGCTCGCACACATTGAAGCCTTTAAACATAAAATAGATCTGGAATTCCTGAAGACTGATGTGCTCGATTTATTGGAGGAATCCCATGAAGGCGCGACACGGGTAAAAAAAATTGTTCAAGACCTTAAAGACTTCTCTCATCTTGATAATAGCGATGATTGGCAATGGACTAATTTGCACGCAGGGCTCGAAAGCACGCTCAATATTGTTAACAGTGAAATTAAATACAAAGCAAAAATTGTCAAAGAATTTGGCGACCTGCCCGAAATACGATGCCTGCCTCACCAGCTTAAGCAAGTGTTTATGAATTTTCTGGTCAATGCCGCGCACGCTATCGAAAGCAACGGCACTATCACCTTACGCACCGGCACTGAAAATGATCGGGTCTGGGTGGAAATCGGCGATACCGGCAAAGGCATAGCTCCTGAGCACCAAAGTAAAATTTTCGATCCTTTCTTTACCACCAAGCCGGTCGGCAAAGGCACCGGATTAGGCCTTTCGGTTTCCTACACCATTATCAAAAAACATCAGGGAGAAATTCAACTGACCAGCCAGTTAGGTCAAGGGACCACTTTCCGGATTATCCTGCCTATTGCCGGAGCGATTATTGAACACGCGTAAAATGGCGGCCATGCCGATTAAAATACAACCGGAGCGGTTATGCTAACGGAACCCGCTGGCGATGCGTTCGATAAAAGCGGAGCGATCTTGTTTGTCGATGATGAAGCGAATGTGCTTAAAGCCTTAAGACGCTTATTTCATAATGAACCGTATATGACCTACTTTGCCTCAAGCGGCGCAGAAGGGCTGGAGATATTGCGACAACATGCCGTCGATCTGATTATTTCCGATATGCGCATGCCGGAAATGAGCGGCGCGGAATTTTTAACCGAAGTTTTCATGCAATGGCCGGAGACCATCCGTATTTTACTGACCGGCTATGCCGATTTTCAATCAACCATTGATGCCGTCAATAAAGGCCGTATTTACAATTACTGCAATAAACCCTGGAATGACGAGGAGCTTAAATTACTGGTTCGCAATGCCCTGGAACAAAAGCATCTGCGCGAGGAACGGAATCGGTTATCCGACATTATTCAGCAGCAAAATAAAGAATTAAAAGAACTCAACGAACACCTGGAAGAAAAAGTCGAGCAGCGCACCGAACAACTCAAGAATGCCATGCTGCATCTTGACCGGGCCAATAAGAACCTGGAAAAACAATATATCGACTCCATCAAGGCATTCTCCCGCATTATTGAAATGCGTCCCGGCATTAAAAGCGGGCAGTCAAAATATATCGCCGAAAAAGCCCTGCTGGTTGCGCGCGGGCTGGACATGAACACCGAAGACAAGAAAAATATTTTTTACGCCGGCTTGCTGATTCAAATCGGCAAAATGAGTTTGCCGGATAACTTGCTGGCGGAGCCTTATTACAAAATACCGCTTGCCGACGTGCGCCGTTATTTAGCCCATGCAGTAGAAGGCGAAGCTTTATTGAAGGGATTGATCCAATTAAAAGGCGCTTCTATTTTAATCCGGCACCAATACGAACGCTATGACGGCTCAGGCTTTCCCGACCACCTGGCTAAACAAAGCATTCCTCAGGGCTCCCGTATTCTCAATGTAGTCAGAGATTATATCGCCTATCTGGAGGGCTCAATGACCGGCGAGGTTATGTCCGTCAGCGCCGCAATCAGCCAATTAATGACGCGCAAAGAAAGCTATTACGATCCTGATGTTATCGACACGTTCGTCAAAGTGCTCAAAGAAGACACAAGCATTGAAGAGGAAGTCGTTGCGGAACTCCCCACGCTTAAAAAATCATGGCGGAGCAGCAAATTATTTTCCGGCGCGCAGAATATGGCCTTGAGCCGTCCGATTATTGAAATTTCATGGATACAACTAAAGCCCGGCATGGAAATCGAAAGCGTCTATTTTGAGAACAAGCCTTATATTAGAAATTGCGTTGCGGATCAGAAAATAATTAACAACATCAATGCATTAAGAGAAAACACCGGCAAAAATCCCGTCATTAAAATTCATATGGGCAAAAAATAGTTCGACTGCATGAAATAACTTGAACAACTCGCACCGATCAATGTTCAGCCGGAGTGCAAGCTTCGCTTGCGCTTGCAGGCGAAGCCTGCACTCCGGCTATTAGCAACTTGCCCTGGTTATTCCGTACACATTCCTAAACCGGGATTTGATTAGCTAGATGCTTCAGCCAGCGCTAAAAAGCTCGTCATTCTGGCAGGGATGCCGGACCCGTTAGAGCGCGTAGCGAATCCAGTCGCATGGATGTGAAGCTATGGACTGGATTCGAGCCTAAATCATGCAGCAATGGTATCGGCAAGTTACCGTCCATGGCGCTGGATACCGACATCCCTGCCGGTATGACGGTGCTGGCTGAAGCATCTAGCTAATCAGGAACCGGGATGACTCATTGTTTCGCAGCATCGGCAAGCAAACGCTTCACGACCGCCAGAAAGTGTATGACATCAACAGGCTTGGTGATGTAATCATCAAAACCCGCGGCCATGCCCTGTTCAATATCGCATGGCGTAGCGTTGGCGCTGATGGCAATCACCGGCGTCTTTTTTACCGAATCCATGGAACGCAATACACTTAATAGTTGATAACCGTCCATGCCCGGCAAATTAATATCGAGCAGAATCAGCTCGGGATGATGCGCCGAAGCCAGCTCCAGCCCCAATTCAGGCGTATGCGCCGTAATCAGCTGCAATTGCGGGTTCCTGCCCAAAATCTGGGCGATCAGCCTGAGGTTGGCCGGATTGTCCTCAATATAAAGCACCGTATACCGGCATTCCTCGCCGGACGCCGCTTCCAATGCCATAGCCTGCTCTAAGTTAGCGCCGTGCATATCCGACTCCGAAGCGACTTGCGGCAGTTCAATCCAGAACGTACACCCCCGCCCCTCCTCGCTGTCCATGCCGATAGTGCCGCCCATCATTTTCATAAGCCTCCGGCTGATGGTCAGGCCGATGCCGGTCCCCTCAATATCGGTGTCTTCAGCGCCCAACCGTGAAAACGGCTGAAACAATTCCTGCCGCCGCTCTGCCGGAATGCCGTAGCCGGTATCGGACACTTCCAGACGCACCCAACCGCCCTGTACAGAGGCCTGGATCAACACTTCTCCGTGCGGACGATTGTATTTAATGGCATTGGAAAGCAGGTTTATCAGCACCTGTTTTAACCGGGTGCGGTCGGCGCGGACCGCATAATCTCCGATTGCCGCATCGTTTATGGTAATGCCCCGCACTTGAGCAATAGGTTTAATCAACGTCAGGCATTCCCCTATCAATTCAGCGCAAGACAGCGCTTCCATGGACAGATTGATATTGCCTGACTCAATCCTGGATAGATCCAGCACTTCGTTAATAAGCTCAAGCAAGTGTCGGCCGGCCTTCAGAATCTCGTCAACATAATCCGCCTGCTCCTCATTAAGTCCGGCATCTATTTCCAGCAGTTGCCCAAAACCCAGAATCGCATTCATCGGCGTACGCAATTCATGCGACATACTGGATAAAAACTCGGACTTGGCCTTATTGGCGCTCTCCGCTTCGTCTCTGGCTGCGATCATTTCCCGCTCATACTGTTTGCGCTCGCTAATATCGCGCAAGATACCGACGAAATGCTTGGTTTTGTCGATTTCCATTAACGTAACAGTCAGCTCCAGTGAAAAAATCGTGCCGTCCTTGTGCTGCCCCGGCAGCTCAAGCTGTTTGCCGATAACACCTGCCGGTTGCCCGGCATTGTATAAATTAAGATACCGGCCGTGTTCGCTACGATGGGGTTCCGGCATTAACAGATTGACGCTGCGATTAACTATCTCAGCGGCGCTATAGCCGAACAGTTTTTCCGCAGCGGGATTAAAAGAGCGGATGATGCCGGCCGGATCGATAGTGATAACGCCATCGACCACATTTTCAATAATATGTTTGAAAACAACCATGCGCGCCTGCTGTTTCGCACTTTTAAGCTCGACAAGCTTGCGTTTGGTGATGTCTTGCACCACGCCCAGCATGTTCAGCGGCGCGCCATCCTCATCGCGCACCACATCGCCGCGTTCCAGCAACCAGCGCACCGTGCCGTTCGGCCATACGCAGCGATGTTCGATATTGTATTCAGCGCCTTGGTGTACGCAGGCCTCAACCGCATCAATCACTTTCTGCCGATCATCCGGGTGTACGCCATTAAGGAAATGCTTGAAGGACGTCTTCCGCTTACCCTCAGCATAACCGAACAGCGACCCGATACGTTCAGAGCAAATGACTTTTCCCGTCTGAATGTTCCAGTCCCAGGTGCCGATATTAGCGTAACGCTGACTGCGCCGCAGACGCTCTTCGCTTTTACGCAGCGCGTCGCCGGCATCGCGACGTTCTGTGACATCATCGGCAATACCGATGAAATGACTAAGCCGACCCTGCTCGTCATGCACCGGCGCGATGCGCAAGTCATTCCAATACGAAGTGCCATCCTTTCTATAGTTGTGCAACAAAGCGCCCCCGGCGCCACCTTCGTACAACACCGCACGAATTTCATCGACTCCTGGCTGATCGGTTTCTTTGCCCTGTAAAAAACGCGCGTTACGGCCAATCGCTTCATCGCGGCTATAGCCGGTGATACGTTCAAAGGCGGGATTGACGTAAATCAACGGCATGTCGGGCTTGCCGGCATCGGCCATACAGATACTGCTGGAACTGGCCTCTACGGCCCGCTCCAGCAAACGCAGGCGCAGCTCGGCTGTCTTTATCCGGGATATGTCGGTACGAATGGAAACGTATTGATAGGGTCGCCCGGTATTATCCAAAAAAGGCACGATACTGCTTTCAACCCAATATAAACTGCCGTCTTTACGCCGGTTGCACACTTCACCCTGCCAGATATTGCCGCCCCCAATGGTGCGCCACATATCCAGATAAAACTCCGGCGAGTGTTCGCCCGACTTGACGATACGATGATTTTGCCCCAGCAACTCATTCCGGCTGTAACCGCTAATCTCGCAAAACTGGTCATTAACATAAATAAGCTTACCGGCAGCGTCGGTTGCGCTGACAATAGCATGAACATCGAGCGCCTGTTGCTGTCGCTCCCGTTCATAAAGCGTAGCGCGCAATGATTCAGCCTGTTCCCGCCGTTGCCGAAAACGCCGTGCCTGCAAAGCCACTGCCGCGACCAGCCGGCGCGGATCAAGCGGTTTGGACAAAAAATGCTCGCCGCTGCAATTCAGCGCTGAAAATTGTCCGGGCACCGTCGTTTCCGCCGCCAGATAAACAATCGGCAGCTGGGCATATCGATCATCGTCATGCACAATGACGGCCAGCTCCGGCCCGGAACATTGCGGCATCACCATAGCCAGCACCAGCACCTCGGCCGCGAACTCCACCAGCATGTCCGAAACTTGCAGAGGATCGCCAGCGTCCAGCACCGTCATGCCCGCTTGGCGTAAAACTGCCCCGTATAGCGCCCGCCGGTCGGCGTCGTCATCAACCAGTAACACACGAAAAGCGTCCAGCGGCGTCAACGCGACAGCGTCGGCAACCACGCGCAACAACGCATCAGTATCCACCGGCTTGGTCAGGTAACAGCCGGCCCCGGCCCGATAGGCCGCAAGCTTGGCCGCCATATCCCGCCGTGCGGCGATAACGATAACCGGAACACCGTTAAGACTCCGCTTATTGAGCTCCGTAATAATCCGAGCACTGGTGTCATCGCCTTCGGGAAGCAGCTTATCCATAATCAGCGCGGATGGCGGTTCGGTTGCCGGGCTGGCGGCGGCAAAATCCGCCAGATCGTTAAACGCCTCAACCGTGTATCCCGCCTGCTCCAGCGTGGAACGCAGCCAACCGGCCTGCGCCTTGTCATCGCTCACTACCGCGATGCGTGGACTATCTGTCCGCCCCGCCGGTATTTGCGGAACAACTCCCTGGCCCGGCTTGACGACTTGAGCTTCCAGATTCGCCAGCGCTTTACGCATGGCTTGCATGGCTTGCTCATCCGATACCCCGTCAACGGCTATGGCCGCTACGATCCGCTCCAAATTGCCTGCCGCCTCGGAAATCCGCATCAATTGGTGAACAGCCGCCGAACTTTGCAAACTATGCGCGGCGCGCTGCAAGCTCTCAAGCGAGTCATGCTGGCCGCGCTCAATATTTGCCAGTAAAACCCTAAGAATAGTTAAACGCTGCGGCAGGCGTTCAATAAACGCCTTGCGCATTCGGAAAAGAGTCGTCTGAATATCATTTTCCATGATCGGATTTTGCTAAGGTTGGGCGATAAGCGGAAGGCGTCATTGGCAAGTGATTATGATGACTTTCGGTCCTGTCTCTCGGCAACGACTATCGGCGTTAATCCAATTCCTGCATCGATGCCGTAACACGGCTCAACCGGTCAACGGATCGGTGCGTGATCATGCATTATTCTCCGGCTCGGAGAATTGATCGCGAATCTTGAGAATTTCGGGTAATTGTTCCAAGAATACCGTCACCAGCTCAGGATCAAAATGGATGCCGCGGTTTTCCTTGATCAGGTCAACCGCCGCTTCAAGCGTCCAGGCCTTTTTGTAGGGCCGCGCCGAAGTCAATGCATCGAACACATCGGCCAGCGCCGCGATCCGCCCGGTCAACGGGATGGCCTCACCGGACAGACCGTAAGGATAGCCGCTGCCGTCCCATTTTTCATGGTGGGTAAGCGCAATTTCGCCGGCGCACTTCATCAAGTCGGAATCATCGCCTTCGAGAATATTGGCGCCGATGACGGCATGGCTCTTCATGATTTCCCATTCTTCGGGTTCGAGTTTGTCGGGCTTAAGCAGGATATGGTCGGGAATGCCGATTTTACCGATGTCGTGCATAGGACTGGCATGTAACATTAACTCGCAATCGGCCTCATTCCAACCGATGGATTTCGCCAGCAAGGCCGAGATGTGGCTCATGCGCAGAATATGGTTGCCGGTTTCGTTATCGCGATATTCGGCGGCGCGTCCCAACTGCTGTACCACCTGTAGCCGGGTGCGGCGCAGCTCGGCGGTACGAGTCTGCACCATTTCATCCAACACCGCTTTTTGATCGTGAAGCATGCGATGCATCAATTGTGCATCGAGCATATTGCGCACTCGCGCCAATAACTCATTGCAATAAAAAGGTTTGGTGATGAAATCGCGCGCGCCTGAGTTAAGGGCGCGCAGCAGAAAATCCTGACCATGCTGGGCGGTGAGTATCACCACAGGAGGAAATAGCGGATCGTTAAGCGCCTTAAGCTGCTCCATCACCTCAAAACCGTCCAGATGAGGCATATTAATGTCCAGCAAAATCAAGTCGGTACGGGTCTGTCGGTAAATCTCCAATACCTGCCTGGAATCCTGCACCAGCACCAGATTGCTATAACCTTGGGCGGACAACATTTTATCCAGCAATTTCAGGTTTACCGACTCATCATCGACAATGAGAATACGAGCAACCTCCTTCTTGTACATGGTGTTTACCTTATATTTATCGTCTGACCGGTCTGCCGTGATTGTAGATCAACGCGTCAATTTTTCAAACTTTAACGCGCATTTTCGATTAACCTCAAATCCCCGCAGCCTGACACCCCGGACAGCGATTATCGTCAATTACGGAAACTACATGCCAAAAAAAACGTAGCAGGTGATGGCTGCTACGCCGATTACAATCAGTTTGCATTTATTGGTCAACGACTGCTCTCGCCAATAATAAAGCAAACTTGCTTTCTGATGCGCACAGGCTGACAACAGACTGTTTTTACAACGCAGGTAAAAAGACGGCAGCGCCCGCAACAGCCGGTAAAGTCCATAGACGACGAAAGTCGCTATGGTATAAAAAACAATAACCTGAGTTTGGTGAAGATCGGTATGAAAAAGGTGTTCGACGAGGTGATCAAGATTAAGCTCGATAAACTCAAAGGAAAGATGGATGATCTCAAGAAAATGCTCGAAAAGGAAATGGAGCAGTTCTAACAATAAGCCGATGACTACATCGGGGGCAACGATAACGGCTATGGCGGCGGCCAGGATAAGTCCCCTGACCCGGATTTGTTGCGATCGTTTTTTAGCGACATACCCGGTCAATAATTCGCGGTCTTCATCTTTCATATTGATGAAATGCGCGCCAACAAAATATGGATGCTGACTATCGATCGCCTGAATGTTTTTGCAATAAACAACCTTGCCGAAAGTTACGATAACCGCCATGCCCGATGCAAGCAGTATCTTGATTGCCAGATAGTCGCCCTCTTTAAGCGCCTCCTCGCAACTGAAAGCCATGCCGCTTACACTGATGTTAACGTTGCAGGTTTCGCTTTCATTAAACAGAACGTCCGGCAGCGCAATATCCGGTTGTTTCTTTTTCAGCCCAGGCAATAATGCCGAGTACGGCGCTCCCCTTTCAGCATCTGTAGACAATGAAGAAATATTGGAAAGACTATCGACATCAGAGTACGGTTCGGTCAGTTGCTCTTCATCTATTTTTTGATAAAACAGATTAACTTCATCATAAATTCGAAAAAAAACTCTTCGGTTTTTATTTTTCGTCACGTTGACCTTATCCATAATCTACAACCTCTAAACCTTATATTGTCAGGATTTGATTATACTTATTACACTTCAAACATATCTAAGCCTGATCAGTGCATTGTACCCCAGCTTGGTTGAAGACACTTTTAGCCCACCCAAACTCTGGCGTTTCTGAACAAGCGCATCCACGCGCCATATTCACCCCACTCATCCGGGCGCCATGAATTTTGCACTGCTCTAAAACAGCGCTCCGGGTGCGGCATCATAATGGTAAATCGTCCGTCCGTGCTGGTTAGTCCGGTAATACCGAACGGCGAACCATTGGGATTGGCGGGAAATTCCGTGGTTAACTCGCCGTAGTTATCGACATAACACAAGGCAACAGCCCCAGCCTCCAGCGCAACCGCCGGATCCACGGCAAATTCCGCCCGCCCTTCGCCATGCGCAATGGCAACCGGCATCCTGGAACCTTCCATACCGGCAAACAGGATGGACGGCGACTTTTGCACTTCAACCAAGGCCACCCGCGCCTCGAATTGTTCCGAAGTGTTACGCATGAAGCGCGGCCAATATTCAGCGCCGGGGATGATGTCTTTTAATCCCGACATCATCTGGCAACCGTTACAAACGCCCAAAGCGAAAGTGTCGGGGCGCTGGAAAAATGCGGCGAATTGATCGCGGCAGCGCGGATTGAACAAGATCGATTTTGCCCAACCGCCGCCTGCGCCCAATACATCGCCATAAGAAAATCCGCCGCAGGCAACCAAACCGGTGAAATCGGCCAAGCTCACCCGGCCGTGAATAATATCGCTCATATGTACGTCGATGCCGGCAAATCCGGCCCGATCGAATGCCGCCGCCATTTCCACATGACCGTTAACGCCCTGCTCGCGCAGTATCGCGACCTTGGGTCTTGGCGCTTTTTTAAATCGTCTGGTCATGTCGTAGTTGACATCAAACGTCAGCGCAACATTCAAGCCGGGATCGCCATCATCGGCGATGCGTTCAAACTGTTGCTTTGCGCAATCAGGGTTATCGCGCAGCGCCTGCATTTTGCAGCTAAGCTCGGACCAGATGCTTTGCAATTCGGCTCGGCCTGCCGAATAAACAACCTCGCCTGAATGGCGAACGGTCAGCTGCTGCTCTTCCATGACCTTACCGATCACATACGTGCAATCGATCAGGCCCGATTGCTGCAACAGCTCCACGACGCCCTTACAATCGCTCTGACGCACCTGCAATACCGCGCCCAACTCTTCGTTAAACAATGCCGCCAACACATCCTCGCCCAGGCTGTCGAGCGTCAGGGTCGCGCCCAGCCTGCTGGCAAACATCATTTCCGCCACCGTTGCCAACAAACCGCCATCGGAACGGTCATGGTAACTCAGCAGTTTGTCTTGTTCGTTGAGCATTTGTATTGTATCGAAGAAAGCTTTCAGCAGACTTGCATCGTCCAGATCGGGGCATTCGTTACCGAGCTGGTTGTAGACTTGCGCCAATACCGATCCGCCCAAACGATTTTTACCGGCGCCCAGGTCAATCAGGATCAACGCGCTGTCTTCATCCGACACATAACGCAGTTGCGGGGTCAGGGTAAGATTAATATCGGCAACCGGTGCAAACGCGGTAATCACCAGCGACAACGGCGAGGTCATGGTTTTTTCTTCCCACACCGTAAGCATCGACAAAGAATCCTTGCCCACCGGTATTGCAATGCCCAGAGCCGGACACAATTCCATGCCCACCGCTTTGACGGTATCGAACAATGCCGCATCTTCGCCCTCGAAACCTGCTGCGGCCATCCAATTAGCGGACAGCTTGATTTTTTTCAACGACTCGATATTGGCCGCTGCGATATTGGTGATGGCTTCGCCTATCGCCATCCGGCCGGATGCAGGAGCGTCGATCACCGCAATCGGCGAACGCTCGCCCATCGCCATCGCCTCGCCGGTCACGGAATGAAAGCCCACGGCGGTCACCGCAACATCGGCCACCGGCACCTGCCAGGGACCGACCATTTGATCCCGCGCTACCAAGCCGGTAACCGAACGGTCGCCGATGTGGATCAAAAAGCTTTTATCGGCAACCGCCGGGAATGCCAAGACGCGCTTGACCGCCTCACTCAGCGTGATGCCGCTAACATCCAGCGCTCGGGTATTGGCCGGAACATGCTCGACATTACGATGCAGCTTGGGCGATTTACCGAACAACACCGACATCGGAATATCCACCGGCTTGTCGCCGAGCAACTCATCGTTCAGCAATAAATGCTCTTCTTCGGTCGCCTCGCCGATCACCGCAAACAAACAATGTTCGCGTTCGCAAAACGAAGTAAATAATTCCAGCGATTCCGGTTTGATCGCAACGACATAACGTTCCTGCGCTTCATTGCACCAAATCTGCATCGGCGACATGCCTATATCGGCGTTATGCACCCTGCGTAATTCGAAACGGCCGCCGCGCTCGCAGTCGTGGATGATTTCCGGCACCGCGTTGGACAAACCGCCTGCGCCAATATCATGGATGGACACAATCGGCGTATCGCCGCCCATCGAATTACAATGATTGATGACTTCCTGGCAACGGCGTTCCATTTCGGGATTTTCCCGCTGCACGGAGGCAAAATCCAGATCCTCCGAACCCGCGCCGGAAGCTTGCGAGGAAGCCGCGCCGCCGCCGAGGCCGATCAGCATCGCCGGACCGCCTAAAATGATAATCAACGAACCGGCCGGAATCGGCTGTTTCTTGACCAGCATCGGCCGGATGTTGCCCAGTCCCCCTGCGATCATGATCGGTTTGTGATAGCCCCGGAATTCATTGTCTTTGCCGGGAACCGCCTGCTCGAAACTGCGGAAATAACCGGTCAGATTGGGCCTGCCGAACTCGTTGTTAAACGCCGCGCCGCCGAGCGGCCCTTCCAGCATGATGGTCAATGCCGAAGCGATACGCTCCGGCTTGCCGTTGTCCGCTTCCCAAGGCTGGGGGAATCCGGGGATTTTTAAATGCGATACCGAAAATCCGGTTAAACCGGCTTTCGGCGCAGAACCGCGGCCGGTCGCGCCTTCGTCGCGAATTTCGCCGCCGGAGCCGGTTGCCGCGCCCGGATAAGGCGAAATAGCGGTAGGATGATTATGGGTCTCGACTTTCATCAGCAAATGCGCATCTTCTTCGACATAAGCGTACTCGCCGGTTTGCGCATTGCGTATGAAAACCCGCTCGGTTGAACCGGTCATGACCGAGGCATTGTCGTTATAAGCCGACAAAATGCCTTCCGGGCTTTTTGCCGCGGTATTGCGGATCATCTTGAACAAGGATTGCGCTTGTTCTACGCCGTCTATCGTCCAGTCGGCATTAAAAATCTTGTGCCGGCAATGCTCGGAATTGGCTTGGGCAAACATCATCAATTCAACATCGGTCGGATTTCTGCCCAAGGTTTGGAAGCTTTCGGTCAGATAATCGATTTCATCATCGGACAAGGCCATGCCCAATTCCGTATTAGCGGCAACCAGCGCGTCGCGTCCCTGTTCGATAATCGCAACATTCAGTAACGGCTTGGGCTGATGCAGCGCAAATAATTCGGGTTCGACGTCGCCGTCCAAAACGGTTTGGGTCATCCGGTCATGCAACAACGCTTTCACAGCCGCCGATAACGGCTCCTCAACAGCCAAGGTATACTCAATGCCCCGCTCAATGCGTTTAACCTCGAATAATCCGCAGCGCCGGGCAATCTCAGTCGCCTTGCTGGACCAAGGTGAAATCGTGCCCGAGCGCGGCACAACCAGCAAACGTTTACCTGCAACAGCAACGCCCGACTGCGTGGAACCGTAAGACAACAACTGCGTTAAAATTCCGGCTTGACTGTCATCCAAGTTATTTTCAATATCCACAAAGTGAATAAACCGCGCTGAGACGGCCTTGATAGAGGGGTCTATAGCCTGAAGTCCGGCCAGTAGTTTATTGATGCGAAAGTCGGAAAGCGCGGAAGTTCCAGAGATTTTTAACATGGGTAAAAAAGATTCAAATTAAAGGCGAAAGGCGAAAGGCGAAAAGCAAAACGGCTTGCTAACCGTTCGCCTTTCGCCTTTCGCCTCATAAATCACTTAGCCAAATCAGCTTTGATAGTGTCGTGCAAAAGCGTCAACAAACTTAAACTCGTCTCGTCAGACACCGGTTTTTGTTCTTTGTCCAAAATAACGACATCGGTCTGTTGGTCGTTTTCTACTAATTTGAGAACATATTCTTGTTCAGTAACCTCAAATCCTTTGAACAAGAAAACCACCTCGTCCCAAATAGACCCGTCTTCCACTTCCTGCTTGTTCGGATCGTACTGGACGCGAAACAGCCCTTGTTCCTGATTGCGATTAGTCACTTCAATAGACTTTCTGCTTAACGCTTTGCCAACCATGCGCCATGCAATTACCGAGGGCGCACCGATACGCAATCGCTTTGCTTCCTCGCCGGCGTTAACCAATTCAATCTGAATTAATTTCCGGTCTACAGTCGGCGCCGCTTCAGTTGCCGGGGCGGCAATATCGGCCGCTTCGGCGACCGGAGCGGCGGGAACCTTTGCTCTTATATCGCCGACAAGATCGGGCGGCATGACCAGCGGTGGAATTTCAGTCGTAAACTGATAATCTTTTTCCTTGTCCGGAAATAAATTCTTTATGGTGCTACATGCCGATACATCGGCCAAAACAGCAACGATAATGAGCGACCTGATTTTAGTTTTCATAATCTGTGTTAAATAATTTCAGCCTGATGCATTGCGTCACGCACCGCATCGAAACAATCTTCCGTCAACCAGGTTAACGGTAAACGTATCCCCTTCCCCATCAAGCCCATTTCGGCAACCGCCCATTTAACGGGAATCGGGTTAGACTGAATGAACAGATTTTTGTGCAATGCGGCTAGTTTTTTATCGATGGCTAAAGAGGTTTCTTCATCGCCGGCTATCGCCAGCATAATCATTTCATGCACCTGTTTTGGCGCGACATTGCCCGTTACCGTAATGCTGCCGTTACCGCCCAACAGGCAAAACTCGCGACTGCTCGCATCGTCGCCGGTATAAATCGCAAAATCGTCACCGGTCAGATCGCGGATTTGTTTAACCCTGGACAGGTCGCCGGTCGCTTCTTTAACGCCGACGATGTTCTTGATATGGGACAGGCGGCCAACGGTTTCCGGCAACATATCGCAAGCGGTGCGCCCAGGCACGTTGTATAAAATCTGGGGAATATCGACAGCATCGCTAATCGCTCGGTAATGCAGGTACAAACCTTCCTGGGTCGGCTTATTGTAATAGGGGGTCACAATCAGGCAGGCATCGGCCCCGGCTTCTTTGGCCAAGCGGGTCAGGTTAATCGCTTCGGTTGTCGAATTTGCGCCGGTTCCGGCAATGACCGGTATTCTGCCGCCGACATAGTCGACCACGGACTTGATAACATCGCAATGCTCATGCTCATCCAGCGTCGCCGACTCGCCTGTAGTGCCGACCGCGACCAGGGCATCCGTTCCCTCTGTTATATGGAACTCCACCAATTTTTTTAAGCTTTCCTTGTCCACCGCACCGCGTTCATCCATCGGTGTTACTAAAGCTACGATACTACCTTGAATCATGAAATCTCTCGATCAGAATTAATGCTGTTACAAAATTGACGGCATTATAACAAGCAAATACCTAAAACTCAGCTTGATAGGTAATTTTACTGGTTTTTAGCCAAAAAACGTCCCGAATCTTACCGACCCATGATGTTACAGCAAACAGGACGCTATGCAGACCTTCCAGGTTTTTAAAACCAGGAAGGTCTAACTTGCAACGTTTCGAACGGAGCGCGAGCGAGACGGGGTTGTCCCGAGCGGTAAGTGTCAAGATAACCGAGCGGGACGGGGGTTGCACCCCCGTCCCTACCATTTTTCGACAACGACTACCCTATCTTCATCCGTCAAACGTTTCGGACGGGGTTGCAAACCCCGTCCAGCCACAGCTAACTTGCAACGCTTCGAACCGAGCGGGACGGGGATAGCCGGATAAACCTAAGCACTATCACGATCAGTATTCGCACCAATAGAACAAACGATTTTTTTATGTAAAATTGATTTCAAATTGAGATTGCATTGATGCAGGGGGTTTTCAATTTGGCGACGAAGGATCGGCGGCGTAAGGATAGAGCATGGATAATCGGGTAACGCTAAGCACTATCACGATCAGTATTCGCACCAATAGAACAAACGATTTTTTTATGTAAAATTGATTTCAAATTGAGATTGTATTGATGCAGGGGTTTTTCAGCTTGGCGACGAAGGGGCGGCGACAGACAAGAGAAGTTAATATCTGTACCGCGTTATCTGTTCATCGACAACTGTGTGCAAAATTAGCATTACCCATGCAGCCGTATTCGAGTAACAACATATATTTGTCTACAGAGGCTTTGCCGTAGTTAGCGATTCTCTAAAACGCGAAATACGTTTGAGCGCCTGAGACTGAAAGAAATTCCACTCAGATATTGCTCTGATTGGAATCAAGTAAAAGGAGCTTTATATAACCAAGGAGTTAACCCCCGTACACAGACGGGTCGTGTGCCGACGGGGTAAACAATTTTCGACCTGATTATCACTTTTGGAGAATCATCATGAAAACTTTAAACACATTATTGAAAGCCTTTTGGCAAGATGAAGCAGGCCTGACCATGGTTGAATACGCGGTGGCAGGAACGCTGATTACCTTAGGGGCGGCGCTCGCTTTTACAGCTCTTGGAGGAGCCGTTACGACCCAAATCGGCGCGATCACCACCCAACTTACAGGAGCGTAGTATTGGATGGGCTGCGTTTTGCCCATCCCGACTGAAAATGCGACGTGGCGGGTTAACTAAGTTGCGACGGGTTCTGCGCAAGCGGAAAAAAATGGATTTTTGCAAAGCTCGAACCGATTTAATCCGCCACCAAGCAGGTTGCTCTGATGAGCGTTGCGGCCTGTCGTTGGCGGCGAACACAATCGATCGCTGCATAAAACATGCGTTTCATCCGCAAACCCGGATCTCGGCAACACTCTTCTGAAAACGGTTGCTTTTGATTTTGCTCTCAGCTTTATCGTAATCATGATTGCACCGGGAAGCTATTGCGCCTGATCTTTAGCGTTACATGATTAACTGCATTTACCGTCGCATGAGACTTGCTGACAATGCCGCACGGGCATTCAAAAAACCTAACAGCCGCACGCAACGCGCGCCCTTATACATCCAAGAGGAGGTTAATTTGAAACGTCTCCCTAACTTAGAAGCTGTTTAAAAACCTAACAAATTCCGCGTAAAAGACGATGTACCTCAGTAATTTTGATAAATACTTCGGCCGTATCGGTTAGGCGCTCATAATCCTTGGAAAGCCGTCTGGAGTTTCCAAGCC
>Ga0208271_100040_pt1 | contig 104217 bp, 81 predicted proteins | sample LakWasM111_LOW13_2_FD_183927 | JGI IMG/M metagenome (GOLD analysis project Ga0208271, IMG submission 183927) | Freshwater sediment methanotrophic microbial communities from Lake Washington under simulated oxygen tension - Sediment Metagenome... | ecosystem: Environmental > Aquatic > Freshwater >...
CAATTTCAAAAACTGGACATAACAACTGCCATTGCTCGTCGGTTAAATTCGTCAAGTACAACCGCCAGCCCTCCTAGGCCAAAATTGTTGCAGCTTAATCGATCGTTTAGGTTTTTAAACAGCTTCTAAGGTACGAGATCGTTCCGGCACCGGGATCAAATTTAACTCGGCTATTGTTCCGCCTTATGTGCGCAAAGCCAAACGGGTCGAAGCGGCCTTGCCCTGGCTTTATTTACGCGGCATTTCCACGGGCAACATGCAGGACGCCTTGTCGGTTCTACTGGGAGAGGAAGCGAAAGGTCTGTCGCCAGCGGTGGTGAGTCGGCTCAAGGCGCAGTGGTCTGAAGATTATTTGGCCTGGAACCGCCGCGATTTGGCCGATGAAAAGATTGCCTACCTCTGGGCGGATGGCATCTACTCGACCTTGAGAGGCGAGGATGACCGCCTGTGTTTATTGGTTATTATTGGTGTTAATGAGCGAGGTGAAAAACGCTTATTAGCCCTATCTGACGGTTACCGTGAATCCAAGGCGTCTTGGCTCGCACTCCTACAAGATTTAACAATCAGGGGGCTAAAGACAGCGCCGAAACTGGCTATTGGCGACGGTGCCTTGGGCTTTTGGGCAGCTTTGGATGAAGCATGGCCGCAGACCCGTTGCCAACGCTGTTGGGTACACAAAACCGCCAATGTGCTTAATGAATTGCCGAAAGCCATCCACGGCAAAGCCAAAGCGGGCTTGCATGAAATCTGGATGGCCGAAACCAAAGCCCAGGCAGAAAAGGCATTTGACCGATTTGTCCGGGATTTTAGCGCAAAGTATCCCAAGGCGACCGGCGTTTTGATCAAGGATCGGGAGGTATTGCTCAGTTTTTACGACTTTCCGGCTGAGCACTGGGCGCATATTCGGACGACCAATCCGATAGAGTCGACCTTTGCCACCATCCGGCATCGAACCACCCGGACTAAAAACTGTGTTTCTCGTAATACACTGTTGGGATTGGTCTTTCAGTTGGCGCTGGCGGCTGAAAGAAGCTGGCTTAGGCTGCGCGGCTTTGATCGCCTGCCTGAGGTGGTGAAAGGAATAAAGTTCCAGGATGGAATAGCGGTTTTAGATGGAGCTAACGATATTGAATATAAACAGCAGAATGCTGCCACCGATTCAAATTGACCATACACCAGATTTGACCATATCTCACGCCGTTTTTTCGAAATGCACCAAGCCGGAGTTTCTTAAGCCATATATACACGCTGGTAACCGACAGCATCGCCACCACTTGGCCCATCAAGCAGACAAAACACTTATAGTGTAAGCCCAAAATCCGAGCCATGTGCAAGAGCCATAGCCAGCAATTGAGGGTAACTATTATTTAGTTACCTTGTAAATTAACATAATTTATATGGATTTCATGTTCAAAAAATTTTTGCTTATAGTTTTTCTTATCTGAATAATCTTTTTCCACCTTAAATTTAATCGGCATCAGAAAATGCTTATCGATTTCTTGCGACCTAATATGTCGTATAGAGCTGATAGGCTACGTTCTAATCAAGCTACTTTAATTTAAAGGAGAAAATCATGTTTGATCCAAACTTGCTCAATACGTTACGTAAAGCACGACACATTGTGGTGTTTACTGGAGCCGGCGTTTCTGCGGAAAGTGGCATACCTACTTTTCGGGATGCTCAAACAGGACTATGGAAACAGTTCAATGCCACTCGACTCGCCAGTCCTCAGGCTTACCGAACTGATAAAGCCCTAGTTTGGGGTTGGTATGAATGGCGACGGATGAAAGCACTAAAAGCTGTACCCAATCCCGCGCACCTTGCTATCGTTGCCTTAGCCGAGCACGCGGAAAAACTGACAGTAATTACCCAGAACGTCGATGATTTACATGAACGCGCTGGCAGTGCTGGCGTTGTCCATCTGCACGGCAGTCTCCACAAACCCCGTTGCTTTGCGTGTGCCAGACCATATGAGTTTTCTTCTGATATTCCTGAAGAACCGGAAGACGGTCGGCGACTGGAACCTCCCCGCTGTGTACACTGCGGTGGAAGTATTCGCCCTGGCGTAGTCTGGTTTGGTGAGGTGCTATCTAAGACTGATTGGCTACGAGCGGAAATAACCATCAGTAATTGCGATGTGCTAATCTCGATTGGAACCTCTTCACTGGTATGGCCGGCAGCGCAAATCCCTAAAGATGCGATTGAACACGGTGCGACGATCATTCAAATCAATCCGGATGAAACAGCGCTGGATAAAATTGCGCGCTACAATCTGCGCGGTAAGGCTGGAGATATTTTGCCGCGCTTGGTTGAAGCCATAAAGACTGCCGGTTAACAGGTCACAATTTGTATAGACAGTTTTCAAGACAGTATTCTCTGATTCCAAGATCATTAAATAACTCAGTCTTACAACACTGTCTTTATTCTTTTTTTAGGAAGCAAGGGAGCATTAAAACAATGAGGATATAACTTTTTAAAAGCGACATTAACCGTCGCTTGTCTTGGTAAACTGATTCCCGTCCTCAAAAACAATCGCTTCGGAGTCAGTTATGATCAACCAAAAAATGCCCGATTTTATGCCCGCCGTCAGTTCTGCGCGACAAACCAGAATTGGGCGTAATCAATATGTCGCCTATCAACGCTTGGCTGCCATCTATCTATTGCGGCTAGCCCTGGGTTTACAAAAAAGCATGAGACGAACCCAACTCTGCGATTTCTTTGAAGATGATTTAGGCCGTGTTACAGGGCTGGATTATTTTCGCCGTATTGGCGATGGCGAGATTGATTTGCATGACTTAAGTTCAGATGAATTACAGCTCTTTTCAAACGGAGCCAGTAAAGCGGCATTGGTAAAATGTATGCGTCAGCAGTTGAGTACCTTACTGAAAGAAGGTGTTGGGGCATATGAATCACTGTTCGATAACATACGGCTATTGAGCAATACTTTAAAACTCAGTCCGGTTGAACAGGAAATATTGGTGTTGCGTTTGCTGATGCCATTGCTGGAAGTGTTTCGCGAAACGGTGATCAATCAGTGTAGAGCCTGTAGTATGCAGTCTGCCATCGACTACTTGCGACTGATGACGACCCGTCCAGTCAGGGAAATTCACAAAGCGCTGCAACCCAATAGTCAATTGCTGCAAATGGGCTGGATAAAAATCCACTCCGGATTAGTCGATCTGGAAGATAAGCTGATTCTGGCCGATGGATTATTAGATATTCTGTTACGCCAACACGACAATGCCGAAGCGCTGTTTGCCAATTTTTTCAGACCCTCCAGTCCTACCAAACTGGTGCTGGCTGATTATGACCATTTGCAAAACGATCTGGAGGTATTGCAACCCTACCTGGCAACAGCGCTGGCCGAAAAACAGACAGGCGTCAATATCCTGATCTACGGCCCTCCCGGCGTCGGAAAAACCCAGTTCGCCAAGCTGTTAGCTCAAACCCTGAACGCTTCCTTATATGAAGTGTTGTGCGCCGATCAGGAAGGTAATGCCTTGCGCGGCAGCGCCCGCTTTGCGGCCTGTAATCTCAGCCAGAAACTGCTAAGTAAAAACCAAGCCAGTTTGTTGTTGTTCGATGAGGCTGAGGACGTGTTTCCGTCCAGACACAGCTTCTTTTTCGACGAAGACGACGAAGATCAATTCAGCGGACAAGGCGACAAAGCTTGGATCAATCAGCAACTGGAAAACAATCCGGTGCCGGTGATCTGGATCAGCAACCGCACCCAAGGCATGGATAAAGCCTACTTGCGGCGATTCAGCTATTCGGTGGAAATTGACAAAATGCCTGTATCGATACGTCGCCGTATCGTCAATAAGTACAGCAAAGGTTTAAAGGTGAGTACCGGGTGGAGGGAAAAACTGGTCAGTCAGCCTCTCCTGACTCCGGCTCAAATCGAACAAGCTTGCGCGATAGCTAAAGTCACACAAAAACAGGCACCGGCACAAACAGAGCAGATTGCCGAGCGCGTGCTGGAAGCCGGTATGCGCTTGCTGGAGCAAACAAACAGTCTGCAAAAAAAACCAATCTGGACGCAATACGATAGAGCATTCACCAATACCGACATGGATTTGGACGGTCTATTGAGCGGCCTTAAACAAAATCAGCGCGGCAACTTCTGTTTTTACGGCGCTCCCGGCACCGGCAAAACCGCATTAGCCAGTCACATAGCCGAAACATTAGGCTTACCACTGCATAGCAAACGCGCATCTAATCTGCTCGATAAATATGTCGGAGAAAGCGAAAAAAACATCGCTAAGATGTTTGCCGATGCCCAAAAACAGGGCGGCATTCTATTGCTGGACGAAGCCGACAGCCTGCTGAGTGATCGCAGTCATGCCGGTCAACAATGGGAAATCACCCAAGTTAATGAAATACTCACCCAGATGGAAACTTTTTCCGGTATTTTTATCTGCACGACCAACCTAATGGACAAATTGGACGCCGCTTCGCTACGGCGCTTCGATTTCAAAGTGAAATTCGATTACCTAACGCCAGAGCAGCGTTGGGCCTTGTTTCAGCAAGAAAGCCAACGGCTGGGAGGTAGACTGCCCAGCGATGACGAAGCATTAGCCAAACTAAAGCAACAGATTCATCGCCTTACCAAGTTGACGCCAGGCGACTTTGCTGTCGTGAGTCGGCAAGTGGCAGTACTCGGCAAAACCCCTGAACCGGAAAGAGTCATTGCGGTGCTGGAGCAAGAATGTAAAGCCAAGGGTGAAACTTTTTCACAAATAGGTTTTGTCCATTAATGAGCTACACCACTGTTGATTAGCTCCCGATAATATAACAATGACTAAGAACCCAATGAAGTCTATAGCTCACAGTCCAGTTTTAAAAAAACTACTCTCGCTACTAAAAAACCTTAACAACCTCTTTTACGCACAGTGTAATCGATCTTTACTAAGCCCCGGTAAAACTGAATTGGATCGGTTCCGCGGCTGTCTTTTAGGCTTAGCTTGTGGCGACGCCGTTGGTACTACGGTTGAGTTTAAAGTTCGCGGTACCTTTAAGCCTATTACGGATATGGTCGGTGGAGGGCCATTCAACCTCAAAGTTGGCGAATGGACTGATGACACCTCAATGGCCCTGTGCCTGACTACCAGCCTGATTGAGCGTGGTCAGTTTGATGCCAAAGACCAAATGGAAAAGTATTGCTTGTGGATGAATACAGGGTACCTAAGTAGCAATGGCCGTTGCTTTGATATAGGTGGAGCAACACTTAATGCGCTACGAAGATTTCAACAAACCGGCATAGCCTTTTCTGGCTCCACTGATAAAAATTCAGCTGGAAATGGATGCCTGATGCGTTTAGCGCCTATACCCATGTTTTTCTATCCGAATAAAGAAGAGGTTATTGCCATGTCCGCTGATAGTGCAAGGACAACGCATGCCGCACATGAATGCATTAAAGCCAGCCGGCTCTTTGGTGCAATGCTGTATATGGCTTTGTCGGGGGCTAATAAGGAGGATATTCTTTTGGGGCATGGTATGACCCATCTTGATTCCGATGCCCTTACAGCAATTGGGCAGGGAGATTACAGAAATAAAAAAATTTATGAAGTTAGAGGTTCAGGTTATATCGTTGACAGTCTTGAAGCGGCTCTCTGGTGTTTTTGGCAGACCCATACGTTTCAAGCTGCCATTTTGCAAGCAGCCAATTTGGGTGGTGATGCCGATACAACAGCAGCCATCTGTGGTCAGATTGCTGGGGCGTACTATGGAGAGTCCAACATCCCGAGCCATTGGAAAAAGCGGCTGGTGATGAAAGATGAGATTCTTAGCATGGCTGATAAACTTTATCGACATGAAGCGGTTAGTTAACCCTATAGCGCACAAGGCGGGCTGTTCTTTTAATTGCGACATAGGCCGGTCGCTTCCACACAAACTTACCCATGGCTTCTACTATTAATGTCATAGACTATCAATATGAAAACTACCATCCCAACTCCGAAATTCACCATCACTAACCGCAGGGTATCTCCGATATAAATCGACATGTGGAATATCAAAGGCTAATATGAGGATGGAAAAACAATTTGAAGCCAAGGCTACTATGTTGAGCACAGCCTCATGCACAGCTTATACTTTGAGAGCCACACAAACGCCTGCTATATTGCCGCATTTGGTATGACGGGTTTTATGAAGCAATTGGAATCAACGTTATCCGGGCATTTTTCAAGACAAGTGCTGTGCTCCAATGAAATGCAGGCTGAAAGTGAAAAATGGCGGCTTTATTTGCATTTGGAACGGTAAGGCCTGGATAGACCTCGATGATGCGAAATGAATGGAATTTTGGCGTAAGATCTCAATTCCCCGACTTACAGCAGCTCGTAAATACTCTGGCTTGTGAACTAAACTATAATCGAATCTTTATTCCTCTCTAATGTATTATTATGATAATCGAACTATATAAAACTCAAAGTGAAATCAAGGAAATAGTTGAACGACTTGGAAATGAACCTATGAGAAAATCTTCTCATGGATTTAACGACTACGGGACAATGAAAATAATTGATGCTGCTAAAGAACAAGCAAAAAGATTTTTAGAAAATGAGAACAAGGAAGATGTCGCTATTAGGGTAATGAGCGTTGTACTTGGAGCTAATAGAAACTGGGAAAAACAAGTCCAGCCGCATTTGGATAGAATGAAAAAAGAATTCCCCAAGTTAACCTTTAAAGATCTTAAAAACATGTTGTCCGAAAAGGACTATGTACAGTTTAAAGAGGTCTGGGGGCATAAAGATAAAAAGAAGTATGATGTACTAACGGCTTTGATTGACAGGATATTGACCTTTGAAAATCCGAATTCAGCTTTAGACGACTTTGGAATAATGAAAAAATGGGCATACGATGCCAAACTTTCAGACCGCAAGGAAGACAGGCTTGGTAGTATACCTAATATTGGAATTGCCACTTTTCAACACCTTCGGATGGCTTTTGGGGTTGATACAATAAAGCCAGACCAAAGAGTGAAAGAGGTTCTGGATAAGGAATTTGATGCAAAGCTGTCAAGTGAAAAAGCAATTCTCGCAGTAGAAGAAATAGCTCGTATTACAGAGCATAAGATAATAGAAATTGACCAAATTTTTGTCAAATATGGTTCTGGCTATTACAAACCGGCGAGCTCCGAGGGTTGTACCATATAAACAAACTACCATTTCCAGTAATTACAAAACAATCCATTAATAGCCACTGCATTTCAAAAATGCACACCAACCATGAATCAAGACATCCGCTGGAAACAACGCTTTGCCAATTATCAAAGCGCACTCACGCAATTAACAAAATTCATCGACAAAGGCGAACTCAACGAATTGGAAGAGCAAGGCTTGATTCAGACGTTTCAAGTCACGCATGAGTTGGCATGGAATGTATTGCGCGACTATTTGTTGGATAAAGGTCATCAAAATATTTATGGTTCGAAGGATGCGACCCGAGAGGCATTCAAACTGGATTTGATCCGGGACGGCGATAGCTGGATGGATATGATTCGGGATCGAAACCGTACCAGCCACACTTATAATCAGGAAACGGCGGATTCAATCGCCAATAACATTAAACAACGCTTTTTCGGGTTATTTGTCGAGCTGCGAGACACCCCCTGCGGAATTTTCCGGATGACAACGACTAATACAGTAACAGCCAATGACCGATTTGGGTTAAAACAGCACACGATTACTGCAATCCGGAACGTGTTTGCCCAGCACCCGGAGATTGAGCAACCCGTTTTGTATGGTTCACGGGCCAAGGGTACCTATCGCCCCGGTTCTGATATTGATTTGACGCTATTCGGCGAAGCATTAACCTACACCCAGCTTGACCGGATTGAAACGGAAATCGACGATTTACTGCTACCTTACACCGTGGATTTATCGCTGCACACGCAGATTGATAATGCCGATTTGCTGAATCATATTCAGCGGGTTGGGCAGGTGTTTTATCAACGTGACAAGTTCGCGGCAACATAAGCCATTATCACCGGTATGGACACTATCCTCCGCTACTTCGAAATGCTGCGCTTTATCCCCAAGGAACCTGGCAGCATTTCCACGCCTGATTTACTGAAAAAACTGCAAGACGAAGGTTACCGGATTGACATCAGAACGGTGCAGCGGGATTTGAATAAATTATCTGCATCGGGTTTGTTTCCATTTACCAGCTCCGAAGACAGCAAACCGTTATGCTGGTTCTGGCCGAAAGATGCCCCGCGCTTGCAATTGCCGTTGATGACGGCGGACGAGGCGCTGACCTTCAAACTGGTTGAGCAATTTTTAAATCCCTTATTGCCGTTATCTGTTAAAGACCAGTTGGCCAATTACTTCCTTTTGGCCGACAGCACTTTAAAAGCCTCACCGTTGGCGAACTGGATTGATAAGGTTCGCATCATTTCCAACAATCAGACTTTATTGCCGGCAGAGATCGATGACGCAGTGCTGACGGTGCTTTACGAAGCGCTGCTGAAAAACCGGCGCTTTGCTGCAACTTACCGGCCGCACAAAAATAAATTGAAAACCTACGAGGTCAATCCACTGGGCTTGATATTTAAAGGCAGTGCAGTGTATCTGGTGGCAACGCTGTGGGAATACCAGGACATCAAACAACTGGCCTTGCATCGATTTTCGCAGGCTATGTTGCTGGATAAAAAGGTCGCTGTTCCTAGCGGTTTTTCGTTAGACGCTTATATAGCCGAAGGTGAGTTTGACTATCCAACCATTCCCGAGCATACCATTCGGCTTACCATTAAAATTAACGGCGGTATAAAAAAGTATTTGTCCGAAACACCGTTGAGCACAGATCAACAAGTTACCCAACTCGATGATTCGACTTATCAATTGCAAGCCACGGTTAAAGATACACTGCAACTGCGCTGGTGGCTGCGCAGTTTTGCCGCTGACGTTGAAGTTCTTGAGCCACTGTTCTTGCGTGAAGAGTTTACGGCAACAGTAAAGGCATTAAGCCAAATCTATCAATCTGGAACCGCAACATAACCCATTAACGACGTATTTTGTCGCAACAGCCTGTTATTTTGGTCGTCAACGCTAGATAGTGCAACGACAGAATACTCATAATGACACCGAAACAGCGCGAAATATTGAGAGATTTGCAGAAAAAAATCTGTCGCTTGGACCTTTACGTCGGCCACCTGCGGCGTCAACTAATTGAGTTGCCGGAGTACTTCGATTCAGCTGTTGCTTTGTACAAAGGCGAATTCACTGCTAACGAAATCAGCCGATTGCTATGTTTTAATCAGCAGTTGTCGGAGCTTGAGCAGTATTTATGTGAGTTGGCCGAAAAAGAATGCATTGTTCTGGAGGCGCGGGTTTCCGACCCAAATGACCCGTTGGACGATTACGAGATTGAGGCGACGCTCTACTTTACGCTAGGCGAAGATGATCCCGAATTTGATGAAGACGACGACAACTTTTTGGCCCAGCGACGGGTTAATTTGAAGCGTTTGCCTCGGGACTGGGGCTTAGGGGATGGGCAGGATCATCGCGAACCTATTCGCCATTTTCCAGGTAATCTCAATGAGATACCTCATTGCTGGTTGTTTCATGACCTTTACGGCCACGATTACGGTCTGGAACAGCCCTCCTTAATGCTGCAAGACTGTTTGCGCGTGGACTCGATTTGGGTGGATGTTGCCATACACCGTCAAGCGACACTGGATATTAAAACCGGAAAATGGCTACCTTCTTAACTCAATACTCGTAGACCTCCATGTTGACGGCTATGTCCTCAGGAATGCCTATAGCTTCTACAATCCGTTGTAAATTTTTAGCGTTATTGACGTAAGCCCGACTGTCCCAAGACTGCCCCCATTCATACTCGACGAAGATGTCAGCATGTGATTTATCCATTCTGAATGGCCAGAATTTTCCGCATGGAAAGGTTTTCGCTTGATACTCAGACAGCTCTGGGAACAACTGTTGTAGCTGCCACCAGCCGTCTTCCAGGGAAGGGAATCCATCTTCGCAATAGCCAAAATCCGAAGTGTAAGCACTCAGTAATAATATGCCTTTAGGAGTGTCCCACCACCGCACCTTTTGTAGTTCTCCGACCGGGGATGGCAGTAATTGCGTTTCATCAATGCGTTTTTGCCAATCAGAAACCGGCCAAATCTCTACATACCAGAATGAATTTTCATCCCACGCAGAATTAAATAAGGCTAAGCCATACAGGTCAAAGTCAGCGGTAAAATAACAGGGGCCACCGGTAATCCAGCCGCTGTATTCCGAATCCCCTATAATGCGCAATGGCGTATGGGGAAGTCGTTCTTCAAACCAAGTATTCAATTCCTTTTGTGCCTGTCTAAATATTGATTCATCTTCATCATTTTCTTCTGGCCTATCCTGATTATATTTAACTGGGGTACGATATTGAATGATGTACAGATCACGCTTTTGGGTGCGAAACCACTCTTCCGGTGTGCTAATGATGCATGGCATGTTTTACTCCAACTCTACTTTGGGGAAAGAAGCTACCTTGATTACCTTCTGTTTCTCGGTAGCAAGGAGATAACATACAGCACCAATACGACAAACAGTGTCGTCTGTTTTGACGACCCAATTAAATACGCTCCAAAGTAAAGGAATAGTTAATGAAATAGCCACTTACATGAGCGTCCTTTTTTGGTATGTGCATGTGCATCACTCGTGATCTCTGAATGACTGCTTTTTCAAGATCACCTGCCGTTCACTGGAAACCGACGTCTGTCTCTTCTTGGCCGAACCGAGACAGTCAATATCAGACTCAATCTAAACTCATATTTAAACCTGTCAGATCTAAGTACCCGTTCAAAATTAACCCGGTATTTCTCCAGCATTAGTACGAATAATACTTTATAAAACATAAAGTTAACCATAATTAACACCTGAGTATTTATGAATGAGCACTTAGTTCAGAGTTTTACAATTTATTAACCGATGTTAAGCACGGCTGACGGAATAGTTCAACACAGACAGGGACAAAACGGCCCTGTCTTGTTCAGATGTAATCGGTAAACGCAGCGTAATTCAACAAGCTGATAACCCACCCAGCCAAAGCCTATTGTTGTGATGATAAAGCTGATAGTCGAATAGACCTTCCAGATGGCTTTTTCCCAACAGGTTGGGTCAAACGCCGCAATAACAAACACACAAGGATTGGTAATGCCGCCGATCTCCACCAACCAGCAACCAGCAAGCTGTAACCGATAACTGCACTTTAACGGCATAAAACCCCAGACAAAACAAAGCCATTAAGGCAAAGCCGGCATGCGCCCTGATCAGGGTTTTATAGTCGGTAAGGGATTCGCCATCAATGCCTTTGACAGAAAACCATCTTGCAAAAGTCATCAGCCACGCTGAATCCAGAACAGCGAAAACCATCAGTACAGCGCCGATTAATAATATTTCCATCGAATTATCTCGTTTCTTATTGGTTATAAAAGCTATACTGACTGATCGGTATAGCTATAATCAACCTGCTTTCTATTGCCTAACCTATGTCCTTAAATCTGCAAGAAAAAATCCTGCAAGCCGCATCAGAGTTGTTTTATAGCCAAGGCATCAGGGCAACCGGCATCGATGCCGCTATCAAAGCGGCAAACACTACCAAAATGAGTCTGTATAAATACTTCCCGTCCAAGGACGCTTTGGTGCTTGCCTTTCTGCACAAGCGGGATGAGGATTTTCGAACCTGGGTTGCAGCCCAGGTTAACGGCAAGGCCGCTATGCCCAAGGCTAAGCTGCTAGCGGTTTTTGATGTCATCGGCGAGTGGATGGCGGTTCCCCGCGTTTCGCGGTTGCGCCTTTATCAATGCCGCGGCCGAATTTCCGCTGGAAGGCAACCCGGTTCATCAGGTGTCCGCCGAGTTTTACGACCATTTCCGAAGCTATATTGCCGATCTGGCCGAACAGGCCGCCATGGTTCTTATCGAAGGAAGTTTAAGTTATATTCCCGACTTATCCTTATCAACTACTAACACCCAGGAGCAGCAATGAGTGAATTTTTCCATGAAGGCAGCCGGCAGCTGCAAGACCGTTTCGAGACCCGGCCCATGGCCGACCGTCTGGTCGATGCGATTGTCAGCGGCCAAATCAGCCCTGAAGACAAGGCGTTTATCGAAGAGCAGAACATGTTTTTCTTCGCCACCGTCGATCGTGAAGGACGCCCTAACTGTTCCTACAAAGGCGGCAGCGTCGGCTTGGTCAAGGTTATCGACGAACAAACCCTGGCTTTTCCGCTTTACGACGGCAGCGGCATGTACCTGTCGGCGGGCAATGTATTGGTTAACGAGCATGTCAGCCTGTTGTTCGTCGACTTTCAGCGCCAAGCCCGGCTTCGCTTAAACGGCAGCGCTTTCATACAGGACGATGACCCTTTGCAAAATCACTGGCCCGAAGCGGAACTGGTGTTGCGGGTAACCGTGCGGGAAATGTTCCCCAACTGTCCGCGCTATATCCACAAGATGACCTTGGTCGAAGAATCGTCATTCGTTCCCAAACAACATTGCGAAACGCCGGTGCCGGCCTGGAAGCGTCTGGAAGTCGTCGCCGACGTATTGCCGCCCCGCGACGCGCATCTGGCCGGCAACGAACAGGATGCCGCGGCGGCGTTAAACCGCAACTAGAGCTTACGATTTTCTCGCAGACGTAGGGCGTGCCGTGCGCGCCCTACAACGGATGTCCTTAAATCAGTAATACTTCAAGACGATGTGTAGTTCTTACATCTGCCGATGCATTCTTGCCATATGCAAGTTTTCCTCGGCAGCTTTTTCATAAACATCGATCAGTCTTTGGCAATGCGATTTTAAATCTTCCGCCTGTCTGCCGTAGAGATAGCTTTGGGCCTCATATTGGCTAAGCAGCTTTTTGTGTTCATCCGCTTTAACCTGCATTTCTTCCGCCACTTCCTCATAGTGTTTCGCCAGCTCCTCATGATCGGCTTTGGTTTTCGCGTTTTGCAGGGCCAAATTCATATCCATCGGATGCGGGTTCATCTCGGCGCAAGCGGCCAATAAACCAAGCGTTAAAAACAGGGTAACCAGTAACTTTGTTTTCATGGGTGTTCTCCGGAGAAGTTCAAGACGGCAGCGTTTTTTCAGCTGATCATCCGGCAGAATAAGGAGTTCAACGTCTTCAAACAATAAGCACGGCTACCTATTATCGTCAAAACCGCAGTTAGGCCACGACAGACCTTCCAGGTTTTAAAAACCTGGAAGGTCTAACCGGCAAGTACGCCGCGTGGTAATGCGGGCGAAGTTTTAAATTAATCCCGGCTTACGCGCTTCCTGAAACTGCAAAACCAGGCTGTAGATAACCGGAAACACCAACAGACTTAATATCAGCACCGTCAACATCCCGCCCATTGCCGGAGCGGCGATGCGCTGGGTGACATCGGCCCCGGCGCCGGTGGCCCACATAATCGGAATCAAACCCACGATGTTGGCCAGCGAAGTAATCGCAACCGGTCGCACCCGCAAAGCCGTGGCGGCCTCGCTGGCCGCCCTGATTTCAGCGCTAGTCAAAGGAGCCTGTTTTTGTTCCCGCAGTTTATCGATTTCAATATCGATAAAACTCAATACCATGACGCCGGTTTCGGCAGCGGTGCCGGCGAGCGCGATAAAGCCGACATAAACCCCAATCGACAGATTAAACCCCAGCCAGTACACCAGCCAGATACCGCCAATCAGGCTAAACGGGATGGTCAGCATGACGATGACAGGTTCGGTGATGTTGCGGAAAGCGCAATACAACAAGACAAAAATCAGCACCAGCGTAATCGGCACGACCAATGTCAAGCGCTCCGCCGCCCGTTCCATATATTCGAACTGGCCCGACCAGGCAACGGTATAACCGGCCGGTATGGCGACTTGCGCCGCCAGCTGTTGTTTCGCCTGCGCGACAAACCCGCCTATATCGGAGGTCTTGATGTCGACATAGACCCAGGCATTGGGTCTTGCATCCTCGGTCTTGATAACATCCGTGCCGCGGGTAAATTTAATATCGGCCACCAGCGTCAACGGGATCTGGCTGCCGGTCGGCGTCGGGATCAATACCCGCCGCAACGCTTCCAGGTTATCGCGCAGATCGCGCGGATAGCGCACATTGACCGGATAGCGCTCCAGGCCTTCAACGGTTTCGGTGATATTCATGCCGCCGATGGCGCTTTGGATGACATCCTGCACGTCGCCGGTAGTCAATCCGTAGCGCGCCGCCGCTTCCCGGTTGATGTCGAAATCCAGAAAATAGCCGCCGACCGCCCGGTCGCCGTAAGCCGACAGCGTTTCCGGCAAGGCCAGCATCGCCTGTTCGATTTGTAATGCCAGCGACTGCAAGACATTCAGGTCGGGACCTGCAACCTTGATGCCTACCGGCGTTTTGATGCCGGTAGACAGCATATCGATGCGATTTTTAATCGGCATGGTCCAGCTATTGGCCAAACCCGGAAAATGAATGGCCTTGTCCATTTCATTCATCAGCTGCCGGGTCGTTTTGTCGGGATCGGGCCACTGATCTTGAGGCTTTAGTTGCACGGTGGTTTCCACCATCATTAACGGCGCTGCGTCGGTTGCCGTTTCCGCCCTGCCGATCTTGCCGAACACCTGCTGCACTTCGGGAAATGTTTTCAGCATCTTGTCGGTCTGCTGCAACAGTTCCTTGGCTTTGGTGATCGAGATACCGGGAAACGTGGTCGGCATGTATAGAAGATCGCCTTCATATAAAGGCGGCATGAACTCGCTGCCGATTTTCGACAAGGGGTATAGCGTCGATGCCATCAACAGCGCGGCCAGTATTATCGTCAGCGCCCGCCAGCGCATCGCCAGCTTCAAAACGGGGGCGTGAATGGCATGCAAAAAACGGTTGATCGGATTAAGCTGCTCGGGAATGATCTTCCCGCGGATAAAATACCCCATCAACACCGGCACCAGGGTAACCGTCAATATCGCGGCCGCCGCCATCGCGTAGGATTTGGTAAAAGCCAACGGACTGAACAGACGGCCTTCCTGCGCCTGCATCGCTATAATCGGCAAAAAGGATACCGTGATCACCAGCAGCGAGAAAAACAGGCCTGAACCGACTTCCCTGGAGGCATTGCCTATTGCCAGCCCGCGTTCCTTTGGGGTTAGTTCGCTCCCCTTTTTCTCGGCCGCTTCAGCCAGATGCTTGTGGGCATTTTCGACCATTACCACCGCGCCATCGACCATATCGCCAATCGCCAGCGCAATGCCGCCCAGCGACATGATGTTGGCGTTGATGCCTTGCCATTTCATGACCATAAAGGCCATCAGCACGCCCAGCGGCAAGGTGATAATAATGACCAACGATGAGCGCAGGTGCAGCAGAAACAAGGCGACCAATGCACAGACGATGATGAGTTCCTGAATCAGCGCGGAATTGAGCGTGTCCACCGCGCGTTCGATCAAGCTGCCGCGATCGTAAACGGTGACGATCTCTACGCCTTCCGGCAAGCCTTTTTTGAGTTCATCCAGTTTTTTCCGCACGTCTTTAATAGTCTCTTGGGCATTTTCCCCAAAGCGCATAATCACCACGCCGCCGGCCACCTCGCCTTCGCCGTTCAACTCGGTCACGCCCCTGCGCAGTTCGGGGCCAATCTGGATAGCGCTAACATCCTGCAAGCGTATCGGTGTGCCATTAGCATCCACACCTACCGGGATGGTTTTGAGATCGGCGATGGATTTGATGTAACCCAGGCCTCTGACCATGTATTCGGTTTCGCCCATTTCGAACAAACGGCCCCCGACATCGTTATTGGAACGCTTAATCGCAGTGATAACGGCCGATAAAGGGATTTGGTACGCTTGCAGGGCGTTGGGATCAACTTCCACCTGATATTGCTTGACGTAGCCGCCCACCGAAGCCACTTCGGACACGCCGGAAACGGTCTGTAGCGGATAGCGCAAATACCAGTCCTGAATGGAGCGCAGCTGCGCCAGATCGTGCTTGCCGCTTTTATCGACCAGCGCGTATTCGTAAATCCAGCCGACGCCGGTGGCGTCGGGGCCTAAAGTCGGCGTCACGCCTTGCGGCAAGCGGCCTTTAACATAATTGAGATATTCCAGCACCCGCGATCTGGCCCAATATATATCGGTGCCGTCTTCAAAAATCACATAAACGAACGACAGGCCGAAGAAGGAATAGCCGCGCACCACTTTGGCATGAGGCACGGCCAGCATTGCAGTGGTTAACGGATAGGTGACTTGGTCTTCAATAACCTGCGGCGACTGGTCGGCATAGTCGGTGAAGATAATGACCTGCACATCGGACAAATCCGGTATCGCATCCAGCGGCATGTTTTTAAAAGACCAAAGCCCGGCCAGCGCCAGGATAATCGCAGCGAGCAGCACCATAAAACGGTCTTTCAGTGCGCTATTGATGATGAAATCGGTCATGAAACACTTTCCTTCAATTCTTTAAGCGCGGAACGGATAACGCGGAAAGAAGAGCTGAGTAGCAATATGACCAGACAGGATGCGACTATTATATCCGCCCATCCGGATTCAAAGAACCAAACAGCGCCTGCGGCAATAAATACTGCCAGGTTCGATGCTATATCGTTTCTTGAACATTCCCAGACAGAACTCATGTTGATGTCTTCGCCCCTGTGCTTCCATAAAAGAAATAAACACAGCGAATTGGCAAGCAAGCCTGCCAAACTGAAAATACCCATGATTTCGTAAGATGGCAATGCAGGGATAATAAGCCGTTGAATTATCTGCACCAAGACTACACCAGCCCCGATGAATATCAAGCCGCCCTTAAACAAAGCCACTTTCGCCTTCGTAGTCGCGCCTTGAGAGACCGCATATAAGCTCAAGCCATAGGTTAACGCATCGCCAAGGTTATCCAGGCTATCCGAGAGCAGCGCTGTTGAGCGCCCATAAAACGCCGCTCCCGTAATAACGATGAACATCACAGCATTGACAGCAAGAACCGCTTTAAGCGTTCCGCGCTGTCTTTCGCGCAATTTTTCGATTGCACAATTATTGTCGCAACACGAAGCCATATTAATATCCCCGAAATAATTTAGTCATGTTGATGCGTCCCCTGCTCCATGATCAAGCGGTTCGGCTCCGGCTGTTGCGGCGTAGACGGCTCCATCATTTTTGCGGTGGCTTCATGCAGCTTCGATTCGGAATCGATCAAAAACTGCGCGGACGTGACGACTTCCTCGCCTTCTTTGAGTCCGTCAAGCACCGCAATCTCGTTATTCGACGATAAACCGGTGGTAATCAGGCGGGGTTCAAATTTACCTGCGCCGCGCACAACAAAAACCTGATTTTTCGCACCGGAACGTATAACCGCTTCGGATGGAATCACCACCGTATCGTCTTGTTTTCCCGCATAGATAGTCACTTCGGTGAACAGTTCGGGCTTTAACAATAATTGGGCATTATCAAATGCCAACCGCACCTTGATGGTCCGGGTTTTCGCTTCGGCATAAGGATAAATGAAAGCCAGGTGCCCTTTGAAAATACGTCCCGGAACGCCGGCCAGTTGCATTTCAACCGGGTCGCCCACTTTGACCCAGGGCAATTCATATTCGTAAATATCGGCATAAACCCAGACTTTGGATAAATCGGCGATCATGTACAGTTCTGTTTCGGGTGTCACATATTGCCCTTCGCGAGCGCCTATGTTGATTACGATGCCGTCCGCCGGGGTGTGAATATGCAGGCTTTTTTTGATCGTATGGCTATCGGTCAACTCATGCAGCTGATGCGCCGGAACATCCAGCAATTTCAATCGCTCACGCGAGCTTTTGACCAATTCTTCCGCGCCGCGGCGGATGTCTTCAATCGGGCTTTTTTCCAGCATTTTAAGATTGTTTAACGCCAGGATATATTCCTGCTGGCTTGAGACCAGTTGCGGCGAATAAATGCTCAGCAGATCGTCATTCTTCTTGACCCACTCGCCGGTTTTATCGACGCGCAGGGTTTCAATCCAGCCTTCGGTTTTGGGATGCAGCCGCACAATGCGTTCTTCATCATAAGCCACGCGGCCGACGGCTCGTACCACATGCGAGAGCAAAGTCTTTTTGGCGATTGCGGTCCGAACGCCGATGTTTTGCACGGTAACGGCATCGATTTTAATGGCTCCTGCCGGTGCGTCGGTTTCCGCCTCCTCGGCATACACAGGCAGATAATCCATGCCCATCGTGTCTTTTGCAGGAACGGGCGAGGTGACTGCGGGATTCATCGGATTCCGGTAAAACAGGATTTCGCCTTTTCGAGGGCGCTTACCTTCTGCAAACACCGGCACATAATCCATGCCCATTGCATCTTTTGCAGGCACCGGCGAAGTGACCGACGGATTCATCGGGCTGCGATAAAACAATGGCTTTTTATCATCCGGCAAGGCGACATGGGCTTGTTCCTGACCCGGTTTGGATGCAACCCAATAGCCTACGCCGCCGCCCAAAGCCAGCATCAAAACAGCGGTAACGATTAACTGCTTATTCATAAATTTCCTCCTTGCCGACAGCGGCGCTTAACTGCGCCAGCGATTGATTGGCTTCGGTAAAGGCTTTCCAGTACTGGGTTTCGTATTCGAACAAGGTGATCTGGCTGCGCACCAGATTCAGGAAGTCGACCTTGTTGACCTGGTAACCGGCCAACATCGAGGCGACGGTTTGCCTGGCCTGCGGCACGATGCCGGTGTCAAATAATACGACTTGATCCTTGGCGCGCCGGTAATCGTTATAACTTTGCGAAATCTGCGAGCGGACCTTGTTCCACTGATCCTGTAAGGCGTATTTTTCCTGCATTAACTCGCTGGTGCGCTGGTCTACCGCCTTGGCCTGTTTTTGGGCAGCGAAGATCGGCACATTCATGCTCAGGTTCAGACTCAACAGATCGGACCGTTTGTCACCGGCAGGCGTGTTGTCTCTGGCTCCATAGGCGGCGCCCACATTAAAGTCAGGCAGCAGGTCTTTTTTTGCCAGATCCAGACGGGATTGCGCGGCATTAATGCCTTGCCGGTTGCCTTCCAGTACGGCTCTCGATGTTTCCGCCTGTTGGTAAAGCAGGGTTTCCTGTTTAATGGTCGGCAATTGCAAGTCAAGCTTTTCCGGTAAACGCACGGCTTCGTTGGCCGGTTTATCGAGCAGCGCGTTCAGGCTGGCGGCGGCATTGCGGCGCGAGGCTTTCAGCATCAATTGCTGGTCGAGCAACTTGGATAATTCCAGTTGAGCCAGCAATACATCCTGCTGCAAACCTTCACCGACTTCATACTTGGTTCTGGCAATCTCGACAAACTGTTGCAACAGCGCATGGTTGCTTTCAACAATCTGAATCGCCCTGTCCAGGTAAAAGATCAGCCACCAGGTCGATTTAACCTCGCTCAGTAAGCGCCAGCGCACCTCGGTCACATTTTGCGATGCGGCTTCCGCTTCAAAAGCCGCCGCTTGTTCGCGCAATGCCAACTTGCCGGGAAAAGGAAAAGATTGCGAAACGCCTGCGCCCAATTGCGTCATGTCTTCCTGTCGGGTGCTAAAGGTATTAACCGGCAGACTCATCGCATTGAAGCTGATCTCGGGGTCAGGCAAGGTCCCCATTTGCGACGGAATTGCGGCCATCGCCTGAGCCCTGGCCTGCATCTGCGCCAGATCGGGATTATCCCGAACAGCCTGCTCGGTTGCGGCCTTTAATGTTAATACTTGCCCGCTTACCGGCTCTTCGCCTGCCAATACACAAGCGGAAAACAGCAGGGTCAAGCCAAGGCCCTTAAATATAAGTTGTGGTGACATGCGTCCTCCGACACTCGTTATCAAGTCCGCGAAACGGATGTGTTATGTTGAGTCCGCCTAGGGTAAACGAAAACGCATCAACTTGAACGAATCTCTGTCCAAAAAATATGTTTTTGGACGCCTCATTAAATGTAGAGGCTTAAGGCGAAGCGAGCGCGACGGGCTTGCAAACCCCGTCGCGCCCGTATTTAAAGATGCACGTCTTACAGGCTAATCATTAAACGAAAGACGCAATGGAATCATCGCCGAAAAACCGAAGCCGTGCTTTTGATAAAACCGTTGCGCCGACTCATTAGCGCGATCCGTAAGCAAGGTAATGCGTTTGCAGCCGTTCAATCTCGCCAATTGAACGGCTTGCTCCAGCAGCATGGAGCCGACTCCGAAGCCGCGGGCGTCGGGAAAAACCACCATGTCTTCCAGTAGCGCAACGCGGTCGCCGAGCGCCGTAGACACGGTATAAAGGAGATTGACCATGCCCACAATCCGGCTGTCCTGACGGGCGACGACGATAAGCCCTACTTCCGGGCTGCTGATGATGCGAGCCAAGCCGCGGCTTTGCGCTTCGTGATCCGGCTTGAAATCGGCTTCTTGAGAAAACAGCAGATCCAGCAGTTCGCAAAGCGCCGGGATGTCTGAAATGTTTGCCGGGGTAATTTCCATTGTTATTCCGTAGCGGCTCCCATTATGTCCGTAACAGATGAGCCGGTAGCGGCCGGTGTTCCATTGCGCTTTATTCAGCAATGCCTTGCTTAAACCAATTGTTGGTTATCCTGTCATGCAGTTCTCCCAACTTGTTTTGCAGGTTATCGAGAATGCCCCGTAATTGCGCCTGGGTGGTGTTCCGGGTGTCGATGTCCTGCACATACGCTACCAGTTTAACGACCTCTTCCGGCAACGAATCGTTATTCGGCAGTGCATTGATGCAACTGGTAATTTCAGCGATGCAGCAGCTGACCGACCTGGGCAGGTTGGCGTTCAGCAATAAAAAGTTGAGCACATCGTCGCCGTTAACGCTGCTTCTGACATGCTGACGGTACATTAACTGGGCGTTGAGCGCCTTTAATATATTCACCCACAAAATAGTCTCGTATTGGCGCATTTCGTCGCTACGCGAATCCGCCAACAGCAACGAGGCCAAATCCAGAATCCGGCTGGTCATATCGGCGCGTTCGATATTTTTGCCCAAGCGAATGAAGCGATAAGGATGATTGTGGCTCATATAGCCGGACAACAATCCGGTAAATCGCTGGCAGCCTTTGAGAATCTCGTTCAGGAACACGACCCGGTTGCTGCGGTTGTAGACCGAATCTCTATTATTCTTTACAAACAGGTACATTTCATTGACCTGCTCCCACGCTTCATCGGGCAGCAAGTCTCTTGAAGTGCGGATGTTTTCCCTGGCGGCGCTTAACGACGAAAACAATGAGCCCGAATACGTTTCGTCGCTTAACAGGAAGCGAGTGACATTGTGTTCGTTGGCCATTTTATATTTTTCATAAAATAGCGGCTCCGAGGCGTTGATACGAATGAGCTGCAACCAGCCCATTTCAACGCCGTTGGGTAAATCCATCAATAAATTCATATGCACGCTGACCAGTCTGGCGATATTTTCAGTGCGCTCAAGATAACGTGCCAGCCAATACAGGCGTTCTGCTGATCGGGATAACATTAGTTTTGCTCCATGTCGATGATCCAGGTGTCTTTACTGCCGCCGCCTTGCGAGGAATTAACCACCAGCGAACCTTTTTTTAGCGCAACCCTGGTTAAGCCTCCGGCAGTCACAAAGGTGTTTTCGCCCTGCAAAATAAACGGCCGCAAATCGATGTGCCTTGGCTCAAGCTTACCTTTGCACAAAGTCGGTGCAGTGGAAATCGCCAAGGTCGGTTGGGCAATGTAATTACGGGGATTTTTTTGGATAATATCCCGAAACGCTGCTATCTCTTTGTTGCTTGCATGCGGCCCTACCAGCATGCCGTAGCCGCCCGACTCATTGGCTGGCTTGACCACCAGTTCCGGCAGATGCGCCAACACATATTCCAGATGCTCGGGGTTGTCGCACAGGTACGTTTGCACATTAGGCAAGATCGGTTCTTCGTTCAGGTAATAACGGATCATTTCCGGAACGTAGGCATAAACCACTTTGTCATCGGCGACGCCCGCGCCCGGCGCATTCGCCAACGACACATTACCGGCTTTCCAGGCGCGCATTAAGCCCGGAACGCCCAATGCGGAATCTTTGCGGAATACTTCGGGATCGAGAAAGTCATCGTCGATGCGCCGGTAAATAACATCGACCTTTTCCAGCCCTTCGATGGTGCGCATGTACACGCAATCGTCGTCATTGACCACCAGATCGCCGCCTTCGACCAGCTGCGCGCCCATTTGCTGGGCCAGATAAGCATGTTCGAAATAGGCCGAGTTATAAATGCCGGGCGTTAGCACCACGATTTGCGGCTTGCTGATGTGCCCGGGAGCAAGCGACGCCAACATATCCTGCAAGCGGCCGGGGTAGTCGTCGATAGGCAGAATGTCTATGTTTTGCAAGAGTTCCGGGAACACCCGCTTGGTAATGACGCGGTTTTCCAGCATGTAGGAAACCCCGGAAGGCACCCGTAAATTATCTTCCAACACGTACATGACGCCGTCTTTATCGCGAACCAAATCGGTGCCGCAAATGTTTGCCCACACGTTGTGGCGCGGTTTCATGCCGACGCATTCTTTGCGGAAGTTTTTTGAGCTATTGATGATCTCGGCCGGCATTTTGCCCGCTTTGATGAATTCCTGTTGATCGTAAACATCCGCTATAAAACAATTTAACGCCGTCAATCGCTGCTTTAAACCTGTTTCTATCATTCGCCATTCGATAGAGCTGATGATGCGGGGGATGATGTCAAAAGGCCAGGCCCGATCTATGTTGCCCTCGTCGCTGTAGACCGTGAAACTGATGCCCATTTCCAAAATAGCCAGTTCGGCAGCCATTTTGCGTTTATCAATATCGCTTTTGTTGAGCGAATTTAAATATTGGCACAAGCGGTAACTAATTTGCCTCGGTTGGAACTCCGAACACATGAGTTCATCGTAAGCACTATCGGTTTTGTAGTTTTCCCAGATTGATTTCATGACATTTCATTTGGTTAGTTGGCTTTAATGTACTTTTAAATAAAAAACAGCACAATTTGTGCCATTTTTTTATTTTGCTGAGTCTGTCTATGCGATTCAGTTTTTGCGCGATAAAACGCAGTAAACCGTCTAGCGACTCTATCAATATAAGCGCCCGCAATACCTCGACTGTTTTAGGAATAACAACTGCGGCCGGGCAATAGCGGCGACTCCGTAAAGCCGCATAAACAACCCTATTTTGGGCTCTAGCCGCTTCAATTTGGTGCAACTTGCCTTACTAAAGACCTTATTCAGGCCCTTGCTCCCGGCCCCACTCACTGCGTCACCGCCCTTAAGTTAAGCGCAATGACATCGCTGAAGCCGGCTATGACAGCGATGAAGCGGTTCCAATTCCGTCATCATTGCCCGAATGATCGCCGGCGCGGCCCTACAACGCTTACAGTTAATGGCTAATAACCCCGGCGCATAGCCATAAGCGCTCCGCCTGGAATCGACGAATCCGAATCGAGGAAAATTATTGCTTGCCCTGTCCCGGCAGGAGGCTAATCGATCACTTGGTATGGCACTTGCTTTGTTTTTACAGATAAAACCTGTAGAGAGTTCACTATGCCAGCCACTAGCCGTTCCTTATCGTTTCCTGTTCAGGGCGACAAAGAAAACTCATCCTTCTTTAATGAATTTCTGGGCAAGCTGCTTGAAGAGCGCGATAGCTTGAACTTAAGCAACATGATTCATGAAATCGATGCGATGATGCTGACCGTCGAGCCCGGCAAGTCGATTGAATACATCGGCGAGCTCTGCCTGATGTCGCCTTATCATTATCTGGTCACCTTGGAAAGCGAGTCGCATTGGACCCACGTGCTGCGCATTGACATGACCGCTCCGGACCTGATTATCCGGGAAGTGAAGAACGATGACACCAAGGGCATTTTTCGCAGCCTGAACGAAGTATTCCCGATCGGTTCAAGCAAGCCGCACAGCCGTTACATGGGCGAAGTGTTAAGGGTAACCAACCGGCATGATGTGGTGAAGTTACAGCAGCGCCGGGGCTTTTTGTTTTTCTCCCAGGATGATGTTCGCAAGCTGGAACTGCCGGGCAACCTGGCGATCACCAAGCCTTCTCCGTACACCCATAACATCGTCGCCTACCTGGAGCGGGAAGTCGATGAGCCGCGCGTTTACGCATTAGGCGTCAGCAGCATCCGCAGCGACGCCCAACAAGCCTGCGAAGCGGCCAAGTTGCGGCAAAAAGCATTAGGCATAGACAGCCTGATCTTGCCGGTGGATCATTTGGCGACGCGTATTTACAGTCAAAACCGGGAAGTCGCGATTTTGGAATGGCTGTCGTTGTCCAGCTATTACTACTGGGGTTCGTTCGACATAATCGACCAGAACTCATCGACCAATGTTACCAAGAGCATCCATTATGCCGATGAGATGCGCAGTCCGGCCAAGGTGTTCACCGCTAATAACACGCCTTATTTTGTCAATCACTTCAAAATATTCCCCTCGCCGACCGAGAACTTTGTGCGCAATTACGGGCCGAGATTGCACCATATCGCGCTGGCGGTTAAGGACGGCAATCAACAGGGCATGGAAAATATCGACTTTGTGGTTAATGCGATTAGCGAGCAAGGCAAAAGCTTTTTGCTGGACGTCGTAGGTTCCAAAGACGAAGGCTTAAAACAGATATTTTCCAGCGCGTCCGAGCATTCGTCGCTGATTATTGAGTATGTGCAGCGCTTTGGCGGCTTTCAAGGCTTCTTTACCAAGGATAATGTCGCCGAACTCACTCATGCCGCGGGGATCGAGGAAGAATTGATGCGGATGCAGACTGAAGCGCAAAAAACTGATGCCCGTAATGGCTAAGAAATTTTTACCACGAAGACACGAAGGACACGGAGTGTATGTGCCTCTCGTTGCCATGCGTTTCTGGGGCTGGACGGGGTTTGCAACCCCGTCCGAAACGTTTGACGGATGAAGATAGGGTAATAGTTATCGAAAACGGTAGGGACGGAGCAGTTGCCGAGACACGAAGAACACGAAGTTTATCTCCTCGTTCCCACGCGCTGCGTGGGAATGCGATGCTGGACGCGCTGCGTCCCGTATACGCAAGACGTTGGTCGAGACTCGCGGCGCAGCGCGCCTTGACTGCATTCCCACGCAGCGCGTGGGAACGAGAATAACTCTGCGTTCTTCGTGTCTTCGCGGTGCTTTTATACGACTTACGTAATATCAAATAGCTAGAAACATTTGTAATACTTAAAACGCTTCGGCAATAGGAAAAAAATCATGACCATTCGAGTAGCTGTCAGCCACAAAACCGTATACAGCTTTGATAGACCGGTATCCCTGTCGCCGCATGTATTCAGGCTGCGCCCGGCGGTGCATAGTAGAACGCCGATCAAAGGCTACAGCTTGCGCATTGAACCGGAAAACCATTTCATCAACTGGCAGCAGGACCCGTTCGGCAATATGCTGGCGCGGGTGGTGTTTCCGGAAAAATGTACCAAACTCAGCGTTGAGGTCGAAGTCATCGCCGATATGACGGTGATCAATCCTTTCGATTTTTTTGTCGAAGAGTATGCGGAACAGTATCCGTTTAAATACGATGCGCTACTGCTGAAAGAATTGCAGCCTTATCTGGAAATCGCCGAGCAAGGCCCATTGCTCAAACGATGGGTAGCCGATTTCGATCTAAGCAAACGTAATATCAACGACTTTTTGGTTGACGTTAACCGCACCGTTTTTCAAGCGATTAGCTACAACATCCGCATGGAAGTCGGTATCCAAAGCTGCGAGGACACACTGACCTCGCTCAGCGGTTCATGCCGGGATTCGGCCTGGCTGCTGGTGCAAATACTCCGGCATTTGGGACTGGCGGCGCGATTCGTTTCCGGCTATCTGGTGCAGTTGACCGCCGACGTCAAATCGCTGGACGGCCCCTCCGGGCCGGAGCAGGACTTTACCGACTTGCACGCCTGGACCGAAGTCTACATCCCCGGAGCCGGTTGGATAGGCCTTGACCCGACCTCCGGCTTACTGGCCGGCGAAGGTCACATTCCACTGGCCTGTACGCCCGATCCGGCCAGCGCCGCGCCGGTCACCGGCGGCACCGACAAGTGCGAAGTGGAATTCGAATTCAGCAACACGGTCATGCGTTTGCATGAAGATCCGCGCGTCACCAAGCCCTATACCGATGACCAATGGCAGCGCATCGACGCGCTGGGCCAACAGGTCGACCGGCAATTGCTGGCTGACGACGTGCGCTTGACCATGGGCGGAGAGCCGACCTTTGTCTCCGTTGACGATATGGAAGGCGCGGAATGGAATGTCGATGCCGACGGCGAGCACAAACGCGAGCTGGCCAATGCACTGACCAAACGCCTGCGCGATGAATTTGCCAAAGGCGCGATGCTGCATTACGGCCAGGGCAAATGGTATCCGGGCGAAGCGTTGCCGCGCTGGCAGTACGGCATTTTCTGGCGCAAAGACGAAACCCCGATTTGGCGCAAGCCTGAATTGCTGGCCGATATTAACAAGGATTACGGCCACGCCGTTGAGCACGCCGAAGCTTTTATCAAGCAATTCACGTTGCGGCTGGGCCTGCAACCGCGCTATATCAAAACCGCTTTTGAAGACAGTTTTTACTATCTCTGGCAGGAAGGCGGGCTTCCGGAAAATATCGATCCGTTAAAAGCTAACCTGAAGGATTCGATTGAACGCAAGACCTTGGCGCAGCTGCTGGATGCCGATTTAGGCAAAGCAGCGGGATTTACGTTGCCGATTAAATGGGATTGGACGCATCGAAAATGGCAAAGCGGACCGTGGAATTTTCGCCGCGGGCAGATGTTCCTGATCCCCGGCAACTCGCCGATGGGCATGCGCTTGCCCTTAGGCAGCTTGCCTTGGGTCGCCCCTGATAAACGCGACACGCAGGAAGAGCAAAGCCTGTTTGAAGCGCTGCCCGAACTCGGCGATTATTACGGCGAAGTCACGCGCCGCTACAGCCATATCGAGAAAAAACGCAAGGCTCATCCGGAACTGACCGAACAGGATGCAGGCGACGATCAAAGCGTCGAGGTGGAAGTGCCTCATACCGCGGTTTGCGTCGAGGCCCGCGAAGGCCGCGTACATATATTCCTGCCGCCACTGACGTCGCTGGAACATTATCTGGAACTGATTGCAGCCGTTGAAGCCACCGCGGAAAACCTGGCTATCCCGGTGGTGTTGGAAGGTTATGAGCCGCCGCGCGATTACCGCATCGAGCGATTGATGGTGACGCCCGATCCCGGAGTGATTGAAGTCAACATTCATCCGTCGAAAAGCTGGCAGGAGCTGGTCGATAAAACCACCGTTCTTTATGAACACGCGCATCAGGTTAGGTTAGGCACCGAAAAATTCATGCTCGACGGCCGTCATACCGGAACCGGCGGCGGCAACCATATCACGATGGGCGCGGAGACGCCGACCGACAGCCCGTTGCTGCGCCGTCCCGATTTATTGCGCAGCCTGGTCACCTACTGGCAGCATCATCCCGGCTTGTCGTACTTGTTTTCCGGCATGTTTATCGGCCCGACCAGCCAAGCGCCGCGGGTTGACGAAGGCCGCGACGAAAAGCTTTACGAACTGGAAATAGCCTTCCAGCAAATGCCGGAAGGCGAAGTGCCGGCTCCGTGGCTGGTGGATCGTTTGTTGCGGCATTTGCTGACCGACATCACCGGCAACACCCACCGTTCCGAATTCTGCATCGATAAACTGTATTCGCCGGACAGTTCGACCGGACGCTTGGGCATTTTGGAATTGCGCGCCTTTGAAATGCCGCCGCATGCGCAGATGTCGTTGGTGCAAACCTTACTATTGCGCTCGTTGATTGCCTGGTTTTGGCGCGAACCTTACAAACACGATTTAATCCGCTGGGGTACGGAATTGCACGACCGCTTCATGCTGCCGCATTATGTCCGGGAGGATATGAAACAGGTCAGCAAAGATTTGCAACGGGCCGGATACGGGTTTGAACTGGAATGGCTGGAACCGTTTTTCGAGTTCCGCTTTCCCCGTTACGGCAATACTTTCATAGACGGCATCGATCTGGAAATGCGTTTTGCGATTGAACCCTGGCACGTATTGGGCGAGGAAGTCAGCAGCACCGGCACCGCGCGTTATGTGGACTCATCGGTCGAGCGCGTGCAGGTCAAGGTCACCGGCTTTACCGAAGGCCGTTATGTGCTGACCTGTAACGGCAGGCGCTTGCCGTTACGCAATACCGGCCGCAAAGGCGAATATGTCGCCGGCGTGCGTTACCGCGCCTGGCAACCGCCGTCCGCATTGCATCCGACGATCAGCCCGCATGTACCGCTGGTGATCGATGTGATCGATACCTGGAACGGGCATTCGGTCGGCGGCTGCACGTATTATGTCGCCCATCCCGGCGGCCGCAGTTACGAAGCGTTTCCGGTCAATAGCTACGAAGCCGAGGCGCGGCGCGTCACCCGCTTTTGGGATTTCGGCCATACGCCCGGCGTTATTAGCCGTTCGCCTATGATAATGCCGGCTGCGGCGGCGTCCGACGCGAAATTCAGCGTCAGCGAAGCAGTGCCAAGACCCATGTCGCCGCCCATTGAGGAGCTAAATCACGAATATCCGTTTACAATGGACTTGCGGCACCGAGGCGGGTAAATACCGGAGTGCGGCAAAATGACCGGTTTTCCCGCTGCCGTTTCCGGCAAAAGGACAACACCTGATTAGCAAGGAAGTTCAGCTAGCACCGTCATACCGGCATGGATGCCGGTATCCAGCACCATGGATGGTAACTGCCGATATTGTTGTTGCAATTTAGGCTAGATGCCAGACCATAGCTTCACATCCATGCGACTGGATTCCGGCATCCCTGCCAGAATGACGAACTTTTTGGTGCTGGCTGAAGCAGCTTGCTAATCAGGAAAGGACATCCGCCGTAGGGCGTGCTGCGCACGCCTTGCGTATGTAGGGCAAAATTTATCTGGATAGTTATATTTAAAACCGCGAAGCCGCGTAGGCTAAATAAATTTACATGATGGTTCGCCATCAGCTTGGGAGATTGATTCAAATGACCGATAAATTAAAGCAGTTACCACCGGCAATCTTAACGCTGGATGATAAAAGTTACTCATTGCCTACGTTGATAGGGGTCGAGGGCGAAAAAGCCATCGATATTTCCAAATTGCGCAGTCAAAGCAGTTACGTGACGCTGGATGAAGGCTACGGCAATACCGCCAGCTGCGAAAGCACCATCACCTATATTGACGGCGAGCAAGGCATACTGCGTTATCGCGGTTACCCCATCGAGGAATTGGCCGAAAATTCACGTTTTGTTGAAGTCGCCTATCTGCTGCTGAATGGCGAGTTGCCTAACAGCCAACAATTATTGGAGTTTTCTACCAACCTTAATGAGTCTTCGATTATTCACGAAGACATGCATCATTTTTTTAACGGCTTTCCGCGCGGTTCGCACCCGATGGGTATTTTGGCGACCATGGTGGCGTCATTATCCACGTTCTACCCGATTCCCGACCGGCTCGATGCGGCGACGGAACAGCAAATCGTTATCAACTTGATCTCTCAGGTACGCACTATCGCGGCTTTTTCTTATAAGAAATCAATCGGCGAACCGCTGGTTTATCCGTCCCACAAGCTTAAGTACGTGCGCAACTTTTTAAACATGATGTTTTCATCGCCGGTGCGGGATTATCAATTGGATGACGACATTGTCAGAGCCATCGATATGTTCCTGATCCTACATGCCGACCATGAGCAAAATTGCAGCACCTCTTCAGTGCGCACCGCCGGTTCCAGCATGGCAAACGTCTATGCGGTGGCTTCGGCGGGTATTTCGGCGCTGTGGGGACCGCGTCATGGCGGGGCCAATCAGCAAGTGATACAGATGCTTGAACAAATACATGCCGACGGCGGCGACGGAACCGAATTTATCAACCAGGCGAAAGACAAAAACTCGCCCAGCCGCCTGATGGGCTTCGGCCATCGCGTGTATAAGAATTTCGACCCGCGCGCCATGGTATTAAAAAAGCAATGCGACAAATTATTCGACAAAGCCGGCGTCAGCGACCCGTTGTTCGATATTGCCCGGAAACTGGAAGAAATCGCCTTGAAAGACGACTATTTCATCTCCCGGAAACTGTATCCGAATGTCGACTTTTATTCCGGTTTGATTCTCCGCGCCGCGGGCATACCGACCAATATGTACACGGTATTGTTCGCTATCGGCCGGATGCCCGGCTGGCTGGCGCACTGGCGGGAAATGCTGCACGGCGAGCAAGTGATTATTACCCGTCCTCGCCAGATCTATGTGGGCGAGCCGTTACGGCACTATCAGGATATTGAACAACGGCCTTGATACGGTATAACAATCAAATCGATTAAGCGGAGAATAGTGGTAAACAGACGCTTAACAATCTTTTGTTCACCACGAAGGCACGAAGAACACGAAGAACACGAAGAACATAAAACTTCGTGTTCTTCGTGCCTTCGTGGTGAAGTTTTTTCGTTTTTAATGATGAAGGTGCAGCTTAGCGGTGTCCCTGATTCCATTTTTAACCACTGATCAGTACGCATGAACGAATCAACCGGCGATATTGGCGCACAGTTTTACGCCACCCAACTTGGCGTTTACGATGAAATGGTTGCCAAAGAGCGTAAAGTGCTGCCTTACTGGGAGCGCTTTATGGACGCCATTGCAACGCTGGGCAGCGAACAACTGGAGTTACGCCGCCGCGAAGCCCAGCGCCTGTTACGGGAAAACGGCGTCACTTACAATGTTTACGGCGATGCGCAAAAGCTCACCCGGCCCTGGCGGCTCGATCCTGTTCCGCTGCTGATCAGCAGCGAGGACTGGTCGCTTATCGAAACGGGCCTGAAACAACGCGCCGAACTGCTCAACCTGATTTTAAAAGACATCTACGGCACACAGCAGTTGCTGAAAAAAGGCCTGCTGCCCAGCGAGCTGGTGTTGGCGCACGACGGTTTTTTGCATCCTTGCGTGGGCGCCCTGCCCCAACTGCAACGCGAGCTGATTGTGTATTCGGCCAACCTTGCCCGCGGCCATAACGGCCGCATGCTGGTATTGGACGATCGCAGCCAGGCGCCTTCCGGCGCCGGTTATGCGTTGGAAAACCGCACCGTGATGACGCGGGTGCTCCCGGATATTTTCCGGGAAACCCAAGTGCATCGGCTGTCCGGCTTTTTTAAGGCCCTGCGCAAGGGGCTGGCCGATATTGCCCCGCATAATAAAGAAGACCCCAGGATTGTGATACTGACGCCGGGCTCGCTTAACGAAACCTATTTTGAGCACGCCTATTTATCGTCTTATCTCGGTTTTTCCCTGGTGCAAGGCGACGACCTGACGGTGCGCGACGGCCGGGTCTGGCTTAAGTCGCTGGACGGTCTGCAACCGGTCGACGTTATCTTGCGGCGCGTTGACGATTCGTTCTGCGATCCGCTGGAATTACGCAGCGCGTCCCGGCTGGGCGTCGCCGGACTGCTTGAAGCGGTACGCCGCAACAATGTAGCGATTGCCAATCCCTTGGGCAGCAGCGTCCTGGAAAATCCGGGGCTATTGGCCTTCTTGCCCCGGCTCTCGCGCTATTTTTTAAACCAGGAATTGATCCTGCCTTCGGTTGCCACGTGGTGGTGCGGCCAGCGCCGCGAACGCGATTTTGTGCTGCAAAATCTTGATCGACTGATCATTAAACCGATCAATCGCAGTTCCGGGAATTACGTCCTGTTCGGCGGTCAGTTAAGCGCCAAGGAAAAAGATCTTTTACGTGCCGCCATTATCGCCAAGCCGCATTGTTATGTCGGCCAGGAGCATGTCAGTTTCTCTACCGTGCCCTCGTTTATCGACCACCATATCGAGCCGCGGTTTGCGGTAATGCGAAGCTTTGCGGTTGCCAGCGGCGGCGACTATCAAGTGATGCCAGGCGGCCTGACCCGGATTGCCCGCCAGCAAGACGATTTTATTGTGTCGAATCAGGCCGGCGGCATCAGTAAAGACACTTGGGTGTTGGCCGATGAACCGGACAAACAGGTCAGTTTGTGGTTTCAGCCCGGCCGGGACGTGGTCTTGTCCGCGACCACCGAACCCTTAACCAGTCGCGCAGCCAATAACCTGTTTTGGGTCGGCCGCTATCTGGAGCGGATCAAGGCGGCGACCCGCTTGATGCGCACGATATTGCTGAAGCTGGCGGAAACCCTGGAACTTAACGATCCGCTCGACAGCCAGTGCCTCACTGTCTTATTGAGCGCCCTGACTCAGGTCACCGGCACTTATCCGGGCTTTGTTACCAGCAATGCGTCGGTGCTAAAAGAGCCTCAGCATGAATTACTGGCGCTCGCTAAAAATGTCCAGCGCTCCGGCACGCTGGCGGCCAACATTCAAGCCTTTGCCCAAACTGCGTTCAGCATCCGCGATGTCTGGTCGCAAGATACCTGGCGTTGCGTCGATAATATTCAACGGCGCTGGCAACAACGGGTCGTGAACGGCGATTGCGACCCGGAGCAATTGCAAAAACACCTGGACGATTTAATTACCGGCTTTGTCGCATTTATCGGCTTAACCACGGAAAGCATGACTCGCGAAGCGGGGTGGTTGATGCTGGATAGCGGCCGTCGCCTGGAACATGCGCTGGCCTTGATCGCATTGCTGCGCGCCACGGTGGTGCAGCGGCATGAACCGGCATTGCAAAACCAGCTGCTCGAAGCGGTGTTGATCTCCACCGACAGTTTGAGCATTTACCGGCGACGCTACCGCTCATTTATCAAGTTGCCGATGGTGCTGGAATTATTGCTGATGGATGAAACGCATCCCCGTTCGCTGGCTTATCAATTGCATCAATTATCCGACCACCTCAGCGCCTTGCCGAGAGAACGCGGCAAGGGACAATTGAGCGAAGAAGAACGTTTAATACTCCGTGCCTACACCGACTTACGCTTGGTCAAAGTGTCCGATTTGGTTAACGCTGCCGACGATGACGGCGTTTACAGTGAACTGGAAAGCGTTTTGTCGGCGATGACCGAGCTGTTATGGCAACTTTACGAAGTGCTTGCGCAAGCCTATTTCAGCCATTCTCAAGTGCCGCAATTGATGACGCCGACGCAACCGGAGGATGACCTGTGAAATACCGCATTACCCACCGTACGCTCTACCAATACAGCCAGCTGGTCGGCCTGTGCCAGAATGAAGCGCGATTGCAGCCCCGCGATTTCTGGCGTCAACAATGTCAAACCAGCCGCTTTGACATTAGCCCCGAACCGGGCGACTTTCATGAGCGCCAAGATTTTTTCGGCAACCGTGTTGCTTATTTCGCTATCCAGCAAGCGCATCAACGCTTGGTGGTTACCGCAATCAGTGAAGTCACGGTATTTCCCAGGCAAAACCGTGACGATTTGGCTAACTTAATAACCTGGGAGCAGGTGCGCGAACAGTTGCAAGGCAGCCCTACACAAACGCAATCCCAGTCTCAAGGCCACTATCAGCAGCAAACCAACTTTGATGAACTACTGGATGCCAAGCTGTTTGTGCTGGACTCGCCGATGGTCGTCGCCGGCATCGAACTGGCTAATTATGCCCAAAACTCGTTTTCGCCCAATCGGCCATTGGTACAGGTTGTGACCGATTTAATGCAGCGCATCCATAGCGATTTCACCTACGACCCGAGCAGCACCACAATTGCCACGCCGTTATCCGACGTACTTCAATTTCGCCGCGGCGTGTGCCAGGATTTTGCCCACTTGGCGATCGGTTGCTTGCGTTCCTTCGGCATTGCCGCGCGTTACGTCAGCGGCTATGTGGAAACGCTGCCGGAACCGGGCAAGCCGCGTTTAGTCGGAGCCGATGCGTCGCATGCCTGGTTTGCCGTGTATGTGCCGGGTAGCGGTTGGCTGGAGTTCGACCCGACTAATAATGCCGTGCCGTTCGACCAGCATATCACCTTGGCTTGGGGCCGGGACTACACGGATGTCACGCCGCTAAAGGGCATTGCCTTCGGCGGCGGACAGCATACTTTGTCGGTATCGGTGGATGTGCTTAGGTTGGAATAACATAAATGCAGCAGCCCTTCTCATCTGACGTTTTCCAGGTCTTAAGTCCGTAGCGTATAAAGGGGAGCCTATTAAACGGGGGTTGCCATTCTCGGGTGCTTTGCAAAAGGCTGATGTTACGCACGGATGGCATTTTTCCCGGTTGCCTTTTCTTTGGTTACTTTCTTTTCAATGGCATCGAAAGGAGGTCTCTGTGCCATTAAGTTAAGAGAAAAGCATGGGTCGATGCGCGGCGCTTATCCACCCTACAACGGCACAATCAGTTTTAACGCTTAACTCAATGGCAGTGACGGGATCAGGGCGGCTTGCATTTCTTTGGTTAACGTTTTCATTTTTCGACCTCAAGGAGGGTTAGGGTTTCAACTGCGTTGCGACTGTTCCAGCATTGCCAAGCAATGAAGCTTTATTGACTCGCAAATAGTGTCTAAAGGCAGGTGGCTTAGGTTTTTAGTGGCGAACGGGCTTTGCAGTTCTATGCCGATTCTGTCCAGTGACAGCAATGGATAAGCCACTAAAAAGAAAATAAATACCGCGCTGAAGCCCAAAGTTTCTATTAATGAAAACGGCAGTAATAATAAGAAAATCAAAATGAACCGCCTGGCTTTGATTGCATACACCAACGGCATCGGCGTTTTCAGGATTCTTTCGCAAGCGCCGATGTGATCGATCAGCAAATTCCGCTGGCTTTCCATGCCGATAAAAATAAAGCCATCGATATGAAGGTTAAGTCGCGCCTGTTGCAATAATTCCGCTATTTTTCCTGCAACAAACAGCGGCATATGAACGGCGGACATCAGCGCATCAAGCTCCTGTTCGTTCAGTACATCGTTTAACTCATCGAAGTTCTTGCCATTGCGCAAGGATTCTTTAGCTGCAAAAGAAAATGCAATCGTCCATTTCACCATGTCTTTAGGCCACAGAGGTTGAGGACCGGCATTCAAACTATCGCCGTAACTTAAAGCCTCGATGGCAATATTTCTGCTCTGATTAACAATGCCGCCCCATGATTTTCGAGCCTCCCACCAGCGTTCGTGGCCTGCATTGGTTCGAAACACCAGAACCAATCCGAGTACCACGCCGGTATATTCAAACGGAGTCACTGCAAGATGCGGCAAGGGCCGCCAGTATTGATCCAATGCAACGATTAACGCGCAGTAACAAGTCAGTAGCAGCAGGCTGAAAAAGATACGCGGGGTAACCGAACCACGCCACATGAGGGCGCCGCGCAAAAAACCGGGGGATTCGTCTTTGTTGCTATGCATCTGTAAAGAGTCTTTCATGCCATACCCGCTACTGGAAAGATAAAGTCGAAATAAATACAAAAAAAACAGTAAAACCATCTAAAAAAGATAGTAACACTATCTTTACATATTGCAATACTTTCATGTATCATTTTTTTAACGAAATCAACCTCCCTCGTTAAAGCGGGTAGGCCAAATACATTAACTGCATAAATAAGGCATGAAAATAAAATTAACTAAACCGCTTGTGCCGACTATTTGCGGCAGGAGTTCAAGCTTTACTTGCTCTTGCAGGCGAAGCCTGCACTCCGGCTATTGGCAATTTGCTTAAGCTATTTTGTACGCATTCCTAAAAAAGTCATATCGAAAAGCTATGGAAATACAGTTGCAAATTAAAATGAATGAAAAGTTATTTCTCAGGGATCCTGAGCAATCCGAGCTGGGCAAAAAAATCATTCTGCACAGCATTCAATTAATTCACCTTAACGGGTTTGAAGCGTTCACGTTTAAAAAACTGGCGGAAGCGATCGGCACAACGGAGGCGGGTATTTACCGGTATTTTGAAAACAAGCACAGGCTGCTGATCTATCTTACCGCCTGGTATTGGAGCTGGCTTGAATATCAGGTTACCTTTCAGACCAACAACATTAACGATCCGGTTGTTAAGCTAAAAAGGGTCATTAATCTGTTGGCAACCACCGTGGAGGACGACATCAGAACCCGTTATGTCGATGAAAGCCTCCTTCACCAAATCATTATTACCGAAGGCACCAAAGCCTATTTGAACAAACGGGTATCCGAAGATAACAAGGATCACTTGTTTAAACCCTATAAGGATCTTTGCGCGGTTATCGGCAAGATGATTTTGGAATGCAACCCCCGCTACAAATACCCGAAATCATTAGCCTCCACCATTATTGAAATGGCGCATTTCCAGAATTTTTTCATGAACAATCTGCCGTCGCTGACAGACTTCGGCAAAAATAAAGATGAGGCGGAAATTGTAAGGTTTCTGGAAGATTTGGTGTTTTCCAGCTTGCAACCGGCAAGCCTTTGATAAGGAATAAACGCTTATGTTACGTAAAATTCTAATCGCCAATCGCGGCGAGATTGCAGTGCGGATCATTCGCGCCTGCGCCGAAATGGGCATACGCTCGGTCGCCATTTATTCGGATGCGGATCGTTTTGCGCTGCATGTGAAAAAAGCCGATGAGTCTTATTGCATCGGCAGCGAGCCTTTAGCCGGTTATCTCAATATTTATGCGCTAGTCGATTTGGCTGCTGCAACCGGTTGCGATGCGATTCATCCGGGTTACGGCTTTCTGTCCGAGAACGCGCAGTTTGCCAGGGCCTGCAAAGAACGCGGCATTATTTTTATCGGCCCCGATGCGGATGTGATCCATCGTATGGGCGATAAGACCGAAGCCCGAAAAGCGATGATTGCGGCGGGCATTCCGGTCACGCCGGGCTCGGACGGCAATCTGGACAGTGTTGAACAAGCGCTTGTTGTGGCTGAAACCATCGGTTACCCGGTCATGCTTAAAGCGACATCGGGCGGCGGCGGGCGGGGCATACGCCGCTGCGACACTGCCGAGGAATTGCAGCGCAATTACCAGCGGGTTATTTCCGAGGCGACCAAGGCCTTCGGCAGCGCCGATGTGTTTTTGGAAAAATGCGTCATCAATCCCAAGCATATTGAAGTCCAGGTGCTGGCCGACCATCACGGCAATACCATCCATCTTTACGAGCGCGACTGCTCCATCCAGCGGCGCAACCAGAAGCTGATCGAAATAGCCCCGTCCCCGCAGCTGGACGAGGCGCAACGCCAATACATAGGCGGTCTTGCGGTGCTTGCCGCCAAAGCCGTCGGCTATACTAATGCCGGAACCGTGGAGTTTTTGCTCGACGACAAGGATCGTTTTTATTTTATGGAAATGAATACGCGGGTTCAGGTCGAGCATACCATTACCGAAACGGTCACCGGCGTGGATATAGTCGAAGAGCAGATACGGGTGGCGGCCGGATTAGCCTTGCGTTTTAAGCAGCACGAAATCGTCCGGCGCGGTTATGCGATCCAGTTTCGGATCAATGCCGAAGACCCTAAAAACGACTTCTTGCCCAGTTTCGGTCGGATTTCCCGTTACTATGCGCCCGGCGGCCCCGGCGTACGCACCGACACCGCGATTTATACCGGTTACGAAATTCCGCCTTTTTACGATTCCATGCTGGCCAAGGTGATCGTCAGCGCGATGACCTGGGAGGACGCTATCAAGCGCGGCGAGCGGGCGCTAAAAGATATGGGCTTGTTCGGCATTAAAACCACCATCCCCTATTACCTGGAAATTCTGCGCCATCCCGAATTTCGGGCCGCCGTATTTAACACCGGCTTTGTCGATAAATACCCGGAGCTGGTCAATTACTCCAATAAACCCCGGCCCGAAGTGCTGGCCAGCGTTATTGCCGCTGTAATGGCTGCCCATACCGGCTTGTAAAACAAGGAAAAACAGATGCAAAAAGTTCATATTACCGACGTTATCCTTCGCGACGCCCATCAATCTTTAATCGCGACCCGCTTGCGCACCGAAGACATGCTGCCTGCCTGCGCGATGCTCGACGAGATCGGCTATTGGTCCTTGGAATGCTGGGGCGGCGCGACCTTCGACGCCTGCTTGCGCTTCCTTAAAGAAGATCCTTGGGAGCGCTTAACAAAACTGAAGGCGGCCCTGCCTCTTACCCCGCTGCAAATGCTGGTGCGCGGGCAAAACCTGCTCGGCTACCGCCATTATTCGGACGACGTGGTGCGGGCGTTTATTGCCAAGGCCGCCGAAAACGGCATGGATGTATTCAGGATATTCGATGCGCTTAACGACATCCGCAACCTCAAAACTGCGGTAGAAGCCGCCAAAGCCGCAGGTAAACACGCGCAAGGCACGATTTGCTACACCACCAGCCCGGTGCATGACGTGGCCGGTTTTGTCGCATTGGGCAAAGGCTTGGCTGAGCTGGGCTGCGATTCGATTGCGATTAAAGACATGGCCGGGTTGCTGACGCCCTATGCGGCAGGCGAACTGATCAAAGCGCTTAAAGACGAGATAGACCTGCCGCTGCATTTGCATTGCCATGCCACGTCCGGGTTGGCTGAAATGTGCCAGCTCAAAGCCATCGAAGCGGGCTGTCGGCATATCGATACGGCCATATCATCCTGGTCGGGCGGCACCAGCCATCCGCCGACCGAGAGTCTGGTCGCGGCATTGCGCGGCACGGATTACGACACCGGCCTGGATTTGGATAAGCTACAAAACGTAAACCGCTATTTTGCCGAGATCAGGAAAAAATATCATCGTTACGAGAGCGAGTTCACCGGCATCGACACCCAGGTGCATGTATTTCAAGTGCCCGGCGGCATGATTTCCAACTTGGCCAATCAGCTGAAAGAACGCAATGCTTTGGATCGCATCGGCGAGGTGTACAAGGAAATCCCGCTGGTACGTAAAGACCTGGGCTACCCACCTTTGGTTACGCCCACCTCGCAAATCGTCGGCACCCAAGCCGTTCTGAATGTGCTGACCGGCAAACGCTACGAGACCATTACCAATGAGGTGAAGCGTTACCTGCAAGGCGGCTACGGCAAGGCCCCGGCAGCCGTTGACCGCGATTTGCAAAATCGCGCCATCGGCAACGAAGACGTCATCGACTGCCGCCCTGCCGATTTGCTCAAGCCGGAGTTTAATAGTCTGCGTCAGGAAATCGGCGCACTGGCGCTTAATGATGAAGACGTGCTGAGTTATGCGATGTTTCCTGAAGTGGGTCGGCTGTTTTTAGAACAGCGCTCGAATAGCGCGTTAGTGCCTGAACCGCTGGAGATCGAGGCGAAAGCGATAGACAGTGTTAAAAAAGCGCCTACCGAGTTTAATGTGGCGCTGCATGGCGAGTCTTATCACGTCAAAGTCACCGGTGCCGGCCCGAAAAATCAGACTTTACGGCATTTCTATTTCATGGTGGACGGCGTCCCTGAAGAAATTGTCGTTGAAACCCTTGACGAAATAGTCCTGGACGGCGGCACTCAGGGCGCGGTTAAAAGCGCGATTTCCAGTAAGCGCGCCAAGCCTTCGGCAGAAGGCGATGTTGTGGTTAGCATGCCTTGCAATATTCTCGAGGTGTTGGTCAAAGTCGGTCAGCAAGTCGTTGCGGGACAAGCTGTTTTGATTACTGAAGCGATGAAAATGGAAACGGAAGTGACTGCACCGATAGCCGGAACCGTTAAAGCCGTGCATGTGGTTAAAGGCGAACCGGCTAACCCCGATGAAGTGCTGATCGAAATAGTCCCCTGTTCATGAGTAAAAATATTATCAAGCCCGTTATTGCCGATGCTGACGCGATCAATCATGCCGCTGGCTTATTAAGACAAGGCCGTCTGGTTGCCTTCCCGACCGAGACGGTTTACGGCCTTGGCGCCGACGCGAGCAATTCCGATGCCGTCGCGGCTATATTTAAAGCCAAAGGACGACCGTCAGACCATCCGTTGATTGTGCATATCGCCGATATTGACAGTCTTGGCGATTGGGCAAGCATAGTGCCTGAAGCGGCGCTAAAGCTCGCACACCGATTCTGGCCCGGCCCGTTGGCGATGATCTTGAACAAAAAACCTGAAGTACCGTTGGCGGTTACCGGCGGTCAGCAAACGGTCGGTTTGCGCATGCCCGATCATCCTGTCGCTCTGGCTTTGCTAAAAAGCTTTGGCGGCGGGATCGCTGCGCCATCGGCCAATCGCTTTTGCCGGATTAGTCCTACCCAAGCCCTGCATGTCAGCGAAGAGCTGGGCGATGCGGTTGATATGATTCTGGATGGCGGGCCCTGTCAGGTCGGCGTTGAATCAACCATTATCGATTTAAGCGGCAGCAAGCCGAGATTGCTCAGACCCGGACATATCACCGGTCAGCAAATTAAAGCCGTTTTACAGACCGAGCTGACGACTCCGCCGGATCCTAGCCGACTTTCGGCAAACACAGCGGCCCTGGAGATGCGCGCGCCGGGCATGATGGCGGTACATTATGCGCCGACAACGCCGGCTATCCGTTGCTCGGCGGATCAGTTACCGGGCAAGATCCGGCAATTGATCGCCGATGGCAAAAGAATTGGCCTCTTAAGCTATCAACTGGAAATAATGGAAATCAATCAAGTTCGTGTCTTACGTTTACCTGAACAAGCCGGTAACTATGCACAAAGTCTTTATGCGGCGCTGCGGGAGTTGGATAGCTTGCAGCTTGATCTGATTCTGGTGGAACAACCGCCGCAAACAGAGTCATGGCAGGCTATCAATGATCGTTTAAGTAAAGCTGCCGTTTAATCGACTTAGTTTTTAATGGCCTTATGAATTAATAGCCGGACATGTTTTAAGCGACATGGACGTTGGCGTTGCTTTGTTGGATAATGGCTTAAAAGTATCTTTTTAACACAACAATCGAACGATTCTATGACTTATTGTATTGCAGCTTCTATAGATGAAGGCCTTATCCTGGTTTCCGACTCAAGGACCAACGCCGGTATTGATAACGTCAGTACCTACGGCAAAATGCATGCATTTAAAACCAACGATGACCGCAAGATTGTTTTACTGTGCGCCGGTAATCTTGCTACCACTCAAGCGGTTTTGGAGCAGCTGCATCGCGATAAAATCAAGAATGCCGGCGTCAATCTCAATAATGTCGAATGCTTGTCCGAAGCGGCCGCTTACTTGGGCCATGTCAGTGTCGAAAAGCAAAAACAGCATATTAATTCCGAAGGGCAATCGGCATTTAATCCGTCGGCCAGTTTTATTTTAGCCGGTCAAATCGGCGACGAACCGCACGGCGCGTATATGATTTATGCGGAAGGCAACAGTATAACCAGCTCAGCCAATACGCCGTTTTTACAAATCGGCGAGAGTAAATACGGCAAGCCGATATTGGACCGTTTTCTGAAATTGGATACCTCAATCGACGAAGCGGCGCGCTGCTGCCTGGTGTCGATGGACTCGACCATTCGCAGTAATGCCAGTGTCGGGGCGCCGGTAGAAATGCTCATTTATCGCAAAAACAGCTTTACCTTTGACGAGTATTATTGCTTTGACGGCGATGATGATTATTTGCTGCAACTCAGACGCAGTTGGGAACACAAGCTTAAGGAAGCGATAAGCGCATTGCCCAGGCTCAATAAAGAAGCGGTTAAAGCCATGCGGATTGATTTGTAGATACGCAAGTCGGCTGTCTTGCCTAAACCGTTTTATCTCTCTTCGGAATGTGCATGAAATAACTTTTGCAAATAGCATCGCCGCTATCCTCAGACCTGGCAGGTTTTAAAACCTGCCAGGTCTGACTTGTAAAGTTATTTTATGCGCATTCCTTGGATATTTTCCTGGACGAAATAATTTGTCCGGACAATCCACGCCACAGGTCCCTCACAGCCCAAAATAGTTAATCGCGCCAATCAGCGGCGTGCGTGGGTTTAACGACAATTTCACCGAAATTTTATCGAGCAAGGGATGAAAACGGCCTTTAGCTTTAAACGCCTGGATAAAATTACCGTCTTGCAGCGCGGGTAATATTTTCGGGCCGATTCCACCGCCGATGAAGATCCCGCCGATGGCAAGCGACTTTAATGCCAAGTTGCCTGCTTCAGCGCCATAAAGTTCAACAAAAAGCCTGACCGCCTCCGCGCATAGCGGGTCTTCGCCGGAAACCCCCAGCGTGGAAATGACCGCATTCCTGTCTATATCGCTACGGTTGGCGGGAACATCGGCACAAGGCGGCGCAAACGCCTGCGCGCAAAGAAAATCATACAGATGACTGAAACCGATACCCGACAGAATTCGTTCGTAGCTGACATGATCGGGGTAACTTTGTCTAAGATAAGCCAATAATTGATCCTGCTGCGCATTTTGGGCGGCAAAATCGCTGTGACCGCCTTCGGTAGCCATCGGATGGTGTTGGTTGCCGTCCCAATAAAGGATGGCTTCGCCCAAACCGGTTCCGGCCGCGATGACGGCAATATTGCCCGCCTGGGTTTCCGCATTAGGATTGAGTTCTACCAAGTCGTGTTCGGGCAAATGCAACATGCCCAGCGCCATGGCTTCCAGGTCATTCAGGAGTTTTACTTTAACCGTGCCCAGCTTGATTTTCAGCGCCGCCGCATCCAGCAACCAAGGCAAATTGGTGGTTTGACACCGTTGATTGACGACCGGGCCTGCAACGCCGAAACACGCCGACGTGATGTTAACGCCCTCCGGTAAAAAAGCGCTCAAAATGTCGTCAAATTCCGGAAATAATTGACTTGAATAAGTTTGTTCCTGCACGCTTATCAATGAGCCGTCGGCATCTGCGGTCAAAATAGCTAATACCGTTTTCGTTCCGCCTATATCTCCGGCCAGTATCATAATGTTTCCCTCTCGTTATTGTTAAGCAGATGTATTAAAGCATCGAGGATGCCATTGGCGACTTTATGCGGCGGCAATCGATAAAAATCCTGCCATGCTAGCGATACGCACTGATCGTAATTTTCTTTGCATTCAGGATGCGCTTGTAGCCAGCTGATTCTTACCGCATGGCCGATAATAATATCCGTTAATAACGTATCGTCAATATATAACGATACGTTTTCACGAAAGATAAACGCCATTGCTTTTAACGCTTCTACCGTTAATTGGCGATACACGGGGGCTTGAATTTTGTTAAGCAAATGATTGACGTGCAGCTTGAAACTTTGCTCGCCCGCCGTCGATTGCGACAAGGTGTTCTCGCTGTCCAGACGATTTTTACTGTTGAGTTTGTCGCCTATCGTTAAGCCCTTGCAATGGTGCAGGATGTCCCAGACGCTGGCGAAAAAAGCGTTATTTTCTCTACCGACACTGCCTTGCTGTTCGCGCCATTGGTACCAATCGACACTGTCTCCCCGGTCGATGGGATCCATGCTTTTCGAGAAGCGCGCATTGGTCAGCTCCCGGCAATCGCCTTCATAGTGCAGTGCTTCGGCCAAATCCAGTTGGTCTTCGGTATTGCTGTAGTCCTCCAGGGTTTCTTTTACTTTTCCGGATAATTGATAAGGCGACAAAGAAAGAATTTCGTTAAAAGCCTGGTCTAACGTGCCGCTGCCTGCTTCGCGCTTTTGCCTGACGATAATCAATTGCAGGATATGACCCACTCGCACCGTATGCATGTCGGTGAACAATTCCGGATTAGACTTGATCAACATGCCCAAATAAATGATCAGTTCCTGAATAATGATATGCTCGCTGGCATCGCTATTATTATAGGTGCGGATAATTTGCAAAATTTCCGAGGAATCGGCGGGGCGCATCAAGGTTGCCCTGCCGCTGTAAGCCCGGCCTAAGGTCAAGGCATGTTGGCGAACCAGTATATCGGTGGCGGCCTGTTCCAGATTAATATCGTATTTGCCCAGCAAGCCGGCGCAGCGCCTGACGATATACCAGGCATGTTGATCCCCGGCCCGCTGATAGATTTCTTCCAGTAAATCGCGCACAGACCCGGCTGCGCCATCCAGAGCCGATAAGCCGGTGTCGTAATCAAGGCCGTGCCGAAGGCTTAGTAAATTTAATACTTCAAGTTGTGCGTAAAGATTAGCGTTGGTTTTTAACTGTCCGATCAGCAGTTCATCGGCACTGATTTCCCATTCAGTTACCGTGTAAGTATCCAAAGGCGCTGACGGAGCGGTATCTATCGGCAAGACTTGAAAAAAAGGCCGCTCCGCTTCCTCCCAAGATGCTTTTGAAAATTGAAAATCATGCAAATAGTTAATTTTTTCATGACTTGAAGTTTCCGCGAAATCGAAAAGAGTTCCGAGTTGCAAGGGAACGCCCTGCGTAGAACCCTGTTGCAATTCTTTGATAAATCCAATCAGGACTTCGCGGTTATGGTTGCCCAACATATTATGTTTTATGGTCATAATAACCAAAGGGTTACCGGGCCTGTCCCAATGCGTATAGATATAGGCCAGTTCAAGCCGCAAGCGCTGAATCAGCATGCGGTTGTCCATCGCAAGATAGAAGCCTTTTTGATTAAGGCACTGCGGCAGGAAAAGCAGACGCTCGCCCGCCAGTATATACATCTTGGAGGTTGCCAGGGTCCGCAACTGCCTCAACGGCCGGCCCGTCAAGCCGATACGATCGTTTCTACCCACATGCGTGTAGGCGTCGGCAAGTTCATTGGCTTCCCTGATCTGAATGGGGGCTATGGCGGTGAGTGTTTGAGTGCGAATGCCGTAGTCCATTAAGCTGTTTTGTACGCTTTCATCCTGGGCAAGCAACTGAATTTGCAGGTTGCAATCCTGAACTTGTTTAACGACCTTGTGTCGGCCCAAGGGGTCGATGTCCTCGCAACGCAGCAATCCGTCCTGAATAAGGCTGCCCAGCATAAACAGGCTTTGCGCCCAAACCAAAGGGATATTTTCATTCGGGACGCGTTGTTGACTATGCGGCTCTGCTTTTTCCGCTTCGATTAACTCTTTGGGGACGATATAAAGTTCCGGCAATAATTGCCGGCCGTCTTGTTCGACCAGCAGACCTTCCAATTTAGCGCGATAGCGCAAGGCGGCTTCGTTATCGCCTGAGAATAGGTTATTAAGCAGTAAATAGGTAAAAAACAACGGCCACTCGCATTCAATATCCATGAATTGCTTTAACTCGTGCGGATCGTAATGGAGGCGATGACTATCCTCTATGGCGGTTTGGTGACCATCCAGCAAGAAGCGTTTGCAGCCGTATCGGCCTTCCAGTTTTTCGCAAATAATCGCTTCTGTTTTTGCCCGGATGCTTTGGTTATCAACGGCGAAAGCCGGAAATCCGGTGATGCTGAGCACCGCGGAATCCGCTTCTTTGGAAATGGATTCTCTGGGTAACAGCGATTCCAGGGTGATCCGCGTGCGGGCGATGTCGTCGCTGATCACATGAACGACAGACGCTTGTCCGCCTTCTTTGCCGAACAGATTAAAGCCGGACAGCGCTTCCAAGGCCGCTTTTGCCATGCCGATCGAGCTGGCGTTCAACTCGGCAATGCCATGATTGGTTTTGTGGCCGCGCTCCCAGATACCGTAATCGGGCGTACGGTAAGTCCGGCTGATATAGTGAACCAGATTTTGCACAAAATTGACTTCGTCTATGGTAAAGACGATGCGCAAGCCGGACGCGGTCATTTGCGCCAGCATCAGCAGAAACAAAGATGTAGCATCCAGTTGTAAATGTCCCCACTCATGATCGCCCACCACCACGGCGCCGGTTTTTGTGTCGTACTTGGCGTGCAAGGCGTCCAGCGGGTTTTGGGTATGTTTGAATTTCTCGACCTTGGGCGCTTGACGCATCATCGCCGTCAGCAGTCCGCGCATCAGCTTGACAACGCTTTGCTCCAGCAAATAAGCACGTCCGCTGTTTTTTTCAAGATCGCCGCCGTCAACGCGCCGGTAAGCGAGCGCCAGTCCCCATGCCGCGAGAATGCTGTAAACATTATCCCTTACCCAAGCGTCGGTATAATTGCCATGCACATTGACCGCGGTACTGGCCGGTAATAAGCCGGTCACCCAATCCTGGCGGATCAGAATAATGTCCTGCACCTGTTGAAAATAAGTATCTAGTTTGTCGTGTTGAGTCGGCTTCATGTTCAATTAGTGCGTCATTTTAGAAAAAGACTGCCGGGATAACCGGTCAACCGTGTCCGGCGGCGGCTATAATCCCATAGATTCATCATAAGCAGCAATTAATGAGCCATAATCTCTGTCTATCAACGGGCGGCAGTCTTGTGCGCTTTGCGCTTACGCTTAGCCTTGCGGCTTGCTCTTTATCACGGCTTAGCGAATAATTATTTTAGCCGTCTATCTTGGCAATGATTTGCACCAATTTGAGATAAAAACCTGTTTCTTGCACTAAAAATGCCCACAAATATTACCGATCGATTGGCAACACTCCATTTCCCCAAATAGTCATCCTGTACTGTGCTGCACGTACCGGGTGTAGACTATGAATAAAAGGCTATTGGTTTGATTATTGCTTTCTGCTGACTGAATGGACCTGGAAAAATCATGTCGTCCACAAAAACCGAAACCAGGCGCGTCCAAATACAACGGGCTGCTTTTCGTGGACTAACTGCGGTTTAGGACAGGCCTTGAACTTTAACTTACTGGAGAAACAATGAGCGCTATTCATTTTATCGGCGGCGAAAAAGGCGGCGTAGGCAAATCGGTGCTGGCCCGCGTACTGGCTCAATACATGATAGACAATGACATACCCTTTATCGGTTTCGATACGGACCGTTCGCATGGCGCCTTGCTGCGTTTTTATACCGACTATGCATCGCCTACCGTCATCGATAATTACCAAAGCCTGGATGCCATTGTGGAGACGGCCTTAGCCAATCCCGGCAAGCACATTCTGGTTGATCTCGCCGCCCAAACCCATCATCCGCTGGCAAAATGGATCGATGAATCCGGCGTGCTGGAACTGGCGGATGAACTGGGCATTGCCCTGTACTACTGGAATGTGATGGATTCAGGCAAGGATTGCGTGGATTTGCTCGGCAAACTGCTCGATCAATACGACTCGCGATTGAATTACATACTGGTACAGAACCAGCTTCGCGATGATAACTTTAGCCTGTTAGAGTCGTCAGGCCTTAAAGAGCGCGCCTTGGCGTTGAATGCCAAGCTGATGACATTAAAGCGGCTGCATGCGCCGGTAATGACCAAGATTGACGGCAACAGCTCCAGTTTTTGGGCGGCAAAAAACAAGGATAGCGAAAGTCTGAACGCCTTGGGTTTATTGGAGCGACAGCGCGTTAAAATATGGCTGGGACACGCTTATAGCCAGATTCAATCGGTGGGGCTTTTATGCGACTAAGCATATCTCTCACAACAGCAATAAGCGGTTATTTTTTAGGCGTAAAATCAGTATGAAGCTGGGCGTTAGTTGCGACCTTAGTTTCCAAATCGACGCCCCAACCGTGTTAATTTTAATGCTACGCCCATTGAACGGCGCGCAGCAATGGATTACAAAATCCAGTTATATTGTTGAACCTGAGGTAGCGATAGCTGAGCACAAGGACGGCTATGGCAATTCCTGTCAACGCCTGGTCGCTCCGCTCGGAGAATTTATTATTCGCACCTCTGCCGAGGTCATTACCGCTGAGCATATTGATAGCGCGCCCGGCGCGCATTTTATTGAAATCCAGAACCTGCCTTACCGAATCCTGCCTTATCTGTTGCCGAGCCGCTATTGCGAATCGGACTGGTTTGGCGATCTTGCCAGAGAGGTCGTGAGCGATGCGCTGCCGGGTTACGATCAGGTCGACAAAATCACCGCTTGGGTTCGTCACTCCGTCCGCTACATCCCCGGCTCCAGCGACTCGCCTCTGTCGGCGATAGAGGTTCATAACCGCGGCTATGGCGTTTGCAGGGATCTTGCGCAGCTGGCCATTGCCTTATGCCGTAGTATCAGCATACCTGCCAGGCTGGTGGTGGGGTACTTGTATCAGCTTGATCCGATGGACTTGCATGCCTGGTTTGAGGCCTATGTCGGCGGCCGATGGTATGCTTTCGATCCCAGCCAAGGCGATTTACGCGGCGGCAGGGTCATAATTGCGCTTGGGCGCGATGCCGCCGATGTTTCGATATTTCATCAATTCGGCGTCGGTTGTATATTGAACAGCATGGATGTTCAGGTCAATTTGCTGAACGAGTCCCTGTATCGGCAATAGTGGCACAAGTGCAATTAGCGGGTATCCAGATGAGGCTTGCCGGTCATCAACACTCGATGACCGCCTCACTAACCCAGACTTAACGAACGTCCCGCTATGAACTTAGCCATGCCGTGAGATATGCCGATTATAATTTTGCTGGAAAAATAGATTGTTGGTCAGCAAAACAAAAAGCTGAAAAACAGCGGCCCCCGCTATCGCGAAAAATGAGGCTACTAAAACCATCGCTTTGATAATTTTCATTGTGAGTTACCCTATATTTGTTTGATCCGAGCGCAAATAATCCTCCCGTTAACTCAGCAAAACAAGTGATTTAATCATTCTTCAAGCAACGGCAAGCCAAGTATTTCGCCGCCTCGACCGGTATTTCGCCGAACCGTTGTTAGTCCGCAACAGTCTCTTCAGCATCATCCTTAGTCGCCAACAAGGTGCTAAATATTGGCAGCGCATACCGTTAAGCAAAGCGATGAATATTGACCGCTTTGTCTGCTTTTTGTGTAAAAGCAACAAAAAATCCGTCGCGATTCGGCAAGAAATTATTGTTTAAATATCGATAAAATGCCGAGAATAACCGCAACAACTGCCGAGCCTGTTAATTCCGTCGGGCAAACTCATTTCAGCCTCAAACCCGGCCGAGAAAAATATCTACTCTATTGTTTTTTAATCCGAATAATATTAACTATGCACTGAACATCCTATAAACACGGACTCCCCTTACCTGTTTATTCTGCGTGTAATTTAATAAAAACAGCCTCCAAAAATGATAAATTCCAGAAAACTGCTAGCGCATAGCCGCCCTAACGTTTACCGAAAATTGCCGCGTTAATATCGAGTGCCTTATTGCACGTCCAGCCAAGAGTCCCTTCATGCATCGGCACGAACCGGCTCATCCTGTAAAAACATTGGATCCACAAAAAGCACAAAAATATTCAAGTTGCAGAACGTTACCCGAACGGCGAACAACCGCGCAATACAACCTACTGACGTCTTTCGTGCTTTCGCGGACAAACGGCGGTTTTTAAGTTCATCAGTGACTCAAACCGAACCGCGAATTTTATTCCAATCGTCATTTTGCCGACTTGTAACATAACTTTCATCTGCGTTTGATAACATTCAAAGAACGCGGATTTTTCCTGTACAGCGAATGTTGCACCCTAACCCCTCCGCCTTTCGGGCTGAATGACCGATGATCATAACCCTGCTTTCTTTGGCAAGCCGCGAAGACTCGACAAATATCGGCTAAACGGTCATCGACATAAGCCCTCTTGCTTGCAATACACTATCAAAAGTTTGATTATGAATATCACCACCTATCGAACCATCTGGATTTCCGATTTGCATCTGGGTTCCACCCAATGCCGAGCCGATCTTTTACTCGACTTTCTAAAATACAATGAGAGCGAAAAACTTTACCTGGTCGGCGACATTATCGATTTTTGGGCGCTTTCCAAGAAAATGTATTGGCCCAGAGATCATAATACGGTGATTCAGAAAGTCCTGCGCAAGGCCAGGCACGGCACTCAGGTCATCTATATACCCGGCAACCACGACGAAAACGTCAGGCATTACGACAACTACATTTTTGGCGACATCGTCGTTAAAAACTCAGATGTGCATGTCACCTCCGCCGGGAAGCAGTTTCTGGTTGTCCACGGCGACGAATACGACACCATTGCCACATGCCACAAGTGGCTTGCCAAGATAGGCAGCGATGGATATGATTTTTTAATTGAGATTAATCGCTTGCTGCGCATAATCAGGCGCTGGTTTGGCGTGCAATCAAACTTCTCGCTTGCCGCCTTTGTCAAATTCAAAGTCAAGAATGTGGTCCAGTTTATTTCCGATTATGAAGAGAGCATCGTCGGTACCCTTAAAGACCGGGATCTTGACGGCGTTATCTGCGGGCATATACACCACGCTGAAATTAAAGAGATAGACGGATTTTTATACATCAACACCGGCGATTTCGTGGAAAGTTGCACAGCCATAGTGGAACACGTCAATGGCACATTGGAACTCGTAAGATGGCATAAGATTGAATCGACTATCGCCCATAATGAGGCTCTGGAAGTCACCGTTGAATAGCTGGCAAATTGTCGATCATCGGCAAGAAGCTGAATGTTAGCTGCGAAACAGGTCTGACTGGCAGCGTCCTTAGCAGACGGAACGGGGGTTTGCAATCCTGCCTCGCTCGATGACGCATTGGATGTTTTCGTTAAACTGAAAGGCGTTAAACGATTAAACCATCGCTTGCCCCGATTTAAGCCTGTAGCTGGTAAACTAACAACTTTTATTAACCATTTTAAGTGCAACGATTCCGGTTTTCGCCGAGTCGCACGGGGGCAAATAATTCTATGAATCGCGGTTTTACCACCATTCTTGCAGCACAATTCTTTTCATCACTGGGAGATAACGCACTCCTGTTCGCCGCTATTGCGCTGCTCAAAAGCCAGGATGCGCCCTCCTGGCAAATTCCTGTCCTACAGCAATTTTTCGTGTTCGCCTTTATCGTGCTCGCCCCCTTTGTCGGCGCATTTGCCGACGCGCTGCCGAAAGGACAGATCATGTTCATTAGTAACGGCATCAAGATAGTCGGTTGCACAGCAATGCTTCTGGGTTTGCATCCGCTGCTCGCCTATGGTTTTGTCGGCGTGGGCGCGGCTTTGTACTCGCCGGCTAAATACGGCATTCTGACCGAATGTCTTCCAAGCGATAAATTGGTGTGGGCTAACGGCTGGATGGAAGGCCTGACCGTTGCATCCATCATTTTGGGCGCCATCTTCGGTGGTTTATTGATCGGTCATCGCGTTGAGGATCAACTTGTTCACCAACTGGGAGGGCTTGAGTTCAATGGCGGCATTGATACCGCTCCCGAGTTCGCGATTTTTATTATTTTCGGCATTTATATCGTCGCGGCAATACTCAATTGTTACATTCCCAAACTGTCCATTGAGCACACCCTGCAAAAACGAAACCCAATATTCCTATTGACGGATTTCTGGCGAGCCTTCCTGCTGCTGTGGAAAGATCCGTTGGGACAAGTCTCTCTCGCGGTAACCTCGCTGTTTTGGGGAGCGGGCACCAGCTTGCGTTTGATTATTCTGGCCTGGGCGGCGGTCGCCTTAAAACTGGATCTGGAACAAGCCACTCAATTGACTGCTTTGGTCGCGGTGGGTCTCGCCATCGGCTCGGTGGTGGCGGCCAAGGCTGTGCCGTTGGAACATGCGGTGAAAGTATTGCCCTTGGGAATAGCCATGGGCGTCATCGTATTAGCCATGGCCTTAGTGACCGATTGGCGACCGGCTGCGCTGTTGCTGATCTTGATTGGCGCGCTGGCGGGCAGTTTCTTGATCCCCATGAATGCGTTGCTACAGCATCGGGGCCATCAACTCATGGGTTCTGGGCATTCCATCGCCGTGCAAAACTTCAACGAAAATATCAGCATTTTATTGATGCTGGGCGCTTATGCGTTGATGATTGACGCCGGATTGTCGGTGTATACCATCGTGATCGTATTTGGACTGTTTTTGTCGACGGCGATGGCCTGGCTGTTCAAAAAACACGGCCATGATCAGGATTAATGTCAGCGGTTAAGACACCGACGAACGGATGGGCGGCGCGCTTTGATTTCTAAGGCGCGACCGACGGCGGATATAGCTCGGCGGGCGCAATATCTTTCCTGACAATAATTTGGCAATCTTCGGTCTATCTTTTTCGCGGCTGTAATCGACAGTCCGAGACATCAGATGCTACAGTAGTTCCGATTTAAAGTTGAGTCGGTGTAGACGAGTGCAGCAAAACAGGACTAACAGAACAGATTGGATGAGTGACTTGAGCGTAGCACGCGCGTTGACGTGGCGTTATGCGATCGCGTTATCGTTAGTGGCCTTACTCTCAACGGCGGCATGGCTGAGCTTGCATCTGGTTATATCGGAGCAGAACAGCACGGCGGTCGTGGTCAACATAAGCGGTCGGCAGCGTATGCTCAGTCAGCGTACGGCATTGTTCGCGAATCTGTTGGTCAATACCCCCAAGGCTGAGCGTGCGGCGATTCGCAACACGTTAAGGGATGCAATCCAACTCATGGAGAGTTCGCATCATGGTTTGATCAACGGCGACATGGTGATGGGGCTGCCTAGAACCATGTCCCCCCCTGTCCATGCCATGTATTTCGATGGACTCAATGCCTTGGATAGACAAGTAGAAGACTACATCAAGACTGTCCATGACTTGCTGCTGCTGGACGATGACGCGTTAACGGCCACTAACCCATCGTTGCAATACATTACCCAAAACGCACCGAACACATTAGTCGCCGCTCTCGATCGGATGGTGCGCCAGTACCAGTTGGAAGGAGAAGCATCGGTAAGACGTCTGCAAAAAGCGGAGACGATATTTTGGGGCGTCACCCTGCTGTTGCTGATTCTGGAAGCGGCGCTGATATTCCACCCCTTCGTCAAGCACGTCAAAACCATCATCGGTAAATTGCAACAGGTCACGGAAGAACTGGAATTGCATCAAGATCAACTTGAAGCAACCGTTGCACAGCGCACCCTGGAGCTGGAAAACAGGAGCAAGGCACTGACGGATAGCGAGGAAAAATTCCGCCTTATCAGTACCGCCGCCAAAGATGCCATCGTCATAATCGGCACCGAGGAGCAAGTGATTTATTGGAACCCTGCCGCTGAAGAAATATTCGGTTACGAGGCGAACGAGGCCATCAGTAAAAACCTGCACAACTTACTCATTCCGGCGCGCTATCAAGATTCCGCGCATGAGGGTTTTGAGCGCTTCCAACGTTATGGCGTAGGCAATGTCATCGGCAAAACCTTCGAGATTACTGCGCGGCACAAGAGCAATGAAGAGTTCCCGGTCGAGTTGTCCATTTCCGCATTCAGATTCAAAAACGACTGGCATGCCTTAGGCATCATTCGCGACATCACCGAGCGCAAACAGATGGAAGACCAAGTGCGTCATCTGGCGTTCTACGATACGCTGACGAACTTGCCCAACCGTCGCTTACTCAATGACCGCTTGAGCCAAGCCATGGTCAGCAGCAAACGCAACGGTCATTATGCAGCCGTAATGATGCTCGATCTCGATAACTTCAAACCGCTCAATGATGTTCACGGTCATCCGGTGGGTGACTTGCTGTTGGTTGAGGTGGCCAATCGGTTAAAGGCTTGCGTGCGTGAAGTCGATACCGTCGCGCGCTTCGGCGGCGATGAATTTGTCGTGCTGCTGAACGAACTGAATACCGACGAATCACAAGCAACAGCACAGGCAAGCATCGTCGCTGAAAAAATCCGCAACACATTGTCCGATCCCTATCAATTGGTCATCAAAAAAACACTGGAACATGCCGACACCGCCGTTGAGCATCAATGTTCCGCAAGCATCGGAGTGGTGGTATTCAGCAACCGCGAAAACCGCCAAGACGACATTCTCAAATGGGCTGACGATGCGATGTATCAAGCAAAAGACGCCGGGCGTAATTTAATTCGCTTCTATGCTTTAAAAGCTTGAGGGCCGTGCCATACGGTTTGCCCTGGGCGCGTCGAAGGGCGCATTAATAGCGCGCATCATTCATCCCCGCTTCAGTTTCTGTTCAGCTAAGCAAGCGCATTTTAGGCTGCAATTACAGAAATCATGGCTTCTTATGACAAGAAGCCGCTCTGTATTACAGCTCATTTTGTATCAATCAGCGGAACAGGAAGGTAAAAGATGATTAAGCAAAATTTCGACACCCATCGCGATATTGTCGCGCCCATGAACCAAGCTTTCGATAACGGCAACTTTTATGGATTGGAATACATCCTTGACGAGTTGGTTAATGAACAGCCGATCGTTGCAAATCCAAATGCGCTGGATTGGTTTGGCGCTACCGATTATTTTGCTTAACGATCCGGCGTTGCGCATTGCCCGGAAATATCTTGTTCCCGGCCCCGCCTTGGCTTCTTTAAGGCGCGCATCAACAATGCCTGCTTGTGCAGCTACTTGCCATGCTTTTATCCGTAACCCAATGTAACACCGTTTTCATAAGATAATGCTATCTTGAGCATCTGGAATTTCTCAGGATAAGGCATTCATGTATAAGACCATCATAGCCGATCAGGCCTACGATTTTAAAACCCTGCGCAACCTGATGGCAAAAGCCGCGCCGGCACGGTCGGGTGATTATCTGGCCGGAGTGGGCGCGGCCAATAATCTTGAGCGCGTCGCCGCGCAATGGGTGCTTGCCGATGTGCCGCTAAAACGCTTTCTTAATGAAGCGCTGGTGCCTTATGAGCAGGATGAAATCACCCGCTTGATTATCGACGAGCATGATAACGCGGCTTTTGCGGCCATCAGTCACCTGACGGTCGGCGATTTTCGCAACTGGTTGCTGTCCGAACAGGCGACAACAGCCGCGCTGACCGCGATAGCCCCAGGCGTCACCCCGGAAATGGCGGCCGCCGTGTCCAAAATCATGCGTATCCAGGATTTGATTCTGGTCGCTAAAAAATGCCGTGTGATCACCCGCTTTCGGAACACGATTGGCCTCGAAAACCGCCTGTCCACGCGCTTGCAACCGAATCATCCTACCGATAATCCGGCCGGTGTCGCCGCCAGTCTGCTGGACGGCTTGCTGTACGGTTGCGGCGATGCCGTTATCGGCATTAACCCGGCTTCCGACAATCTTGAGGCGACCTCGCGCTTGCTGCACATGCTGCATGAGGTGATCGAACGCTATCAAATACCGACGCAAGCCTGTGTGCTGGCGCATGTAACGACGACCTTAAAGGCCATCGAACAGGGCGCGCCGGTTGATTTGGTGTTTCAGTCGATTGCCGGAACGCAAGAAGCCAACGACAGCTTCGGCATCAACCTGGAGTTATTAAACGAAGCCCGGCTGGCCGCGCTGGAACTGGGCCGGGGCACCTTGGGCGATAACTGCATGTATTTTGAAACCGGGCAAGGCAGCGCTCTGTCCGCCAATGCCCATCAAGGACTGGACCAGCAAACCTGCGAAGTCAGGGCTTATGCGGTCGCGCGCAAATTCAAACCGCTGCTGGTCAATACCGTGGTCGGTTTTATCGGCCCGGAATATCTTTACGACGGCAAGCAGATCATCCGCGCCGGTCTGGAAGATCATTTCTGCGGCAAACTGCTGGGCCTGCCGATGGGCTGCGATGTCTGCTACACCAACCACGCCGAAGCCGATCAGGATGATATGGATATGCTGCTCACCCAATTTGCCGTTGCCGGCGGCACGTTTATTATGGGCGTTCCCGGCGCTGACGATGTGATGCTCAATTATCAATCCACGTCTTTCCACGATGCGCTTTATCTGCGCCAAGTGCTGGGCTTGCGGCCCGCGCCGGAGTTTGAGCGATGGCTGCAACAACACGGCATTTTTAATGCCGAAAACCAATTGCAACAACGGCCCGATGTACCGGCATTATTTAAATCGTCTTTACAAAACCTGGGTGAGCAAGGCGATGAGTAACGAAAATGAATCGACAATTGCCCAAGATCCGTGGCACAGCCTGAAACAATTCACCCCGGCGCGTATCGCTTTAGGGCGGGCGGGAATGAGCCTGCCGACCCGAGCCTGTCTGGATTTTCAGCTGGCGCATGCGTTGGCCCGCGACGCGGTCAACATCCCGCTGTATTTTACAGGACTCGAACAGCGCTTGAATGTGCGGGGCTACCAAACGCTGACCGTGCAAACCCAGGCGGAAAATCAGTCTGTCTATTTGCAGCGCCCCGATCTCGGACGCTTGTTAAGCACATCGGCTACGGCCTGTTTGCAGCACAGCGCGCCCATTCCGGTTGATGCAGTTGTCGTTGTTGCCGACGGTTTATCATCTGCTGCCATTGAACATCACGCCGAACCGTTTTTGGGTTTATTGCTGCCCGAACTGCAACAAAAGGGCTACAGATTACCTCCGCTGTGTTTGGTAAAACACGGGCGCGTAGCGATTGGCGATGCTATTGCTGAACACTATGCAGCCAGTCTGTGTATCGTATTAATCGGTGAAAGACCGGGCTTAAGCTCGCCAGACAGCATGGGGATTTACTTTACCTATCAGGCCAGATCGGGCATAAGTACAGATGCCGACCGCAATTGCATTTCCAATATCCATAACAACGGACTGAGTTATCAGCAGGCGTTAAAGAAATTACTGTTTTTGCTTAATGAGGCCGAAAAGTTACAGTTTTCAGGTGTGAATTTAAAAGATGAAACCACCGACGCTGAGCCGAATGATCGCCTGAAACAGGCTAATTTTTTGCTGGATTAATTCCGCCGTTTTCGTATACGGCGATGTAGACGCTATCAAGGCGTCAACTGACTACAAGTAGAGCCTTAAAAACCACGCGAGAAAGCTTTATTACAGGGTGGATTTTGATACTCTTTACCGGCAAATATTTAAGGTTGCGGCAGCGAGCAGATTGAAACCATCCGAGATTGGACAGGATGATTAAGCAGCCTTGCTAATGACAGCCAAAGTTAGTCGACTTTAATTTATTACAGGCTTTGATTGAATTTTTGAATACAAACCGCGGCACGGGTAATTGTGCCGCGGCATGTAACTTATAACTTAGCTGATGACGCTTACATTTTCAGCTTGCGGGCCTTTTTGGCCTTGCGCTACGCTGAACTGTACTTTTTGGCCTTCATCCAGCGATTTGTAGCCGCCGGAGTTATTGATTTGTTGAAAATGTACGAAAACATCGGGACCTGATTGCTGCTCGATAAAGCCGAAGCCTTTATCAGAATTAAACCATTTAACGATGCCAGTAGTCATTGTAGACATAAAAAGTCCTATAAAATATTTGAATATAAAAAGCCTTAAAAAGGCGGGTCAAGCCGGTAAATTTGGAAGTTACAAAATGAGAAACAGGACGAGGAACTACAGAAGATACATCGAAATGGTAAGCAGAGGGTAAATCTTATTTTCAAGCTGGGTGTAGTATGATCTTCTCAACACTATGCTGTCAATGTATATTTTTCTATACGTGTAACATTGACCACGATTGCATTTATGAGTTGAATCTAAGATGTTTTCCTGCGTTTCCCATAAATTAATTCTGAAAAGATTTAGTGTTATCATTTAACTGCTTCTTTGAGAGCCTTTTCTCAAAGGAATTTTCTACTTTTTCAGGGCGCTAATTTCCTGAAAATCTATGGTTTTTATCTGCACTGGATTTACGTTCCAGCCCGCAACAAGGAATAATTAATGTCTCACATAGTAGTTTGTGCTCTGTACAAATTTGTCACCCTGGAAAATTATCAGGCTTTGCGTCAACCCCTGCATGATGCCATGGAAGCCAACCACGTCCGCGGCACCTTGTTGCTGGCCGGCGAAGGCATCAACGGCACGATAGCCGGATCACGCCAAGCCATCGACACGGTACTGGATTGGTTGCGCAGCGACCCGCGCCTGGCCGATATAGATCACAAAGAATCGCTGACCGACAAACCGCCTTTCAACCGCGCCAAGGTTAAACTCAAAAAAGAGATAGTGACCATGGGCGTGGAAGGCATCGATCCCAAGCGCGTGGTGGGTACTTATGTCAGCCCTAAAGATTGGAACAAACTGATCTCAGATCCTGGCGTGATTTTGGTGGATACCCGCAACGACTACGAATTTAAAGTCGGCACCTTTAAAAACGCCATTAACCCGAATACCGCCAGCTTTCGCGAATTCCCGGACTACGTTAAAGAAAATCTCGATCCCGAAAAACACAAAAAAGTCGCGATGTTCTGCACCGGTGGTATTCGCTGCGAAAAATCCACGGCCTTCTTAAAAGAACAGGGTTTTGACGAGGTTTATCATCTCAAAGGCGGCATATTAAAATACCTGGAAGAAGTCCCAGCACAGGAAACGCTGTGGGAAGGCGAATGCTTTGTCTTCGACGAGCGTGTGACGGTTAATCTACAGCTTGAAAAAGGCAACTACGACCAATGCAACGCCTGCCGTCTGCCGATCACCGAAGCCGACAAAGCCAGCGAACACTATCAGCAAGGTGTCAGCTGCCCTCATTGTTACGATAAAATCACGGCTGAGCGGAAAACCCGTTTCATCGAACGCGAAAAGCAAATGGAATTAGCAAAAAAACGCGGCGAAGCGCATATCGGCGCAGATGCAGCCAAGATGCTTGTGCAAAAACGGGTCGCCAAGCTGCAACGGCGGCAGCGAACATTGGAAGAATAAAACCGCATTAGCAAAAATCACCTCAATGTGGTGTTTCAAACCTCACCTGACAGTTACTGACTTTTAGGCGTGTTGTCCAAATCAAGTTTGAACCATCCCCTGCCTTAACAGGATGCAGACTTTGTTAACGTAAGACTTCGTAGATTCCTTACTTGAAAGTTACAATTTTTTAGGCTGGATAAACGGTGGCGCATCGACCTATACAGAGATCGTTATGGCCGGTTGTGTTGGAGTGATCGTGTTAATGAAACTCGTCGAATCTCCTGCCACTAATATTAAGTGACACTGTCCGATCTATTATTATATTGCACCGTCTATTATTGAGTTGTAGAAAGGCTCAATCCAATCTACACTGCCGAATTCTCTATCTCATCGTGTCTTACATTGGCGCGTGCAGGCTTAATAAGATCATTTCCGAGATGTTATGACGGACGATTTCAGCACCAATACGCCCCCGGCTCTGATAAGCCTGACCAAGGGCTATATTTTCGGGCTTCAATTCTTGTTCGCCTTTGCGCCCAGCATCGCCATCGCTTATCAGTACGCATTTCCGCCTACCGATGCGCACTACATGAACTTTGGTTTACACCATCTGGCTATCGGTGTTTCAACCTTGATCAGCAGCTTTGTAACGTGGGTAACATGGCTGTGTTATCGCTCGTCCGGGGAAATATTTTTACGTTGGTTGGCGTTTGGTTTTCTTGGCTTCTCGATAATTTACGCTTGTCATGGCCTGTTTACCCAATGGTCGAATTGCAATTTGGGCCTGTTTTTGATTTACGGTCCGGTTTCCCGTTTAATATTAGCGCTTTGTCTTCTGCTAGGGCTGCTTAATTACCATCGTCCCGCAGCCTTACCTCAAGCAACCGCGCAACTGAAATCATGGCGGACGTTCGTTCTGCTGTTTATCGCTCTGGACCTGCTGATTGCGTTAGCATTCTCCCATTCCGGCAGCTTTTGCCTGACCGAGGTTGGCATGGAGAACAACAGTGAATTCGCAGGCAAACTTCGCCGCGGGTTGGAATGGGGCGTTGTAGCAACGACGCTGATCAATATTTTCTCCATGTTGGCGCGGCGAATTCGAGGGCCTTTGATGACGCTGTTTATGATTTCGTTAGTCGTTTTCGCTCAAGCATCTATCTCATTTCTGCTCGCCAAGCCGTGGAGTCATCAGTGGTGGCTAGCTCACGCCATCTTTGCCAGCGGTTTTTTGCTCCTGAGCTACGGCATCATGCAAGCTTTTCTTAGCAGTCGATCATTTGCCAGAGTCTATAGCGTGGAAGAACTCATGGCTCATCTGCGCGACGCCAATCTTGAACTCGCACGGTTAGCCAACACCGACCCGCTCACCAACATTGCCAACCGGCGCAGCTTGATGGACAGTCTTGCTATTACGATAGATCAGTATCACCGCTACGAGTGCCGCTTCAGTGTACTGATGCTTGATCTTGATCATTTCAAACTGATTAATGACACCTACGGCCATGCGGCGGGCGATTGGGTATTGCAAGAAACGGTATCACGCAGCTCTGCACAGTTGCGTTCGCTGGATGTGTTTGGCCGCATAGGCGGCGAAGAGTTCGCCGTACTATTACCGCATACCGGAGCCGAGGAGGCGGTTCGTATCGCCGAACGCTTGTGCGCCACTCTGGCTGAAACGCCAATAATCTTTGATGGACAAATAATCCCTGTCACCATGAGCATTGGCGTGGCTGAATACTCTTCTGATCATGGCAATGGAGAGAGCTTGCTACGCCAAGCGGATCTTTGCCTCTACGCAGCGAAACGGCGCGGACGTAATCGGGTTGAAAGCGATATACATACGTCGGACTTGCAGTCAGACACTCCAACAGCGTCGGCGACGCTCGCCTGACAGATCAACGCCCCCTGCCCTCGCCACCTATCACTTTGCTTAGCGCGTCATACTGGCAGAGTGTCAAAAAACGTTGAAAAGGCGCGCTTCGAAAACACGCTAAACATCCCGATACTTTTAGATGCCCATCGCCATGATGCAGGGCTAACCTATAAGACCAAAGGCTCTGAAGCCGCCAAAGCGTTTGGGCACAAATTGGTCAGCGGCGATTATAGGCGAAGTGCTTGATCAGCGGAAAATAGCCGTTGTTTGATTTACCCCGATGAGGACCAAAGCCTTGCAGCTCACAATCCCCCGCCATGCTGAAGCATTACAGTCTCGCACCCTACGAGACTGTGTTCCGGTTATTAAGCGTTGCTAAATAGATTTAACGCTTACCGTCAGAAGACATTCGTACAGGTTTCCCGCACGTCTTTAAGCTCCAGGGCAATTTCTCTGCGCATACGAAAATCCCGGCGCGTGTGCGCAATGCTGTAAGGAATATTAGGATTTCTTTCATACTTAACAGCGGTGCGAATGACGCCGATCCACTGTCTGTCGTTGTCTTCCATATCTTTAAATCGATTGCGAATGCGCTCCAATTCTTGATTACAGTAAGTAATAAAGCCGGCGGCATAAAACACGCTGTTTTTTAGGTAATCTTGCAACGCATCCAAATCGCCATGAATCTCGTTGACCACCGCTTCAAAATTAGCCGGCTCTAAGGTTTTTTCCGATCCTTCCGGGGATTTTTTAATCGGTGTCACTCCGGCGTCTATTTCTTGTTGCGCCTGTGCTTTAGCGCCGGGTTTTTCTTGCGCTCTACTGCGAATCGTGGGGGCGCCTGTTTCGCCGGGCTCAGCCCATTGGCCGTAACGCAAATAACAGGTCAGGCCGCCGTCGCGTTTGGCATTATCGCTTCCCTGATAAAAAGCTTCTAACGTTTTAATTTCAGCGGCCCGTTCGTTCAATAAGCGCTCTCTTGCTTGCAAAGGTTTAGCGATAAACGCCTCTACAGCCCCGCGACTAAATCGCAAAAAAAGCACTTGAAAGCCGTAACGTATACGCGCTTGTTCCAAAAATTCATCGGCGTCTGAATGTAGCAGGGTTTTGCGCACTTCTTCAGTCTCCCAAAGTAAACTTTGCGTTTTGCGGGCAATTTGCTCAATCAACGTTTGCAGCGCCAAAGCCAATTGATCGGTTAACTCAGTTTCAAATTTTTTCTGAATTTCCCGGAACAATTCCTCACGAATTTTATAATTGCCTTCCAGAGGATCAGGCATCGAAATAGTGCCTCCAGCCGTATAAATACGTTTTAGCTCATCGGGTTCGGCGGTCTTAAGACTTGCCAGCAGCGCTTCAATCTTTTGATCGTAAGCGGCGTGCAGGGCAATGAGTTCTTCATGCTCGGCCCCTGCGGCATCGGCTTCTTTACGGCCTTGAATGACTTCGGCATACCAGGCATCGAAGTCTTTTTTAATACGTTGCCACTCACGCCCCCACCATTGATTAAACTCTTTGCCGAGCAAATCGTCTTCATGCAGCTCGGTTTCGTCAAATACGCCATAGATGGGTTCCAGCTTGAATAAAATTTCATTGGCAATTTGGCGAATGGCATTAACCAAAGCATCGCAACGGCGCTCCAACACCCCTGCACGCTCATGATCGATGTAATAGTTAATGGATTCTTTTAATGTCGCCATGCCGTCATTAATACCCAATTTTTTCATCTTGGCTTTATCATCGGCGCTTTTGGTGCGTCTTAGCGTATCCTCGGAGGGTATGCCAAACTCGACTAAATGAGCACGAGCACAGACCGGAATCATTCGATGCTCAGGGACAGAAGGCCAATAACTACGATGCTTCTCATAAGTGTCTTTAAAATCGATTTGATCGTCCATCGCGTCGGCCTGCGTAAGCACCACGAAGACTTTATCCGAGACTTTGACGCTAGGGTCTTCGGAATCCGCAATCGCCAGCATTTCTTTTTCCGGCCCTGTCACTGAAGGCTGCTTCATTTCTTTGGCATAAATAATAGCATCGCAGTTTTTCAGCCTTTCAACCGCTTGCTCAGCATGCATTAATATGCCGGAGTTAAAACCCGGCACATCGTGAAAAATAATGTCTCTGTCGCTACGCAAGCGTATTGTCTTTAATTGAATGCGTTTAATCGCTAAAGACTGGGCGCGGTTTTTAAATACCGCCGCTTGCAATTGATCGCTGATTTCGCCTATATCAATAAATTTTTGACTAAAACCGGTCTTCTTTTTGCCGAACTCTAAAATTTGGCTCAAGTGTTTTTCGGTGTCGTCATAATCTTCTTGAATTTCCTTGCGCTCCCGCTCGCTTAAAGTACCCAGCAAAGCATCGCGGCGTTGAAGTTGCAGCTTACTGATTTCTTCTTTGCTGTAGTACTGAATAAAAAGCTCTTGGTCTTGCTCGGTTTGTGCCGACCAAATTTCGGTACTGGTAAACGTGCATCGCTCTCGGGCCGAGGGCAAAATCTCTTGTTCTAACCAAGCATTAAGTAGAGCGCTTTTCCCTGCTTTTTCCAATCCGATAACCGCCACCTCAAAACGATTGGCATGCAGTCGTTCTAACTGTCTGTGCAGACGCGGTCTTTCAATATTAAGACGGTTTAGTAAGTCAGCAGGAATATCAGCTCCGGTTTTATTAACTAAAGTAATCATCTTATCAGCCAAAACTGAGGTCTTCTCCAGTCTGATCAATTGTTGTTGACAGGTTTCTAACCAAGTAGTCATAAGTGTTCCGATGTTATAAACAAAATTGCGTAATTCTACTGTATTGTTGTAGTTAGCGCCTAAACAAAAAACAACTCCCTATAACCCGTCAATGATATTAAGCCATTTTAAATCAATACCTTGCTAATACAGCCCATTCCTTCGGCTTTAAGCGCATGTTTGTTTTAAAACTTGAGAACCCGTCAGAATATCCGGACAGCAATAAAACATATCCAACGATAAGCTGGATTTTCTACTAATGCCATTTTCCCTCGTTCCCAGTCGCTATATCACTGCTATTGAACCAAGAAAAAGCACGGCATCAGGTATTTTCCGCTGATCAAGAGAAAGAAGCAGAATTGCACTTCGGAGTTGAATCCACCATTCGTTTAAACCGGTCTAATCCATGCTCCATTATTAAAGTTAGCATCTCAATAACGGCGGCATATAATATCCGCAACTCAGTTTATTGACATTGCTGTAACTATGCCCTTTCCTGAACAAATGCTTGCCATTGAAATCGACAACGGTGATTTAAAACCGGTTCAACGCGCCGTCCCAACACCATCGGCAAACCAAGTGTTGATTAAAGTCGAAGCCGCCGGTGTCAACCGCCCCGATGCGATGCAGCGTAAAGGCCTGTATCCGCCACCGCCCGGCGCATCGGACATTCCGGGACTTGAAGTTGCCGGAACCATCGTTGCCTTGGGCGACAACGTCAGCCATTTACATCAAGGCGACAAGGTCTGCGCCCTGCTGACCGGCGGCGGTTACGCCGAATATTGCCTCGCTTCGGCAGCGTTATGCTTACCAATACCCCAAGGCCTGTCTTTTACCCAGGCCGCCGCATTGCCGGAAACTTTTTTTACCGTCTGGAGCAATGTCTTTGACCGCGCCCATTTGCAGCCCGGCGAAACGCTGTTGATCCACGGCGGCGCCAGCGGCATAGGCACGACGGCGATACAACTGGCCAAAGCCTTTAACGCCAAGGTTATCGTCACCGCAGGCTCAGATGCAAAATGCGAATTCAGCCTGCACTTGGGCGCCGATGCCGCGATCAATTACAAGGAACAGGATTTTGTCGAAGACATCAAACAGCTTACCGGCAACAAAGGCGTCGATGTTATTCTGGACATGATCGGCGGCGACTATTTCCCGCGCAATCTAAAATGCATGGCTGACGATGCCCGGCTGGTGCAAATCGCCGTTCAAAACGGCCCGAAAGCCGAAATAAACCTATTGCCGGTCATGCTCAAACGACTCACCATCACCGGCTCGACCTTACGCGCCAGGGACGATACTTTTAAAGCGGCAATCGCAGATAATTTGCTGGAAAAAGTCTGGCCTTTATTAGCATCCGGTCAAATCAAACCGGTTATCCATTCAACTTTTGCACTCAGCGACGCTGCCTTAGCCCATCAACTCATGGAAAGCAGCCGACACATCGGCAAAATCATCTTAACGGTATAAAACTATGACTTACACGACGCTCATTTCCGCACCAACACTCCATCAACAACTTAACCATCCCGACTGGATCATCATTGACTGCCGCTTTTCATTAGCGGATACCGCAGCCGGTGCCGAAGCCTATCGGCATGGACATATTCCCAAGGCCCGCTATGCCCATCTGAACAAAGACTTATCATCGCAAATCACCGATTTTACCGGACGCCACCCTTTGCCGAACTTCGCTTTATTGGCAAAAAAACTGGGCGATTGGGGTATAAGCAACACCAGTCAAGTTGTTGCTTATGACGATGCAGGCGGCGCTTTTGCGGGCCGTCTCTGGTGGTTATTGCGCTACATGGGCCATGACAAGGTTGCGGTGTTAGATGGCGGTATCAAGCAATGGCAAAAACAAGGCCTGCCGCTCACCACAACTTTGCCTACGGTTAAACCCACCGCATTCAGGCCGTACCTGAACGCCGCGGCATGGCTTAACGCCTTACAGGTACAAAACAGCATCGCCTTAAAATCTATTTGCCTGATCGACGCCAGAACGCCTGAACGCTATCGCGGCGAACAAGAACCTATCGACCCGGTTGCCGGTCATATCCCTTACGCATTAAACCGGGCTTTCCAATTAAACCTGGACAGCAACGGCTTGTTTTTACCGGCGGAACAATTGTGCGAGCAATTTAAACGGCTTATCGGCACCACCGGCCCCGAGCAGGTTGTTCATTATTGCGGTTCCGGCGTAACCGCTTGCCATAACGTGCTGGCGATGGAATATGCCGGACTAAGCGGTTCCAAGCTTTATGCGGGATCGTGGAGCGAGTGGATCAGGAATAAAAACCGGGCGGTTGCTAAAAACTAACGATAGGATTCGGTTAAAAAATAACTTCCCGAAATCACTGTTTTCGGGAAGTTATTACTGACCGTATCTTCAATTCGGAATAAGCGAAATTAACCAAGCGTCAAAACCCTATTCTCCGTCCCAATCATCCAAAACCTTGTCGTAAACCTCGCGCAGGCTGAGAACGCAGTCTATGCTTTCCAGCGGCACAGTAGCCTCAAGTCCCAGCGCTTCCGATAAGATCCAAACATCGCCTTGGCGCTGATAGCGTTCGATACTCAGCTGGTCTTGCGCTACCAACAGGTATTCGCGCAATGTCACTATTTTACGGTAATGGGCAAATTTGCCGCCTCGATCGTAAGCTTCAGTGGACGGAGACAGCACTTCAATCAGCAAGGTAGGATTGAGCAAGGTATCCACATGCGCGTCCTCAAATTGCGGCGTGTCACACACAACAACGATGTCCGGGTAATGGTAGCTACCTGCTTCGGCTACTTTGACCCGCATATTGCTCATGTAAGCTTCGCAGGGACGTTTTTTGAGTTGCAGACTTAGTTCCCCGCCAATATTTCCAGTGACCAGATTATGGTTCCGGTTTGAGCCGGTCATTGCATAAATTTGACCGTCGCGAAATTCGTTTTTATAAGACGCGCTACGTTCCAATGTTAAGTATTCTTCAGCGCTGTAGTAAGTTGGAGTAAGTGCAACGGACATGAATCACCTCGCTAAGGAACGTGCATGAAATAACTTGAGCAAATTTTATTTTTAAACCATGAAGGACATGAAGGATTGAAGTCTTCATGTCCTTCATGCGCTTCATGGTGATTGCTTAAATTAATTTATGTATGTTCCTAAAGGAAATAGCTTATTAAAAATCAAGCATATCACAGCGTTTAACGACCGCGTGAAGACTATTTAAACCCCATAAATCTTGCGTTTCCGCCAAAACGTCGCCCTGCTCATACCCAACGAACGAGCAGCCAGAGTGACTTTGCCATTGCTCTGTTCCAACGCCTGGCGGATTGCAACGGACTCCTCGTCCGCCGACAACGGCGGATTTTGCACCGGTTGCTGCTCAACGGTGCGCGGCTCCCTGAACTCAGGCGGCAGTTCAGAGCAACGCAAGGTTGTTCCTCGGCCTACCGCAAAAGCATATTCCACCACATTATGCAGCTCCCGGATATTGCCCGGCCACGCATAGTCCAGCAAAGCGCGCATGGCCTGCGGATCGATTTTTTCAATTTTCCGGAAATTGGCGGCGTTATGCTGCTGGATAAAATGCCAGATCAGTAAACTTATATCTTCCCGGCGTTCCCGCAACGGCGGAATAAAAATAGGCACAACCCTGAGCCTGTACATCAAATCTTCGCGGAATCGCCCCATTTTCACTTCCTCGCGCAATGACCGATGGGTCGCGGCGACAATGCGCACATCGACATCAATCGAACGATCGCCGCCGACCGGAATATAGTTTCTTTCCTGAATGACCCTAAGCAGCTTGGCCTGTAATTCAAGCGGCAGTTCGGCGACTTCGTCCAGAAACAGGGTTCCGCCGTGCGCACGTTGAAACAGGCCGCTATGGTCCTTGACTGCGCCGGTAAACGCGCCGCGCACATGGCCGAACAACTCGCTGTCCAACAAACTGCTGGACAAGGCCGCGCAATTGATCGCCAGAAAAGGCGCATTGCGGCGGGCGCTCAAATCGTGAATGGCTTTGGCGACCAGCTCCTTGCCGGAACCGCTCTCGCCTCTTACCAACACCGTGGCTTCCGTTTCTGAGGCATTTTGAATAATCTGAAAAACCGCTTGCATGGCCGGAGAACGGCTTAGCAAGCCCTGAAAACCCTGCTGTCCGGATTCAGACGCTTCGCCTACGGGACCCAGGCGTGGAACATGCGCGGGAGCCTCGCTTGAGGCTTTCGGAAAAACCGTGTTTTCCGGCCGTTCCGCAGCCGGGAGCAGCAGCCCCAAACCTCCGGCGAAAAGGCCATCCCGGTCATACAAAACTTGAATAATTTTTTCTAAGTTGATTTTTTGTTGATCTGTTTTCAATGATGTTATGAGTTGTTTTTGATGGTCGCCGCTCTCGGTAATCGCGTATTCTTGCAAACAAGGCTTGCCTGTGACATCCTCGGTTCTCAGTCCCGATAACTGCGCCGCGCCTTGGCTCCAATGAACAACCTGTTGATTCCGGTCAACAATATACAGACCTGCAACATCGCAAAGCGTTAGCAGCTTTAACAATAACGGCTGTAACGGCTGATGCGCCAGCCAGCCTGACAAGGGTTCGGGAATCTGTTTCGTTTGTTTCATTAATGTTTCACTGAATCGAATATATGTCTCACTGAAACAATATATGAAACAAACAAAAGGCGCAAGACGAAAGGCGAAAGGCTCTCACTTTAGCCATGCGCCCTTTGCCTTTGGCCCTTCGCCCTTTGTCTTATCATTTTTGGCACAGCCCGTGCTTAAGGCAGATATATCCCATAACCCAACCGGAGACGCATCATGCTATTCAAACAATTATTCGATCAGGAAACCTGGACTTACACCTACTTGATTGCCGACCCGATCAGCAAGGACGCGATCCTGATCGATCCGGTCAACACCCATATCGACGAGTATATTGAGCTGCTGGCAGCGCACGGCCTGCAACTGAAATATTCCCTGGAAACCCATGTTCATGCCGACCATATCACCGCCAGCGGCCTGCTACGCCAACGCTTGGGTGCGCAAACCGCGGTGAGCGGGCTGTGCGGGGCCGAGTCGGCGGACATTCAGATTCAGGACGGCGATATTTTTAAATTTGCCGGCAGCGAACAAATCAGGGTCATCGCCACGCCGGGACATACCCGCGGCAGTATTTCTTTTTTATGGCGCGACCGTTTGTTTACCGGCGACTCTTTATTAATAGGCGGTTGCGGACGCACCGATTTCCAAGGCGGCGATGCCGGGGCGCTGTATGACTGCATCACCCAACGTTTGTTTACCCTGCCGGATGAAACGCTGGTCTATCCGGGCCACGATTACCAACAGCGCTGGGTCAGCAGCATCATGCAGGAACGCACGACCAATCCCCGTCTGGCAGGCAAGACCCGCGAGCAGTTTATCGAGATCATGAACAACCTGAATTTACCCAAGCCGCGCTTAATCGATGAAGCTGTGCCTGCCAACCGTTATTGCGGCCTGGATGAAAATGAACGCCAGGATGCCGTAGCGCTTAGAGACGCAACGCTGCCGGTCCGCGCCACGACAAAAACCGAAGATCTGGTGACCGAGGCCAAGCAGCACATCGTTGAAATCGATGTCGCAAAATCGAAACAGCTGCTTGCGGAAGGCAATATCGTGCTGATCGATACCCGCGAAGAAAGCGAGTACGCCGCCGGACATGTTGACGGCGCGCTATTGGTGCCGCGCGGCATGCTGGAGTTCAAAATCGGCAACATGCCCGAACTGGCCGACAAGTCGAAAACGGTGCTCATCTATTGCCGCTTGGGCAATCGTTCGGCATTGGCGGCACAGACCCTACAGCAATTGGGTTACACTAATGTGCTGTCTATGGCCGGCGGATTTGAAGCGTGGAAACAAAGCCAATAGGCGGAATAATAAAAAAATAGGTGGATGGCAAAATGTGTGTTGTTTTACACTTTTTGTTGTGTATCGAAATCTTCCACTCACTACAGAATTAAGAGGAATTTATGTCAAACCAACACCATGCCTTGCTAATCATCGGGGGAGGCGCCGCCGGCGTTTCCGTTGCCAACAACATGCGCCGCCAAAACGCCGAGATCGATATTGCCATCGTTGAGCCATCCGAAGTCCATTATTACCAGCCGGGCTTCACTATTGTCGGCGGCGGCGCGTATACCTTAAAAGAAACCATCCGCAAGGAAGCCGACTTGATCCACCCGAGCGTCACCTGGATCAAGGATTACGCGGAAACCTTTCAGCCGGATGACAACAGCGTCACTTTACGTTCCGGCGATACGCTCAGTTACGATTACCTTGTAGTCTGCCCCGGCCTGCAACTGGATTGGGGCAAGATTGAAGGCTTGAAAGAAACGCTGGGCAAAAACAATGTATGCAGCAATTATTCCGCCGAAACCGTGGAATACACATGGGAATGCATCCAGGCTATTAAGGAAGGCACGGCGCTGTTCACCCAGCCGCCGATGCCGATCAAATGCGCAGGCGCTCCGCAAAAAATCATGTATCTGGCCGCGGATCGCTTCCGTAAAAGAGGCACGCTGGACAAATTCAATATTGAATTTTTAACGGCCACACCCGGCCTGTTCGGCGTACCGTTTTTCGCCAAAGCATTAAGCAAAGTGGTCGCCGACTACGGTATTAAAACCAACTTCAACCACAATCTGGTTGCTATCGACGGCCCGGCCAAAATCGCCACTTTCGAAACCACCGACAGCGAAGGCAACAAGCAGCGCATTGACAAAGCATTCGACATGATTCATGTCACTCCGCCGCAAAGCGCGCCGGATTTCATTAAACAAAGCCCGCTGGCCAATGCCGCAGGCTGGGTTGATGTCAACCCCAACACCCTGCAACATAATAAATACGGCAATATTTTCGGTCTGGGCGATGCAGGATCAACGCCGAATGCCAAAACAGCGGCCGCAGTGCGCAAACAGGTTCCGGTCGTGGTCGACAACATTCTTAGCCTGAAGAACAGCAAAGAGGTCCAAGGCGGCTATGACGGTTACGGCTCCTGCCCATTAACCACCTCGCTGAGTACAGTGATGTTGGCTGAGTTTGCCTATGACGGCAAGGTAACGCCTTCTTTTCCTCTACTCGACCCGAGAAAAAACCGCTCTATCTGGTGGTGGGGAAAAACTACCGGCTTTCCGTGGCTGTACTGGCATTTGATGATCAAAGGCTATCGCATCGATATTCCTCATTTGGAATGCTATGCCAAGAAGTTCATGAAAGAAGAATAAGCAATGTATCCAGCGCAAGGAATGCATGATAGCTGTAGTCGCTCCGGCGTTCGCCCGGAGCGACTATTTTAACAACAGCTTAAGAACTGTATAGCGAGCAATCACTAGGAACTTTGTCGAGTGCTGCCAGCCCTGCAATCAGACTTAAGGTCGCCAGGACCAAAAAATGGGGCCCAAAAAACCAAAATATGATCGGCAAGCTAAAAAAGAAAGTTCGCGTACCCAGCATATAGTGGTTGCCGGCTCTGTTTAAATAGGCGCAGGTTTGCTTGCACAACTCCCCGTCAGCTGATGCATCGCTTGGAAGATTAATCATATAACCGACATGATTGAAAAAACGAATTGCCATGGCAAAACAGTAAAAGGCAATAGAAAAATCCAGCAGCAATAGTATCAGCTTTATTTGCCACAACTCTCTGGAAACGGTATAGGCTAAGATAGAAGGGTGCCAATCTAGCGCCCATTGGCCTATTTTTTCGCTTAAATTTAATATCCCGACTATCAACAATATGGCAGTCGCGGCCATAAAGTTGGCAGCCATAACCGAGTTGCGAAGGGTTTGAATGGCAAGAATGTCCATGTTACCGCTCCCCATTATCATACTCACCCAGCGCTCCCGAATTTTGGTATTCAGCGCATGCATACTCGAATTGGGTAAGCGGCGAGTGCGTCGAGCCAAATAAAAATAATATATCAGTATTAACAGAACACTGATCGCTAACGCGATAAAATCGTAAGACATTGCAACTATCTCCTTATTTGCTACTTCGAAAACGCAATAAACCGCCGGTAAGGCGAATTTTGCTTCCAGGTAAAAGCCTCGGTGTAGTAATGCATTAACGCCAGATAACCGAGCAGCCCTAAGGTAATCGCTTTATTAATCTCCACGCCGAAAAAGAACGCGGTTAGTGCATTTAACGCACTGTCCCCGTATGACTGCAACACAAACGCCAGCGCAAAAGAAGCTAACGGCAACACGACAAAAACCGGCACATGACAACGCGCCGCATAGCGATACATAGCATTTTTTGGATGTTTGTGGTGTTTGTTGTAATCATGCACCACATAGAAAATATAAGCCGTCGCATCATGCACCAACCTGGGCGCCAAAATCGCGAAAAAATAATATTGCTGAACAAAAAGGTAAAACGTGCTTAATACCAATAAGACATTAGACCATAAAAAACACCGGCCCGATTGCGTTGTCACATAGCGCTCGCATAACAGCGCACTGCAAACCAGTCCGGCGCATAAGACTCCTGCAATCAGCTTTATCCACTCCAACTGCTGCATATCCAGACTGTTTTTCAGGAATATGCCGATATAAACGAAAAGACCCGCCGTCACACTCAGCCATAGCACCAGATAAAAAACCGAATCGGGCAGACGATACAGGCCACGCCCCACGCCCAACTGCTGTTTGAGCACATGGTATACGGTCCAGGCGGCCACCGTCACATAAAACACGTTATAGGGAATAAACAAGCTGCCCAGGCCGAAGACAGTGATAATGGCAACCGTCATCAAGATGATTTTCAGCTTATAAAATTTCAGGTATTCGGTATTGCTGGCCAGCAAGATCGAGCTGGCGACGATATGCGGCGTTCCAAAAATGATTTGGAATAATAAAAACTGCTTCGGACTGCTCGGCAAACTCTGCTGTAAAAACCCCTGCCAAAACCAACCATCAAACAGCTGTAACAATAAACATAACGGAATGATAGCGTACAACCCCAACAACAGCCTGAACGAGACAGTCAATTGATTATCATCAGGTATATCTTGAGCTGAAATGGCTTGGGCAGACATAAAACTATCCTCCTGTTATTTATTATTGTTGTTATATTCTCAGTCGAAACATTAAGCGTTATATTCGGTAACCAATTGATACATCTATTTTAAAGGTAAACAACCCTGCGTTTTTGGAACGCATTTTCGCCCTTATATAAAATGGCTTCACATGGTACACAATGGGGATGATTGAAACAACAGCGTACAGAAGCTCTCCGGCTTTAGGTTGTTAACGCTTGAAACAACATTTTATATTCTTAGCCGTAATATTAATCTAAACTGATTGTCCCGCCGCTTTCAAGCTTTGCTTAGTTTTTCAGGATAAATAAACTCATGACATTTACGCTACACCCGCGCCTGAAACAGGATTGCATAGCCATCGGCCGCTTTGAGTTATGCCGCTTATTAATGATGAATGACAGCCAGTATCCCTGGTTTATACTGGTGCCGGAACGCGCTAATTTGCAGGAAATTTATCAGCTGAGCAAAGCGGATCGTGAGTTGCTGACCGAGGAATCCAGCTATCTTGCCGAAAACCTGGCAGAGCTTTATAAAGCCGACAAAATGAATATTGCGGCAATAGGCAATAGGGTTCCGCAACTGCATATCCACCATGTAGTCCGCTACCGGGTGGATAAAGCATGGCCTGCGCCGGTCTGGGGAAAGTTCGCTGCCGAGCCTTACACAGACCGGCAGATTGCGGACAACTTAACGCGTATTAAAGCTCAGTTGGGAATGTTGAGTTGAACCTTGCCGCCCCGGATTCAGGCAAGCCCTGCCGGAATGACGTTTTGGATAAACGAATAAGGGTAAAGCCCTAATCAACTAAAAACTCAGTAAAATAGGCTTCTTTAAATCCTTCTTCATGCCCGGCCTTACCCTCCTCCTCTGAATGCTCTTTCTCCGCGGACGCACCATGTCCTTTGTCGCCTCCCTCCATTTTTTCCAGCGTCTTACGAATAACAGCCGTGGTTTCCTGACGTAATGCCTCGCGTTGTTCCATGGTTTGCAATTCTTCTGACGGCCTGCCGCTGTATAACATGATTAATTCATGCCTTAATGCCGGCATGTGCTTGTTTACCGCAGCAATAGTGTCGGAACCATCAACCAATAATTGAACATTTATCAGCAAAAACTTTTTTGGTTCGGCCAAATTAACGGTAAACTTGGGAGTCATTTCCACATATTTTGCACCGGCTTCCGCTTCCGCTTCTTTCGCCCCCTCATTCGCACCAGCAACAGACATGAACAGAAGACTTAATATTACAACCCATAAACGCATAACAGACTCCGTACAACTAAAGAATAATGGTCTAGTATAAGGCCAACCCCCTCAATTTTAAAACGAATCCAAGTACTGACAAGGCAATGACAACCACTCTCCCGATCGGCCCGATAATGCTGGATGTTGCGGGCTTGACCCTGACCCAGGCTGAAAAAGAAAAAATAAACCATCCCAACACCGGGGCGGTCATCCTTTTTTCACGCAATTATCAAAATCCCGAACAAGTTACCGAGCTGATTAACGCTATTCGTGCTGCGCGCAATGGCGACATACTGATTGCCGTCGATCAGGAGGGCGGCAGGGTACAACGCTTTCAACAAGGCTTTACGCGCTTGCCGCCTGCATCAAGCTACGCGCAAAGCCCTGAATTGGCGGAACCGGCAGGCTGGTTGATGGCCGCCGAATTACTGGCTGTCGGTGTCGATTTCAGCTTTGCGCCGGTTTTGGATATTGATTGCGGCGTTAGCGAAATCATCGGCAACCGTTCATTTTCAACCGATCCGGCGCTTGCAACCCGCCTTTCAAGCTTATTCAGAAAAGGTATGAATGAAGCGGGCATGGCCGCAACCGGCAAGCATTTTCCCGGACACGGCGCAGTAGCGTTGGACTCGCACCTGACCTTGCCGATAGACGAACGGGACATGAACAGCATCAGGACTAAAGACTTAATACCCTTTAAACAACTGATCGCGGAAGGCCTGGAAGGCATTATGCCTGCGCATGTGGTCTATCCGAAAATCGACCCGAATCCGGCCGGTTTCTCGCCGTTCTGGATACAACAGATTTTACGCAAGGAATTAAACTTTAACGGTACGGTATTCAGCGACGACTTGAGCATGGAAGGCGCGGCATCGGTCGGCGACTTCCCGGAACGCGCCCGGCTGGCGCAGCATGCCGGATGCGACATGATTCTGGTCTGCAACAACCCGACCGCCGCCGAGCAGGTACTTGACGCCTTACCGATAAGCCACGATCCCGTCAGAGAACAACGGCTGCGTAAGATGCAAGGCAAACCGCAAATGAACCGCGAGCAACTCATGCAGTCCGAACAATGGCGGCAATTATCAACCCTCATCATCAACCACACTCTATAACCATGCTTGAAGAAATCAAACACGTCCAGGCGACGGCCGATTTGCTGCACAGCGAACAGGAAGTTGAAGCCGCCATCGATAACATGGCTCAGGAAATCAACACCGCGCTGGCCGATCGCAACCCACTGTTGCTCTGCGTTATAAACGGAGGCATCGTCACCGTCGGCAAATTACTGACCCGATTAACCATCCCGTTAACCATTGACTCCATCCATGCCAGTCGCTATCAAAACCAGACTTCAGGCGGTAACATCAAATGGCTGGTTAAACCGGAAACACCGCTTAAAGACCGCACTGTCCTTATCGTCGACGATATTCTCGATGAAGGCATCACCCTTGAAGTTATCTATCAATATTGCCGGGAACAAGGCGCGACAGACGTCTACAGCGCCGTGTTAGTGGATAAAATCCTCGACCATGAAAAACCGATCACCGCCGACTTTATCGGACTGAAGGTGGAAAATCGTTACCTGTTCGGCTACGGCATGGACTACAAAGGCTATTTACGCAACGCACCGGGCATTTTCGCCTGCAAGGAATAAACATCATGACTACACTTGCCATCATCGGCGGCACCGGCCTGACCCAACTGAGCGACTTAACCATCATCAACCGCGAACAGCTGGACACGCCTTACGGTTCGCCTTCCGCCGAGTTTGTTACCGGCGAGCTGAACGGCAGCCGGATTATATTCCTGGCCCGGCACGGCAACCCCCACACCATCGCCCCCCACAAAATAAACTACCGGGCCAATATCTGGGGACTTAAACAGCTCGGCGTCGAGCAGATTATCGCCGTTGCCGCGGTGGGCGGTATTACCCGTGAAATGGCTCCGGCGCATATCGCCATTCCCGACCAGATTATCGATTACAGTTATGGCCGCCTGCATACTTTTTTTGAAGACGACGCGGTGCAGCATATCGACTTTACCTATCCGTACAATCAAAAACTACGCTCGCGCTTAATTAACGCCGCAGCCACGGCCAACATAAAAGTCAGCCCGCTAGGCACCTACGGCTGCACCCAAGGCCCGCGCCTTGAAACCACAGCGGAAATCCAGCGCATGGAAAGAGACGGTTGCGACCTGGTCGGCATGACCGGCATGCCTGAAGCGGCACTGGCCAAAGAACTCGGTATGGATTATGCCGCGATCAGCGTGGTCGCCAATTGGGCCGCAGGGAAATCGGAAGGGGAAATAACGATGGAAGAAATTGAGCGGCATCTCCATAAAGGCATGGCGAATACCGCTGAATTACTAAAGGCTTTTGTGGATTAGGTTACAGCCTAATGATGGCATCCTGCGCCGTGGATATGTCCATGCTCGGCTTCCTCTTTAGTCGCCGGTCTAACGTCCACCACTTCCACATCAAAAGTTAAAGCCACCCCTGCCAGCGGATGGTTGCCGTCAATAGTAACATCATCGCCTTCGATCTTAACGATGGTGACTTCTCCTGATCCGGAGCTGACGTCGGCATGAAACATCATGCCGACTTCAATCTCATCAATGCCTTCAAACATTGCGCGCGGGATTACCTGAATCATGCCGTCATTTTGTTCGCCATAAGCGTCCTTCGCCTCAATGCGCACATTGAATTTGTCACCGACGGCTTTGCCTTGTAACGCGTTTTCCAGGCCCGGAATAATGTTTCCCGTACCGTGCAGATAAACCAAGGCATCATCATCTATTGAACTATCCAGCACTTCGCCTTCATCATTAGTCAAAGTATAGTGAATTGAGACAGCCATATTGTCAGCTACTTGCATGATAAAACCTTTTTGGTAATTTAAAAGCCGTCTATGATAAAGAGTTGCAACTGTTTTGTCTGAAAAATTATTTTCATCCATCATACATCCAAAGGAAATCCATCATGTCGCGTTGGAAGCCGCCGAGCCCCAAGTCATCCCCTTACATTACCCCGGAAGGCTATCAAACATTGGAGATTGAATTAAGGGAACAGTGGACCAAACGCAAGGAGGTCACCCAGGCGCTATCAGCGGCGGCTGCGGAAGGCGATCGCTCGGAAAATGCCGAGTACATCTACCGTAAAAAAGAACTGCGCGGCATAGACCGACGCATTCATTATCTGCAAAAACGCCTGCCCATCCTTAATATCGTATCCCAAGCGCCTGACGACCAGGACAGGATTTTCTTTAGCGCTTGGGTAACCCTGGAGAATGAAGCGGGCGAGGAACTGACCTACCGCATTGTCGGAGCCGATGAACTTGATCCTAAAAAACACTACATCAGTCTCGATTCGCCGCTGGCAAGAGCGTTGCTAAAAAAAACCTTCGATGATGAAGTCGCCATTAACAATGAGCTTAAAGAAACCCGGTACACCGTCGTTGATATTAATTACGGCAACAGATAAGGCCTATTCCGTGACCGCCAAAGCTCCGAATCCCATCATTTTCGCTTGAAATACAGAATTAATATTGCAATAAATACAACACCCGATATAATACGCCGGGTATGGAGAGGTGGCTGAGCGGCCGAAAGCGGCGGTCTTGAAAACCGTTGAGGGTTGATCCCCTCCCAGGGTTCGAATCCCTGCTTCTCCGCCATATACATAAAAGGCAGCTTACTTTTAGTCAGCTGCCTTTTTTTATTTCAGCTCCTTTCTAAAATTGCCGGTTCAAAAGACGCGTCTTTTATTCTTGCCGTGCAACGTCAGATTATGCACGCCACAAGCCCCCCCCAACTTACGCTGAGCTTCTCTGGAACTGTCCATCTATACTAAAGCTCCGCTTGCAGGCCAGGTATGCCAATACGTTGGATACGCATCGCATTGTCGCCTTCCTCATAAACCGGCAGTTTTCCCTCTATTTTCCAGAGCCGGAAAGCGAGCGCATGCGATAAAACACGAATCGGATAATCGCGCGGCAATTGTTGCAAATAAGGCTGTATGGTGACGAAATCGGTCGCGCCGTACTGCTGCATGATAAAGCGAAGGCCGCCATTGGCTGGACCGATGTTATAGGCCAGCAAGCCCAGAAACAGGTCGTTGTGCATCTCGGTCAGATAGTATTTTAACGTGGCGGCGGCGATAAAAGCATTGTGCCTCGGATCGAGCAATGAAGGTTTGCTCACCTCCAGTTGTTTACCGGCCTGCGCCATGACCACTTTAGGCACTTGGGTGATTTGAAACAACCCATGCCCGCCATCCCGACTGTCTCTGGGCAAAAAGGAGGATTCCGTCGCGGCGATGCCTTGCAGAAGATTGGAATCAATATCGAACACCTTGGCCGCTTCGACAATAGCCGGATTATAGGTCTCCGCCCGGTTAACCATTTGTAGCAATTGTGCCGGATCATAACGCCGGTAAGCGGCGTAGACCTGATGAGCCAGCGTAACCCGGCTGGCTTCCTGCTTGCCTCCGACCAGCATCCGAAAGTGTCCGAACGCTTGAGCGAAATGATTTTGCAGCACAAACCAGCCGATTACCAGCGCAAAGCTGAGCGCCAGCACCGGGGCTAATATCGCCGCCCTGCCCTGCAACCATTGTCGCAGTTTCCACCAACCTATCAACAGCACCGCCGCCGCAACGATCAATGCCAATACGCCGATGGCAAACGGCAATAAGCTGGTGAAAAAACGGGTGCCGGAAAACCAGCCCGCCGAATAACCCAACAAAATCATCACCGCAGAAACCGCCGTTATCGCCAAACCCAGCACTTCAAGACCGATCATCAACAGCCGGTGTTTGAAGCTGCCAACCGGCGGTTTGGGCAACGCTTTTTTTGATGTTTTCCGTGTCGTTCGGGGTTTAGGTTTAGGAGCTGTCTCCAGTTTGACACTGGCCCGTTTTCGGGGCGCTGCCGGTTTATTCATACGACTGCCATGGATGGTGGAAGTGCCGCGACCGGTAGGGAACTGGTGCGACCAAACAGATTATCCTGTTTCGGTAAGGGTCGAAATCGTAAGATTATAGCTTGAAAGACCGTAATCCGCAGACCGAACACGCTAATCATGCTTGGTAAAAATAAGCTGATCGGTAGCAAAACCCAGCGCCTTGGCACGATCGATCAATGTCTGCAAGGTCGCCTCAGGCAGTTGTTTGGTTCGGGATAATATCCAGAAATAAGAGCGATCCGGCCCGGCGATCATCGAATAAGCATAATCTTTTTTATCCAGTTCAATAATATTGTAGCCGCCATAAAACGGCCCGAAAAAAGACACTTTCAGCCTCCCTTTATCCGGCTGTTCGACAAAATAAGCCTTACCTTGCGCCTCGTGCCATTCCCCGGCCTTCACATCCCAACCCTTATTCAGCACATCAACGCCGCCATCGTCCCGCAAGGTATAGGTTGCAGAAATATTCTCCAGGCCCCGCTCAAATCGATGATCGAGCCGCGCGATTTCGTACCAGACGCCCAGATAGCGGTTAACCTCAAAACCGTCAACCGCCGTAACCCCTTCGGGAATGCCGGTGCAGCTTGTCAATAAGGTAAAAATCAGCATACATAATGCTTTCATGCGCAATCCCTTTTAAAAGTGTTTTATAAATCAGTCGGCTAACTGTAACCGCCAAACCTCCGGCAATCAACCTAAAGACATTAGACAAACCATTCATCCCCAGATATTCCTTAAATAGCCCGGCCAATTCGACATCATCGTCAATGATCAAAATTTTCGTCACGCTCGCCGCCTTAATTACTTTAAGGCAGCCATATCGTTCCCACGCTCCGGCGCCATCGTTATAGTAAAAACCTATTGATATATAGAATGTCAGTATTATACAAACCCTTACATGACCGTATAAGATTACCGCTCCTTTAGACAAACCATATGAGAAAACTATGAAAACAGCAAAATTGATTGTGATGTACCCAACACCTGCCGATGTCGAAATATTTGAGCAACGCTATGCGCAGGAGCATGTGCCGATGGCGGTAGAAAAACTGGCCGGAAAAACCCGCTTCGTCGCGTCGCTGATCAAAAGCAGCGTAGGTCAGGAACAAGCGCCTTTCCATCGTATTGCCGAAGTTTATTTTCCGTCTATGCAGGATTTGGAGGCCTGTTTAAACTCGCCGGGCGGACAGGAAACCGCGCAACATGCCGTTGCTATTTCGACAGGCGGCATGCCTTTGTTTTTAACTGCGGAAGTTGAAAGTTTCGATTTTTAGTACGCGGACAGTTTCGCGTCTATGCGGCCGGGCTCCTGCACAGCACGAAGCAAATCCGAGATGGCAAGAATCGTGTTGCTTTACCAGACAATTTTTTGCAGACAATTGACGGCTTGCCTGTCAAAATCGTCTGACGTTTCCATCGAAACGATTTGTCGCCAGCGGAGCCCTTAACAGCCATGAAACAGCAACACGTTGATATGCACAACGCCATTACCGCATTGAGTTGCGCGCTGGATTTAGTCGGCGTTGACGAAATCCGGCACGGCAAGCGGGTGGCGCTCATGGCCAGGGCGATTGCCCGGCACCTGGAGTGGCCGGAAATAGACTGCCTGTCCATTCTGTACGCCGGCATGCTCCATGATTGCGGAGTTTCCAGAGTTCATGAGCACCACCAACTCACGGAAACGCTGGAATGGGACGGCGCCGAGGATCATTGCATCCGCGGCGCCGATTATTTGTCCGCCTGTCTGCCGTTGGCGCATCTGTCCGACGAGATCCGCTATCACCACACCCGCTGGGAAGACCTGTCGGCTTCGCCGGTCGATCATCGCCTTTGCTTGCGCGCCAACCTGCTGTATCTGGCGGATCGCATCGATATGCTGCAAGCGCCTTTCCTGAGCAGCGGCCATATACTGACCGAGTATCCGGCGATTATCGCGCAAATCAAAACGCTGTCCGGCATCTTGTTTGCGCCGGAGCTGGTCGACGCCTTTGCCGAAATCGCCGATGTCGAAGCGTTTTGGCTGGCCATGGAACCCGAATATCTGGATGAAGATTTACGCCGCATCGGCAGCCATGTTCCACCGACTCTGCTCGATATTGCTTCGCTCAAAGAACTGGCGCGGCTGTTTTCGCAGGTAGTGGACGCCAAATCCCCATACACCAATGAGCACTCGCAACGAGTGGCGCATATCGCCCGGCAACTGGCTATCGATTTCGGCATTGAAGGCTACGAGCTGGAGCAGGTTGAAATCGCCGGGCTGTTGCACGACATCGGCAAATTGCGGGTATCGGAAGACATCATCGACAAACCGGGCAGCCTGACGCCGGAGGAACGGGCCACCATGCATCGGCATAGCTACGACACCTTCCGCATCCTGCAACGGGTGTTTGACGACTCGAAGATTCCCGTATGGGCCGGATTCCACCATGAGACCTTGATCGGCGACGGTTATCCTTTTAAAAACGGCATCAAAGAACTGGACCTGGAATGCCGCATCATTACCGTTGCCGATATTTTCCAGGCCTTAGCGCAAGAACGGCCTTATCGCCATACCATGAGTCTTGAGCATATTCTCGACGATTTACAGTCGCGCGTTGCCAGCGGCCATCTCGATGCGGGAGTGGTGGCTAAATTGACTGAAAATGCAGCGCTTTATTACCGGCTGGCTGTGGCTGGATAGATTGGCTTGTGGAAGCGGGAAAATGATCAGGCTCTAAAAAAGCTTCTCAAAGCTATGTTGTTCCTAATCATCGTGAAGTACTTTAGGGTATGGTCAGTAATAACTTCCCGATATGGATTGGGTGAAATTTTTCCGTTCGCCCTGAGCTTGTCGAAGGGTGAGCGGGAAAATTTCAGGCTACCGCGTCAAGCCAATCATGCTTCGACAAGCTCAGCACGAACGGCTCGACGATCGAAAATAGTGGTTTCGGGAAGTTATTTTAAACCAAATCCTTAAGCGACGATCTCAAGCAAGCTGGGGTTTCTGTTGACGAGTTTTCAATGCTCTTAATTCCGTAATACCCGATGAAAAACATAAAACTTCGTGTCCTTCATGCCTTCATGGTGAATCAATGCTTTCGACCAACGGCTTAAGCGCCGATTTTACGTACTGCTCAAATTAACGATCAATGCCTGCAATTCCGACTTTGCTGATGTCTGGTTGGTATGAATCGCATAAACCTGACGGCTGATTTCAGGCTCCGATAAATAACGATAACTGATGTCTGCTGCCTGTTTGGGCAGGGTATACTCAGGCATCAATGCAACACCGATACCCTCCTGCACCATGCGCAAAATCCATTCTTCGCTGTTACTGCGGTAAGCGGCGTAAAGATTGATTTCCTGATGTTGACAAATGCATTTCAAATCTTCCCTCAACTCGCAATTTAACCGGTCTAAATAAGGCTCCGACTGTATCGCTTTCAGATCGACTTTTTGCAGTTGATTAAAGCGATGGGTATTGCTGAATGCGACCACGTAGCGTTCTTCGTAAAGCAGGGTCGATTGATACGGTGCCGCCGGTAATTGCGCAGGGGCGCTGATCACCAGATCCAGCGAGCCTGAATCCAGCTGCTTCAATAAACTCGCTTCGCTATCGACGATTAATTCCAGTTCGATATTCGGGTATTCTTGCTGATACCACGCAAGACAGGGGCTTAGGCGTTGCGCGCCTATCGTGGTCATCAGGCCGATGCGCAAGGGAATGGTGTTTAACCGGGTAAAACGAATCGCTTCCGCTTTGGTCGCCTGAAGGTCTTTGTAAATCTTGCGCAGATTGGCTTCAACCATGCGACCTAACGGTGTTAACTGGCAACCGGAGCGAGTGCGCGTAAATAATTCCCCGCCCATTTCCTCTTCGAGTTTTTTTATCGCCTGTGTCAAAGACGGTTGCGAGACGTAAGTGAGTTGCGCGGCGTGGGTGATTGTTCCCTGATCGCAGACTGCCAAAAAATAGCGGATTTGCTGCATTTCCATGAGAGCCTCCTGATATAGCAAAAAGCTATTGTTCCATAGAAAGTCAGTATTATACAAACCTTTGTATTTCACTATACGATTGCGCTTACCTTATGAAAGCGATATGAGAAAGCTATGAAAGCGACAATCTTGAATACAGTCGCTTTAGTGATTTTAGGCATTAATGCCGATAAGATGCTGTTTACGAGCGAGAGGTTTTAAACATGAAAAAGAACATTCTGTTCCCCCCATTAATCAACACCTTAGCCTGTAGTTGCCGCGCTTTAGGTTTATTTGGATTATTGGCCGTCGCTTTGCCGTCGGCCGTCTATGCTCATCGCGGGGCGAATAATGAAGTCGATGCCTGCAATATCCTGGTGGGTCATGAGCGGGTACACTTTACCGCTTATACACCGGCATTGAGCAATGACAAAGAGTATTGCCAGATTATTCCGCATCTGGGTTCCACTAATCTGGTATTCGATTATGAAGGCAAAGGCCTGCGTAATTTAACCGTCGAATTTGAAGTCACCAAAGAACCGGAAGGAATCCGGGTTTTCTATCTGGAACCGACGAAAATAAAATCGGGCACGGTGAATGGCGTGGTTGATTTCAGTAAATTCGGTGCGGGCAATTATCTGGCCCATGTCGCGATAGTGCATCAAGACAAAAGCATCGATAGCCATATCCCGCTTTCGATAGGTCTTGAGCAAGAAGCTTCAGACAATTTGCCGATAAAATCTCTATTCGTCGTGGTGCTTATCGCAGGAGTTGTTTACTTAATGAAACGCGCCGCCGGCAAACATGCAGCGGGGCCATCCGATGCTTAAAGCCTACCTGGATAAATCGACTTTGCGGAACAACGTTTTCAAGTTACTGTTCTTGCTACCTATTGTTATAACGCTGATAGTTTTTTTCAGCGAAGATAATGACGAGTACTCTCAAGTAGGCAGCGCGTCTTATGCCGGAGAAAACGCAAATCCGCAATGCGTTGCCGGTAAGCTCGACGGAGAATCCGGCATCGTCAATGGCGAATCGACGCTGGAAGGCATTAAATACAATATACGCACGCCATTGAATTATGATGCCACTATCGCTCATCCGTTGCTGCTGGTCTTTTCTCCGGCAGGCTCAAACCGGGCAAAAACCGAGAAAACGACCGCACTTACGCTGAAAGCAACGACCGCCGGATTTATCGTCGCTTATGCCGATCATCCCGATTTATCGCCTACCTCTACCATCGAACTCGGAACTATTCCCGGCCTGATTGCCAAGCAATGGTGTGTTGATAAAGAACGTATTTTCCTTACCGGGCATTCTGACGGCGGTACTGCTGCGATGGCTTTGGCGTTTATGTCCGGCACCAAGCATATTCCCAAGGCGATTGCGCCTAGCGCAGCAGGAATCGATTATCAGGATTTGCGTGATCATAAATGCCCGGCTCCGATTCCTGTGATGGTCATGCACAGCGTGAACGATCGCTTGTTCCCTAAGTATGGTCAGCAGTCTTCCGGCTGGTGGGCGGCGTGCAATCAATGCGAGCCTATACCTGAAAAGATTGCCAATGGCTGCATGGCTTATTCCGGTTGCGCTAAGGGTGTAAAAACCTGGTATTGCGAAGGCGATAAACCCCATGCGCAGTGGCCGGGCATTAATGATACATTGCTGGATTTCTTGATTTCGGTGGGTCGTTAAGCGTCACGGCCTACGCTTAATGATTGCAATTCTTACATTCACCTCGTTCCCACGCGCCGCGCGCTCGTTGTCATACATGAGTATTTTCAAGCGCGTCATTCCGGCAGTGATTGCCGAACCCGTTAAAGCGCGTAGCGAATCCAGAGCACATGGATATAAAACTGTCTACTGGCACTTCGCATTGATCAAACACCTACAAGCCGCCAAGTTACCTTCCATGACATTGGATTCACTTCGCGACTGATGGTCTTCGTGTCTTCGTGGTGAATTAACTACTTAGCCATAAACATTAATTTCAAAATCCCCGCAATTTTAATTGGTCTATCACCCGTTTTACTGTCACTATCGGATTAATGCTGTTTGGGCATTAATAAAAGTTTTCCAAATCAATCTTAATGGTTATGAGGACACGATTATGAACATTCTTATTACCGGAGGTACCGGTTTTATTGGCAGTGCATTGGCTAAAAACCTGATCGATCAAGGTCATGCGGTTACGGTGTTAAGCCGCAGTCCCGATAAGGTTGCCAAGATTTGCGGCTCGGGCGTTAATGCGCTGGGCAACCTCTCGCAGCTTAAAGCGGAAGACAGCTACCAGGTCATCATCAATCTTGCCGGTGCGCCGATTGTCGATGTCCGCTGGAGCGAGGACCGCAAACAGCTGATCAGGGCCAGCCGTATCGACCTGACCGAACACTTGATAACCTGCATCGATCGCATGAGCGTTAAACCCGAGTTGTTAATCAGCGGTTCCGCGATCGGCTATTACGGCAATCAGGGCGACACGGTGTTAACCGAACAATCGACGCCCTATGAAGATTTCTCGGAGCAGCTTTGCGCCGATTGGGAAGCCGCCGCAAAACAAGCCGAACAATTCGGCGTCAGGGTCTGCCTGATCAGGACCGGCTTGGTTATTGGCAATGGCGGCGGTTTTCTGCAACGCATGTTGCCGCCGTTTCGTTTGGGATTGGGCGGGCGCTTGGGCGACGGGCGGCAATGGATGTCCTGGATTCATCGTCAGGACTGGATCAATATCGCCCTGACCATGATTGCCGATTCAACGATGCTCGGCGCTTATAATGCGACCGCGCCGAACCCTGTTACCAACGCCGAATTTACCCGGACATTGGCGCAATGCCTGAAACGCCCCACCCTGCTGCCGGTTCCGGCCTGGCTGCTGAAAATACTGCTCGGCGAGCTGTCGCAACTGGTGTTGGGCAGTCAGCGGGTGATACCGGAACGGCTGTTGGCGCAGGGTTTCAAATTTCAATATGACGATCTTGACGCGGCGTTGCATGAGGCCTTGTCGCATAAATAGATGCAGCCGACTTTGACCAAGCGTTGCAACCCAACGCTACCTACGGGCCGCCTCCTTAAACCGGACCTTACTGAGTCGGCTCTCACGACTATGATCGATAATCGGCGCAGGATAACCGCAAGCGCTGTGTTTCTTATCCCATTGATGAATAGTTTTGGGCGGAAAAGCTTGCAGTTCCGGCAGCCAGCGATAAATGTACCGGCAGTCCCGATCGAATTTAAGCTGCTGTAGCCAGGGATTGAAAATTCTGAAATACGGTTGCGCATCGCAGCCGGTCGAGGCGGCCCATTGCCAGTTGCCGTTATTGACGCAAGGATCGTAATCGACCAGATGCCGGGCAAAATAACGCTCGCCCCAGCGCCAGTCGATATGCAGGTCCTTGACCAGGAATGAGGCGGTGATCATCCGCACCCGGTTATGCATATACCCGGTGGCGTTGAGTTCGCGCATCCCTGCATCCACTATCGGAAAGCCGGTGTTGCCATCGCACCAGGCTTGAAAATAATCGGGATTATTATCCCAAGTCAGATCGGCAAACTTTTCCAAAAACGCCCGCCCGAAAACCCGCGGGAAGTGATAAGCGATATGGGTAAAAAAGTCGCGCCAGTACAGTTGCCGAATCAGCGGATGCTCGCTGCCGAGTTGTTCGGTAATGGCGTAAAACACTTCCCGGACCGAACAAGTGCCGAACTTTAAATGTGCGGAAAGTTTGCCGGTCGCATCCAGCGCCGGAAAGTCGCGGGTATTTAGATAATCGGCGTAGCCGCCGAGCCGCTCCAGTATCGCCAGCGCCTGATGACGGCCGCCGTTGATTGCGGGTTCCGTGACTGATAAATCGAGCTGATCGAGGGTCAATTCGGAAGCCGCCGCCAAAAAATTAGACTTAACCAAAACGTCCGGCAAGGCGACCGGGAACTGTTTGGCATTGTTATAAAACGCCGTAAATACTTTATAGGGCGTTTTATCAACTTTTACCGCCTGCTCCGGCTCATTAAGCAGGCTATCGGGGAGCGTATGCAGGGCAATGCCCAGCTGCTTGCAAACAGCGGCCAACTCATCGTCACGCCGTCGGCTGAAAGGCGTGTAATCGCGATTGATAAACACGGCTTGTATTTGTTGCTGTTCGGCCAGTTGCGTTACGACTTGCTCCGGCAACGCATGATAAAGCGCCAGTTTGCCGCCTGCCGACTGCAACTGCCGTTGAAGGTCCTGAATGGACTGCAACATAAACTGCAAACCCGGTTTGCTCTGGTAAGGATGCGGTTCAATCTGCCGGGGGTCGAAAATAAAGCAGGGAATCACCTGCCCTGAAAGCCGCAAGGCTTCAAGCAACGCGGTATTGTCTTGCAGGCGCAGGTCGCGGCGGAATATGAACAGCGAGGTTGAGTATTGAATCATCGAAGGTTGACCCGATCATTCAATCGCATGCGCCTGTTGCAGTTGCGATCGGAGCATTTCCACCCGTTTGCGATTAACCCCGAAATCGCCGTAACCGGTACGCGATGCGGAACGGATATGAATTAATCCGGCGTCCTTATCCAGTATCGCGTCTATATCATCGACAAAGCGAAACACCAAGCTGGTTGCCTGCGCATGAAGCGTGTTGCCGCTTTGGCCGGTGATCACCGTCCGGCTTTGGCTGATCAAGGCATTTTTCAGTTCAGCCCAAGCCTCTTCGGCATTGCCCGCAACCTTAAACGGCGCAATAAAATGATCGGCGTCCGTCGCTTGGCTGGAAACGCAGTTGGGGCTGTCCGGACACGGCGGCAATTGTTTTGCTACGGCAGGATTTGCCTGAGTTGCTGTAGTTAGCGTCATAACGATAATATAAAAAACGGTTTTAAAGTTCATCAGTGCATCCCTTAACAAGATTTGCGACATTGGTCATTTCTGACGACCCGGCAGACCGCCGATCAATAATCTTCACTGACCGGCCCTCTTAATGCGTAATACTGATAGCCATTGTAAAACAATATCACCGGCAGCAGACGAACGCCAATAAGATATGCCCCGAGCCTTTGTCAGCGACAACGGTGTCAACCTCGGTCCCACTAGGGAAAACTTCCGCCTGTTGAACGCTGCCAGTTAGACCTTCCAGGTTTTTTAAAACCTGGAAGGTCTGCCTATCGACATGTTTCCCGCCTAACGCCAGATAAGAGACTGCCGAAACGACTGTGTCTCGCAGAAACTTGCATATAACGATGCCTTTATGTTTCGGGACGTTATTACCGACCATATCCTTAGCCGGATGCTCAAGCCTTGCCGTCCGCCCCCGCTGCAACGAAACGCCAAAAATCGATTGAAAAAACCGGCAAAGCCGATAGACTCAATCACCCAGTCATTCAATACACCTCAAATCCATGAAAAAAATCCCTATCGGTATCAGCAGTTGTTTATTAGGTCAAAATGTCCGCTTTGATGGCGGACACAAACGGGATTCGTATATCACCGGCACTTTGACCGAATACTTTGACTTCCAGCCTTTTTGCCCGGAAGTGGAAATCGGGCTAGGTACGCCTCGCCCCACCATTCATCTGGTAAAAATCGACGATACAATACGCTGCGTCGGCATTAAAGACCCTAACATGGATGTAACCGAGCGTTTGCGCAGCCGTGCCGAATATCAAAAAGAGCTGCATGCCGAGTTATGCGGTTATATTTTAAAAAAGGATTCGCCCAGTTGCGGCATGGAGCGGGTCAAGGTTTATGTGGGCGCTCAACCGCACAAGGATGGGGTCGGCATTTACGCCCAGGAAATGATGCGCAATAACCCGTTGTTGCCGGTAGAGGAAGAAGGCCGATTGGGCGACCCCGGACTGCGCGAGAATTTTATCCAGCGCGTTTATGTGCTCTACCGCTGGAAATTAATGCTGGCCGAGGGATTAACGCCAAGCGGCCTGACTCATTTTCATGCGCGCCATAAGCTGATCATCATGAGTCATGAAGATTATCGCGACCTGGGGCAACTATTAGCAGGACTCACCAAAGCTAATCTTGCAGACGTTGCAGAACACTACATTTTGCAGCTGATGACCACCCTTAAAAAGATCGCTACCCGCAAAAATCATGTCAACGTCTTGCAGCATATTCAAGGCTATTTAAAAAAGGCCTTAAGCGCCGACGATAAGGCCGAACTTTGCGAAGTGATTGAACGTTACCGCAACGGCTACGTGCCATTGATAGTGCCTTTAACGCTGCTTAAACATCATTTCCGTAAAACGCCGGATCCGTACATCGAAGAGTCCTATTACATGTCGCCGTATCCGCAAGAACTGCAACTCATCAATCAATTATAAGCATGGCAAAAATTTTAATTGTCGGCTGCGGCGCGATAGGTTCGGAGCTTGCCGGCGTTTTATCGGTCCAAGGCCATGATGTCACCGGCCTAAAACGCAAGCCGCCTTTATCCGCATCCGGCGCTATCCACTATGTCGTTGCCGATATAAGTTCAGTCGCCGACTTGGCGGATTTGGACACCGACTTTACCCAGGCGTTTTTTATCGTTTCGCCTGACGAACGTAATGAACAAAGCTACCGCGCTGTTTATGAGACCGGCTTGAATAACCTGCTCGCGAGGCTGCCGGCAACGCATTGGCTGATGATCTCGTCCACCAGCGTCTACGGACAGTCGGCAGGCGAATGGGTCGATGAAGACTCAGTCGCGGAACCGGCCAACATCACCAGCCGTTTAATCAGACAGGCCGAGCAAACATTGATGGATGCAAACCCGGCTAATATCGTGGTGCGCTTTTCCGGCATTTACGGACCGGGGCGGGAATCGCTGTTAAGGCTGGCTCTGCAAACACCGGCCATACAGCAAACTCCGCCTTATTTTACCAACCGCATACATCAACGGGATTGCGTCGGCGTTTTGGCTTTTTTGCTGGAACAGCGCTTGGCGGGAAGGGCCTTGGCTCAATACTATCTGGCCAGCGATGATGATCCCGCGCCGACTTGGGAAGTGATGACTTGGTTGGCGGGTCGCCTGCATTGCCCGCCGCCGACTGTTAAAGCCGTCGATGCGGATGCCGGAATGAATAAGCGCTGTAGCAATACTCGCTTAAAAGCATTGGGTTATCGGTTCCGCTACCCGAGCTATAAAGACGGTTATTTGGAATTAATCGACGCACGGAAATAATTTTTTCACCACGAAGACACGAAGGAGAAGCAATGCAAGGCTTCGTGTTCTTCGTGTCTTCGTGGTGTTCTTTTAATTGACGCCCTCACGCATCCGCATACTTCGGATAATCGGTATAACCTTTTTCATCGCCACCATAAAAAGTCGCTTGATCGGGCGCATTCAACGGCAGGTTTTTTGCAAACCGCTCCGGCAAATCGGGGTTAGCGATAAATAACTTACCATAGGCGACCATGTCGGCATGCCCTTGTTCAATGGCCTCGTTGCCGCGTTCCAGGTCATAGCCGTTATTAGCTATGTAGAATCCGGCAAAACAGTTTCTTAATACTCCATAATCCACCTGCCGTTCGCCGGTCAGCATGTCGCCTTCCAGAACATGCAGATAGGCCAACGGATAATCGGATAATTTTTTGGCGACAGCGCTAAAAGTCTGCTGCGGCTGACTGTCTTTAATATCGTTAAAACTGTTTTCCGGCGATACCCGCACACCGACACGATGAGCGCCCCATACAGCGATGGTTTTTTCAACAACATCGACCAACAAGCGCATCCGGTTGGCAATATCGCCGCCGTAGCGGTCTTCGCGCCGATTGGCGCCGTCTCTTAAAAACTGATCCAGCAAATAACCGTTGGCCGCATGAATCTCCACGCCATCGAAACCGGCCGTTTTGGCATGGTGTGCCGCCGTTGCATAATCGGAAACAATGCCCGGTAATTCATCGAGCGTTAATGCATGCGGCGTTTCAAAATCCTGCATGCCCTGATAAGTCACGGCCTGACCGACGGCTTTCAGCGCAGAGGGCGCAACCGGCAAAATATGCTCGGGTTGCAGCGATGAATGGGAGATTCTGCCGGTATGCCAAAGCTGGATAAAAATCCGTCCGCCCGCTGCATGAACGGCATCGGTGACGCGCTTCCAGCCTGCAATCTGCGCTTCGGAATGAATGCCCGGCGTCGCAGGATAGCCAATGCCGGTAGCCGATATTTGGCTGCCTTCGCTAATAATCAAACCGGCCCCGGCGCGTTGCCGGTAATATTCAACATTCATGTCCTGGGGCACATTGCCCTCAGCCGCCCTGTTGCGCGTTAACGGCGCCATGATTATCCGGTTGGCTAGCGCCAATTCGCCCAACAATATCGGCGAAAACAGAGTGTTCTTCTCGCTTGTGACTGATGCCATTCCGGCCTCCAATTTAAAAATAAAGTTTCTTAAAATTCAACGGCAAACGCCGTAGCCTATATAAAAGAAGCCGCAATCCTACGCGGCCCAGGACAGAATCCAGGCGATAAAAACCACTCCCGGCGATTTTTGTTTAATGATTACGCGGTTGCGCTATAGGGGGAAGATGCGCCATGAATGGGCATCATGGCGCATAGTTCGGAGGCTAAATGCCGTTCGGATAATCGTAGCTGTAATGCTTGCGCAATGGTTTAACCACTTCCCATTGACTGTCCAATCCTGCGTGGAACGACACCAGGTCGCCGGGCAAAATGCGTACCGGTTCGCCGCCGGCCGGCGTTACCAAAATCTCGCCCTCCAGGACATAAGCGCATTCAGTTTCATCAAAATCTATTGGGAATTTTGAAATTTCTTTTTCCCAAATTTCCCAGCTGGAAACGCCCAGCTGTTGTAATCGCTCTTCACTCGGGTTGTGCTCGATGGTAATTTTACTCATATTCTTCCTAAAAAATTAAACGTGTTAAAGCGGCAATTCTAACATCAGCCCTATCAAAAAGCGCTGATTGCCCAGAAGATTATTATCCTTAGCTCAAAAAAAAGCCCCGCCGCCTTGTAGCAACGAGGCTATGAGCAGTTAATTAACAGAAGATGGCTGCTCGCAATGTAAAACACCAGGAGGCGGCGTTTGATTTTAAAATCAGGCTCATTAAAGGAAACATTCTTTTTTTAGACGAATGGCCTCACAGCAGACGTCACTGACGGCCGCATTAAAAGCCGAATCGCTGCTTATCATTTTAGAGGCGCTTATATATTGTTTTGTATTAATAGCGTTTGCTACTTTTTCGGCTTCAATATGGAATTCAGCATGTTTTTTCAGGCATGCTTCGTAACTGGGCAGGCTGCCGAATTGGGCTTTACCTTCGCTATGCAGCCACCTGCCAAGTTCGCAACAATTTTCTTTTCTGATAGTCTCCATAACGTAGGCATCTAACGGTTCGCGTCTGAATATCGCGTTACTAAATCTTATCTTCCAGTCCGCATGTTTTAGAATTTCTTTATTTATATCCATGACTCCCCCTAAAAACTAACTTCTAATGTACGTTGCTGAGTTTTTCATATTTTCACCCTGAAATAAATCCGTACTACCACTTACGATCAGGTGAAAAATAACTTTTCCGATAATCAGCCTCTTGCGGAGCTGCGCGATAGTTGCAGCGAGGAAGATAATCTGTATTTTATTGAGGAACCCCGCGTCCTGCTTTTCCCAACAGAACCTAGACGATTTTGAAGTTAGCACCCGATAAAAATTCCACGACCTGTTCCGGCGGCAAGGGCTTACTAACCAGATACCCCTGTATCATGTCACATTGCAAAAGGCGTAACGCCTCTAATTGCTCTTGATTTTCCACCCCTTCGGCGATCACTTCCAGACCAAGACCATGCCCTAATGCAATAACCGCTTCCACAATGGCCGCTTTGCTTTCATCGGAAGTCATATTGCGCACAAAGGAAATATCGATCTTTAGTTTATCCACCGCCAATTCCTGCAAATACGATAACGATGAATAGCCGGTACCGAAATCATCAATGGATAAGCGCAGTCCCAACGCTTGCAACTTGGCCAAGGTTTTGGCCGCATCAGTCAAATCCGACATGACCGAACTTTCGGTGATTTCCAACTCAAGTAACTCCGGCAAAATGTCGGTTTCGCGTAAAATAATCCGTACCGTATCAAAAAAGTCGCCGCGGCTTAATTGCACCGCCGATACATTCACGGCAATCAGCGCTAACGTTAGACCTTGCTTGGACCATTCGCTGATTTGCCGACACGCTTTACGCAAAACCCATTCACCCAATAACACAATCAGGCCGCTTTCTTCCGCCATTGGAATAAATTCTCCAGGCGGAATCAGGCCGCGGCTAGGGTGTTGCCAACGGACTAAAGCTTCCAATCCCGCCAGTCGGCCTGTTTGCAAAGAAATTTGCGGCTGGTAATAGAGCACCAACTCATCTTGCACTAGCGCTTGGCGCAGTTCGGCTTCCAAATGTAAACGCTGTTGCGCTAAAACCGTCATCTCCGGTGAAAAAAAGCACAATTTGCCGCGCCCTTGCACTTTAGCCTGATTCAGCGCGGTATCCGCATTACGCTGCAAAGTCACCACATCCCGGCCGTCCAGCGGGTAAAAGGCAATACCGATACTAACGCCGATATAAACATTGTGTTCATTCAGCGCAAATGGACGGGCGAAACTTTCAATCATGCGTTGCGCCAATAAATCGGCGCTTTGCGGATGATCGATCTGATCTAACAAAACGTTGAATTCATCGCCGCCGGATCGGGAAACGGCGTCAATACCCCGCAACAAGCCCTTTAATCGCTGCGTGGCTTCAATTAACAATTGATCGCCCAAGGCCTGTCCCAGGCTATCGTTAACGGTTTTGAAATGATCCAAATCCAGCGACAGCAACGCAAATTGGCTATTGTTGCGCTTGGCTTGTTGCAAGGCATGTTCGAGCAATTGTTGGAACAGCACCCGGTTAGGCAACGCGGTTAACGGATCGTGATGCACCAAATAATCCAATTGCTGCTCGGTGTTTTTGATATGGCTTAAATCCGTATAAACGGCGACATGATGGGTAATGTTGGCGGATTGTCCATGCACCACGCTGATGTTCAACAAGTACGGATGCAGCGTTCCGTCTTTGCGGCGATTCCAGATTTCGCCCTGCCAACTGCCGTTGTTGGTAATAGCATCCCACATCTTTTGATAAAAATTACGACTATATCGACCCGATTGAAACAAACGCGGCGTTTGCCCGATCACTTCGTCCTGCGTATAGCCCATAACAGTAACGAACGCCTTATTAACGCTAAGAATCGAATTGGCGGCATCGGTAATCAGGATGCCTTCGGAAGCGTTTTCAAACACCGTTGCAGCAAGTATCAATTGTTGTTGGGCTTTTTTACGGTCGGTAATGTCGCGATGAGTCCCCCGGCGTCCTAAAAAGCGCCCGTGGGCATCAATGACGGGTTTGCAAATGTGTTCTATCCAATGCTCCTCGCCATTGCCGGCAATAATACGGAAATTAAGCGGAGCGGCGGCATGCTCTGTTGAACCGGCCACCGTTTTTCTATGTGCGTTCCAAAGGCTTAAATCATCGGCATGGATAATGTCTTGCATTAAATCAGGATTGAGGATGAAGTCTTCAGGCGTAAACCCTGAAATATCGGCACAGGCAGGTGAAACGTACAAATAATCGCCGTTAGCGCCCAGCCAGTATTCCCAGTTCGGCGAGTATTCGGCGAGGATGCGGTATTTTTCGCGGCTTTCTTCTAACGCCGCAGTACGTTGCTCAACCAGCTGTTCAAAAAAACGCTGCAAGCGGCTCAATTCGAGATGGGCATGAATTCTGGCGCGCACTTCATAAATATCGAACGGTTTGGTGATGTAATCGGCGGCGCCGATAGAAAATCCCCGCACCTTATCGACCGTGCTGTCGATTACGCTGACAAAAATCACCGGAATACGGTTACCCGGCGCGGTCGCTTTAATACGTCGGCAGACTTCATAACCATCCATTCCCGGCATCACTATATCCAGTAACACCAGATCCGGCGGCGTCATCCCTTGCACCAATTCCAAAGCCTTAGCCCCGTTATTGGCGACAATGACCCGGTATTCGTCTTTCAGCACCTCTATTAATTCATGCACGTTTTCAGGTATATCGTCGACCACCAACAAAGTTGGCCTGGCATCCTGCATGGTAATTTGGCCGCCTGACGCAACCATCGGTTTTCTGCGATAACGGCGCAGTTCCAATTGGGTCAGAATACGTAATTTAAGCAAATCGGGATTGACGGGTTTGCTGATGTAATCCGCGGCGCCCAACTTTAAACCTTTGGCTTCATCGGCGCTTTCCGACAGCGCAGTGACAAAAATCACCGGAATATCCGCGGTAACGGGGTTGTTTTTTAAGCGACGCAACACCTCATAGCCATCCATGTCAGGCATTTTAATATCCAGTAATACCAGATCCGGGCTGGGTATGCGCAGCGCCAGGCCTAAAGCCTTTTCGCCATTGGTGGCCGCGACAATGGCGTAGTCGTCGCGCAGAATACTCATCATGGCATGTAAATTCTCATTAACGTCATCGACAATGAGGATACGCGGTTTTACGTGGTTAGCTTCAGACATGACGCATAATTCTCTAATAGGGTTATTAAGGCATGTGCATGAAATAACTTTTGCCAATAGCATCCCCACTATCCCCAGACCTGGCAGACTGGGGATAGTGGGGTTATTTTATGCGCATTCCTAACTTAAGCAGGGGGCTGTGCCGGCATAGCATCGGGATAAGCGTGCTAGCCTGATTCGCCCCCCGCGTTTTCTGCATATTGGCGGAACGCCTCGCGCAGTGTTTTCAGCAATTCCTTGTCTTCCCACGGCTTGACTAAATAGCGGTATATCTCGCCTCGATTGATTGCCTCGGCCAGACTATTAAATTCCGTATAGCCGCTAAGCACGGTGCGCACCACTTTGGGATACATCACACGAACCTTGGCCAGCAGTTCGATTCCACTCATGCCCGGCATGCGCTGGTCGGTCAAAATGACCCCGACCTCATACATCGAAAGTAGCGCCAGCGCCTCCTCCCCGCTGCCGGCGAGCAGGATGTGATAATTTTCATTCCGAACAGCACGCTTAAGCGCCGATTTTACATTGGCATCGTCATCGACCAGCAATAACGTGCGCAAAGCTTCATTGCTAACCGGCGTCGGCAGCGCATGATATGTCGCCAAAAACCGGGTCATGTCTTCGGCGGATAAGGGGCGGCTAATGAGATAACCCTGCATGGCGTCGCACTGCAACAAGCGCAGATATTTTGCTTGCCCCGCATCTTCCACCCCTTCAGCCAAAACATCCATTCCGAGCCCATGCCCCAACGCAATAATAGCCTGTACGATGACGGCCTTGCCGCTATCGGCAGTCATATCGCGAATGAAGGAAATATCGATCTTGAGCTTGTCGGCATTGAGTTGTTGCAGATAGGACATGGACGAATAACCGGTGCCGAAATCATCTATCGACAGACGAATCCCCATGGCCTTGATCGCAGCCAGTGTCTTGAGCGTGCCATCCAGATCGGACATCACTACGCTTTCGGTGATTTCCAGCTCCAATTGTTGCGCTTGGACACCGCTGTGTTCGATTGCCTGTTTGACCGAATCCAGCAGATTGCCCTGATTCAACTGGCATGCGGATACATTTATCGCCACGCGCGGCACATTCAGCCCCCTATCGGACCAGCGCTTGATCTGACGGCAAGCGTCGATCAACACCCAGTCTCCCAGCCCCACAACCAGCCCGCTTTCTTCCGCTAGCGGAATGAATACGGAAGGCAAGATCAAGCCTCGTACCGGATGCTGCCAGCGCACCAGCGCTTCTAGCCCGATCAGCTTACCGCTGATGAGGTCAACCTGCGGCTGGTAGAACACCCGGAGTTCATCCAGCGCCAACGCATGGCGCAAATCGGCCTCCAGCGTTAAGCGCTGTTGCGCCAGTATGGACATATCCGGCGAGAAAAAGCGCAACACGCCTCGGCCTAACATCTTCGCCTGGCTCAGCGCGGTATCGGCATTGCGTTGCAGGGTTTCTACATCCTGGCCGTCAGTGGGATAAAGCGCGATCCCGACATTGGCGCCGATATAAATGCTTTGCCCTTCAAGTATGAACGGCCGGTTCAGTGTTTCGATCATGCGTTGGACGATTAAATCGGCGCCCTGCCCGCTATCGGTCTGATCAAGCAGAATATTGAATTCATGCTCGCTGAATCGCGAAATCGTATCGACATTGCGCAGCAAGGCCTTGAGACGGTCAGCTGCTTCAATCAGCAATTGATCGCCTAAGCGCTGTCCAAGGCTGTCGTTGACTGCCTTGAAGTGGTCGAGATCGATCGACAACAGCGCCAGAGGAGGAGCGTCTTGATCGGTTTGCAGCAACGCCCGTCCCAGCAGTTCGTGAAACAGCACGCGGTTGGGCAAGGCGGTGAGAGGATCGTGATGCGCGAGAAATTCCAGTTTTTGCTCGGTACTTTTGAGCCGGCTCAAGTCTGAGAACACCGCGATATGGTGCGTCGTCTTGCCGTCGGCGCCTCGCACTGCGCTGATATTGGCCAGGCACGGAAACACCGTGCCATCCTTGCGCCGGTTGAAGATTTCGCCCTGCCAACTCCCTTCGAGATTGATCGCCGCCCACAGGGCCTGATAAAAGCCATCGTCATGACGGCCGGATTGCAGCAGCTTGGCATTGCTGCCGATCACTTCGTCCTGCGCATAACCGGTCATGTGGCTAAAAGCACGGTTGACGGAAACGATGTTGCTATCCGTATCGGTAACCATGATGCCTTCAGCGGTATTCTCGAACACCGTGGCTGCCAGCTGCAATTGCTGACGATCCTTAATGCGCTCGGTGATGTCGATGCCTATCCCGCCCAGCGCAAAAAGCTGCCCGCCGGAATCTATCAGCGGGAATTTAACGGACAGGAAGGTATGATCGCCATCCTGTTGCGGCAGAACCTCTTCAAACACACCGGGCAGAGCGCTGGCAATGACTTGTGCATCGTTTTTACGAAACTGCTCGACAATCGATTCAGCGATGAAATCTTCGCGCAGCCGACCGATCAACTCACCGTTCCGAACGCCCAACAAAGCTTCCAACGCAGGACTGGCAAGTTGAAAACGGCCATCCATATCCAGAACAAAAACCATCACCGGACTGTTGTCGACAATGCCTTGCAACAATTTCCGGGTACGCTCCAGGGCTGCCGCGCCCTGTGCCACCACTTGCTCGAAGTAGCGCTGTAAATGGCTCAGATCAAGATGAGTGCGGACCCGAGCGCGCACTTCATCAATGTCGAACGGCTTGGTGATGTAATCGGCGGCGCCGATGGAGAATCCCCGTACCTTATCCACCGAGGCATCGGCCACGCTGATGAAAATAACCGGGATGCGATTGCCTTCGGGCGTTGCCTTGATACGGCGGCACACTTCATAGCCGTCCATGCCGGGCATTAAAATATCCAGCAATACCAGTTCGGGAGGATTGGGGCCGAGCACTATTTCAAGCGCCCTGGCGCCGTTATTGGCTACCATGACGCGATATTGGTCTTTCAGGGCGTCGGCGAGTTCGTGGATATTTTCGGCGATGTCATCGACGATCAGCAAACTGGAGCGCTCCGGCAACGTCGCGTGCTCATTCACCGGTTTTCTGCGAAAGCTCCGCAGTTCGAGCTGGGTACGCACGCGCAATTTGAGCAAATCGGGGCTGACCGGCTTGGCGATGTAATCAGCGGCTCCCAATTTCAAGCCTATCGCCTCATCGTTGCTTTCAGCCAGCGCGGTCACGAAAATGACAGGAATATCCGCAGTTGCAGGATTGCTTTTTAAGCGGCTCAAGACCTCGTAGCCATCTATGCCGGGCATTTGAATGTCCAGCAACACCAGGTCCGGACCGGGTACGCGCGCCGCCAGGTCTAAGGCCTTTTCACCGTGGGTGGCGGCAATAATGACATAGTCGTCGCGCAGAATACTCATCAGCACATACAGGTTTTCTTTAACGTCATCGACAATGAGAATGCGCTGTTTTACGTGATTAGCTTCAGACATGGCACAGAGTCCTCAAATAATTAGGGAGACGTTAACAAACGCAGGTGTAATGCACTCAACAAGCTTAGGGCGCTATCTATATTAAACACATCGATTTCAGCGGCAATTCGATTCATGTCCATCTCCAGTTCGGTGCCCACCGCACCGGCCCGCAATGCCAACAATAAGGCTTCGGCGGCGCCCAAATCGGTTTCCAGCACTTGTCCTAATTGTGCAATATGCTCAAGCATCTGCTCACGGGACATAGCGACTCCGGCCATAGGCGGTAACGGCGCGGTTATCGCCAAGCCATCGATCTCCGCGATAAGCTGCCGCAATAAACTGTCCAATTGTTCAAAAACCGCGGCATCGGGCATTTGTTGTCGTTTAAGTAAGCCATCGATAGCCGACAGGCAATCATACAACAGATGGGCTCCAATATTTCCTGTCACGCCCTTTAACGCATGACAGTAGTTTTCCGCCGCGCTATAGCCTTGCGCCTGCAACAAACGCTGCAATTCAGTAACCGCATCGGAATAATGCTCGCAAAAACGCAGCAGCTGTCTGCGATAGGCGCTCGCTTTACCGCCAATACGTCTAATTCCTTCGCTCGCATTGACACTTTGCAGCGCTTGCAGCTCTACAGGAAGCGCCGCCCCTCCCGCCGACACGGCGCTATTCCGGTCCGCTGCGGCGATAGTCGCATGGGGCAGCCACTTGTTCAAAACCGCAAAGAAACGCTCAGGGTCAATCGGCTTGGTGACATGATCGTTCATGCCCGCCGCCCGGCCGGCTTCCTCATCGCGCGGCATCGCCAGCGCGGTCATCGCAATAATCGGCAGCTTTGCATAATGTTCTTCGCCGGACTGCGCAGCCAACGCGCGAATCCGTCGGCTAGCCTCCAAACCATCCATCACCGGCATCTGAATATCCATTAATACGCCATCGTAATGTTGCTGCTGCACCTTCGTCACGGCTTCTTCGCCATTTACGGCTTCGTCGGCGTAAATATTGACGCTACGCAATAACTCAACAGCAAATTCACGGTTAATATCGTTATCTTCCACTAACAATAATCGCGCTCCCGCACAATGGTCTAACGAGAGTGTGCTAACAGAAGTCCTGTTATCCTGCCGGCCTAAGATTCGGTCGCGCCCTAAGGTATTCAAAACTGCGTCAAGCAGGGTGGACGGTGCCACCGGTTTAATCAGAAAACCTTCGACACCGGCTTGTTCCGCAAGACGCATCACGTCTTCACGGCCGTAAGCCGTCACCATGATAATTTTCGGCTGTTTCTTGATAGCAAGACTTGCATGAATACGCCGCGTGGCTTCATCGCCATTCATAGTCGGCATCCGCCAATCCATCAACACTAAATCAACAGGTTGGGCAGACTCGTTTTCCAAGACCTGAATAGCGCGCGAACCATCGGCAACCGCGCTGACCTCCAATTGAAAAAAGCGTAGCATTTCGGCAAGAATCTCTCTCGACACCTCGTTGTCATCGACTACCAGCACTTTAATACCGGCCAACAACGGCGCAGCCTGTGCGAGCAATTCGCGGCGATGGCGTTCGGCTTGCTGGGAAATGTCAAGTTGCGCCGTACAACAGAGGGTGCTGCCTTTGCCCGGCGCTGAATCTTCGACCCAAATCCGCCCACCCATTAATTCTATTAATTGTTTGGTAATCGCCAAACCGAGACCGGTGCCGCCGAAACGGCGCGTCGTCGATTGGTCGGCCTGGGTAAACTTTTGGAACAGGCGATCCTGTAAATCTTGCTCCATGCCCATGCCGGTATCGCGCACAGTAATTTGCAACATGATTTGATTTTCTTTACGGCTCAGTAAATGAAACGCTAATTCGACTTCCCCCTGTTCGGTAAACTTGATCGCATTACCGCACAAATTTAACAATATCTGCTTTAGACGAAAAGGATCGCCAATCAATAAGCTGGGAATAGCGGCATCGTAGCGGATTAAAAACTCGATGCCTTTTTGCTCCGCCTGCAAACCGATCGCATCGCTGAGCTGCTCAACCACGCTATCCAGACCGAACTCAATCGTCTCCATTTCCAATTTACCGGCCTCGATTTTAGAAAAATCGAGAATATCGTTGATGATGTTCAACAAAGAATGCGCAGCCCCCTGAGCTTTGCTTAAATGATTATGTAAACCGGGCGGCAACTCTTGTTTTAATGCCAAGTACAACATGCCTAAAATCGCATTCATCGGAGTACGGATTTCATGGCTCATGTTGGCTAAAAACTGGCTCTTGGCAATGTTGGCCGCTTCCGCTTCCCGCCGCGCTTGCTCCAGTTCCAGCGTGCGTGCCGCCACCAGCTCTTCCAAATGGTGCCGGTAGGTTGCCAATTCAGCCTCAGCCAGTTTCTTGTCGGTAATATCTTCTTTGATGGCTAAATAATGGCTAACCAGCCCGTCCGCTTGGCGCACCGGCGTAATTTGCGCCCATTCAACGTACTCCTGCCCGTCTTTACGCAGGTTGATTAATTCACCGGCCCAGCTGAGACCTTGTGTAAGCCGCTGCCACATCTCCTCATAACTGGCCTTCGAAGTGTGGCCTGACTGTAAAATGCGCGGATTTTGGCCCAGCGCTTCGCCGGCGCTATAGCCGGTCACCTCGGTAAAACGTTGGTTGACGTATTCGATTTCGGCATTGAGGTTGGTAATGACAATACTGTTGGGGCTTTGTTCGACCGCCAGCCAAAGTTTGCGCAATTCCGCTTCGGCTTGTTTGCGTTCGCTGATGTCCGTCATCACCATCACCCGGCAGGCGCGGTCGGCAAAATGAATATCATGGGAGCTGCTGATAATATCGACCAGGGTCTTATCTTTTAAGATATGCCGCCACTCGCCGACTTTGGCAAAACCATGTAAGTCGGCTGCCAAGGCAGTGATAGCGGCTTTGTCCTGCTCCGTATACAAATCAGTCAACTGTAACGACTGAGCTTCTTCCTGCGAATACCCATACAGCGCGATAAAAGCGTCGTTCACCGCAATCACCGACAATGTGCCTCGCTGATAAATCAGCATCGGCGCCGGATTGTGGGCAAAAAGATGCCGAAATTGTTCCTCAATCTGTTTACGCTCGGTAATGTCCGACCAAATAATGGACAGATAGTCGCGCCCTTGCAGCGTAATTATTTTCAGGCTGACATGAACGTGACGGAAAGAGCCGTTTTTGTGCCGGCGCAGGGTATCGAATTGTGCTGCGCCTCCCGCTTCTTTAAATTTTCGTATTCTGCGTTCTAAGGTAGGCGTATCGAACTCCCCTTGAATATCGGACAGACTTAACCGTGAAAATTCCTCTCGGCTGTAACCCAAGCCTTGACAAGCCGCATCGTTAAATTCAATAAATTGCAGGGTATTCGCATCGAGCAAGGTGATCGACTCGGCGGCCTGTGCCACAATCGCCCGAAAAATCTCCTCGCGTTGCCGGGCGTTTTCTTCAGTTCGGCGGTATTGAATGCTACTGGCCAAACGTTCCGCCACTGCATTTAACAAGGCGTGTTCTTCATGCCGAAAAACCTCTTCTTGTTGTTTTGAGCAGGCTTGCAGATAAACCACGGTCACGCTACCTTCTTCCCGTCCGTTGATACAGATTGAAGTTTGCTGTAAATCTTCGGTAGCCTGGAAATCAGCCGAACTATAGCGCTGTCCATTCCATTCGATACTGGCCGCAGCGATTTCGGGATAAAACCACCCGGACGGCAATAATTCCACTACGGCCTGCAATACCTCGGGCAACGGTTTTTGTAAATCTTCGGTCAGGCGAAACACGGCATGCAAACAGGCTTGTTGTTTGATACGCTCGCGCAGCTCTACCTGAGTCTCGCGCAATTGAGTAATATCGTGCGCAACGCCCAAAACGCCAATCAGCAGGCCACCGCTACTAAATACCGGCGTTTTAGTGGTTTCGTACAGTCCTGTATGAGTCCCATCGGCAAGACGTAACCACTCTTCATTGCTGCAAGGTTTGCCTGCGGCAATCGCTTTCGCATCGTGTTCACGAAACGAATCGGCGTTCTCCGCGGTTACGAAATCATTATCCGTTTTACCGATAATCTGCGCTTCCGTAATGCCGTACAACGCTTCAAAGTTATGGTTGCACAATACATAAACGCCATCGGGATTTTTCAACCAAACCACATCGGGCATCGATTGCAACAAAGTACGCAGCAATTCTTTCTGATCGCGAAACGCGTTGAGCGTACGCTGGCGTTCGGAAAAATAGGTCGACAAAGCCATACCCACGACCGACAGCGCGACCATAAAAAACCAGTAATTAATGGCGTGACGGTCACCCAGATTAGGGTCTATGAAATTCAAGCGCTGTTGCACCAGGCCGATCATTGCCTGCGTCGCGGTAATCACCAAAATCAACGTGGTTGCACGGCTACCCAAACGCACCGCAGACCAACTGACAAACAAAAATAACCAGTAATTTTTAGCATAGCCGCCGATGCTGTTGTGAAACCAGTCGAGAAATACCAACTGGCCGACCAAAACATTCAACGCGACAATCAAAATGGCTTCAGGGTATTGTTTAGGACTAGCGTGTTGGTCCAGGTTACGCCACCAGACCAACAGCAGCGGCGTAACTAAAATAACCCCTAAGGTGTCGCCCATCCACCAATACAATAAACTGGTAAACACGGCATCGCTTGTAATGCCCTGACTAGACCATAAAGTGAATACGCCTATCAGTGCAGGTAACGAACATGCCGCACAGCCACCCAAACCGATTAGTAACAAATAATCCCGCAGAGTTGGCAGCCTAATATCGAAGCCTTGCATACGGCGCAGCAACCAAGCGCCTAACCATGCCCCTCCAGCGCTCCCGATAGAAATCAAGACGGCGGCAAGCCAAGCTTTACCTTGCAGCACATTAAGCAGCAGCGCCCCTAACAAAATGGCCCAAAGATGCTCCCTGCCGCCATACAGCATCACGGCCAAGGCCAAGCCGCTGGCAATAAAAAAAACACTGGCGCTGCCATCGGGTGCAAAGAAAAGCAGCGACAGTCGGGCTGTCAGGATATACAGCCCGGCGACGGCTAAAAATATCAGCCAAGTGATTACCCGAGGTTTATGCATAAAAATATCCTAATGGGCAAATAATGCCAGCCATCTGATTCACTCGATTGGGCGCAGGCTTGTCACCGGTTTAGTGTAGTCACTTCACAACCGGACGTTTGATTTTATGTGGCCGCCTAATTTTATAGTATGAAAGAGGACTTGAGTCGATAAAATCGAGTATCGCTATTCGGTAGTGGTCTAAATCTGTAATTCAGCATGGAATATCCAAGTCAAATTCGACCTTGTCGATCGAGATATAGTCAAATCTGGTGTATGGTCAATTTGAATCGGTGGCAACATTCTGCTGTTTATATTCAATATCGTTCGCTTCCTCTAAAACCGCTATCCCATCCTGAAACTTTACCTCTTTGATCACCTCGGGTAGGCGATCAAAACCTCGTAACTTAAGCCAGCTTCTTTCAACCGACAACGCCAACTGAAAAACTAATCCCAATAGCGTGTTACGAGAAACGCAGTTTTTAGTCCTCGTGGTTCGATGCCGGATTGAGGCAAAGGTCGACTCTATCGGGTTGGTCGTCCGAAGATGCGCCCAGTGCTCAACCGGAAAGTCGTAGAAACTGAGCAATGCCTCCCGATCCTTGATCAAAACGCCGGTCGCCTTGGGATACTTTGCGCCACAATCCCGTACAAACCGATCAAATTCCTGTTCTGCCTGAGCCTTGGTTTCAGCCATCCAGATTTCATGCAACCCCGCTTTGGCTTTACCGTGGATGGTTTTCGGCAATTCATTAAGCACACAAAAGCCCAAGGCACTGTCGCCTATGGCCAGTTTCGGCGCTGTCTTTAGACCCTTGGCTGTTAAATCTTGCAGGAGCCCTCTGCGTCAGACAGAGCTACCAAGTGTTTTTCGTCTTGCTCGTTAATGCCAATGATGACAAATAAACACAGTCGGTCATCCTCACCCCTCAAAAAGGATACATGCACCCGGCAATATCAAGATAACTAATGCCTTTTTGAATCGAATGGCATATCGGCGTTTATTGCTTTAAAATCTCAGGCAAAAAAAAACCCAAGCGTTTGGGCTTGGGTTTTGATTTAAGAGCTTGGCGATTCCCTACTTTCGCATGGCAAACTGCCACACTATCATCGGCGCTAAACGGTTTCACTTCCGAGTTCGGGATGGGATCGGGTGGTTCACGTTCGCTATGGTCACCAAGCAA
>Ga0208271_100046_pt1 | contig 87057 bp, 81 predicted proteins | sample LakWasM111_LOW13_2_FD_183927 | JGI IMG/M metagenome (GOLD analysis project Ga0208271, IMG submission 183927) | Freshwater sediment methanotrophic microbial communities from Lake Washington under simulated oxygen tension - Sediment Metagenome... | ecosystem: Environmental > Aquatic > Freshwater >...
GTCGCGCTCTGCGGGTAACAGGTGCCGCTATCGACACGCTATTTTTGGCGTCCACTATTTTCATGATGGACGCTATCTTTACGCCACCCCTTCAACTCCACAAGGCGGTACTGGTCGGACGCTTACACACAAAAAAGGCCCGGGGGCTCAGAAACTGCCCAGGTCCGTGAATTGGAACGAAGTCCTCTTCTAAGTGGCGTTCGAGGCGAGCGGCTTCCTCTGCGTAGCCGCGAATTTCGGCGTACAGGGCGGTTTTTTCGGCGCCGGCTAACGCGCCTCTAGTCTCTTTGAAGGTCATCTCTCGCAGAGATTCCAGTCTGCGCTTGGTATCGATGACTCCCTGCCGCGTGCCGGTAGGCTTGACGAACAGGGTTTCCTGGTCGTGCGCTTCCCGAAAGAACAAGCACAATGGCCTGCGATTTTCACTAAAAATGCCGACCTCTTTGGTGCTGACCAGAACGAATAAACGATGAATGCTCCGACCCCCGAGTTCTACCCGGGCAGCCTTGTCTCGGCCCGTGGCCGAGAGTGGATAGTGCTGCCGGAATCAGACCAAGACACCTTACATCTGCGGCCCCTGGGTGGCGGTGAAAAAGATGAGTCTCTGATTTACCTGCCACTGGAGCGCCTACCCGTTCAGCCCGCCACCTTTCCTTGGCCGCGCATCGAGCAGGCACGTATGAGTCGGTTCATGTGCCAAGGGCACTTCATGAAAAGGATGGCTGCGACGGCAGCTGCAAATGCGATAAGCATACTGAGTGCTATCCCCCAAATGACGATGTTTGCAAGACGCCCTTCGCGTTGCTTCGAAATTTCTGCATCCTCTTGACCAGACAGCTCGACATGCGAGAACGCCTTGCTCGCAGCTTCTGCGGTGAACAGATGGTCGTTCTTGGGGTCAAAGATGGGGTGTTCGACGGGAAGGTACATGACATCCTCTTCTTCTCCGAACTTTTCAAGTCCATGGCCTTTCAGCGCAAGCTTCGAGAGCAGCCACGCGGGCGCCCGGACCGGCCGTCCCCAATGAAGGCGATGCTCAAGCAGAAAGCACCAGTACTGCCAAAGCTCCACCACGTCATTCTTGAAGTGTCGCCAGCCCTGTCGCGTCCCGTATGTAGCGCAACGTAGCGTCTGATGCGGTGTAGACGGGTCACGGGCTGACTCCGGGCACCACGACGCCTTGGAGGGTGCAAATCCTCGGAGAGTCGCCTGGCCCTGACGGTAGAAAACCAGTAGTTGGCGCACCGCATCTAAAGCATCGCTGGTAGTCGTCCATCGAGGCCGTCTGCGGCCGGTCTTCGGACTCGTAGCATTTATTTGCAGACGCAACCTGTGCCTCCGCATCAGCAAGCGGTATCGCCGCATGCACCCAGCCGCACTTCGGGCATTTGTATTTCCGGTAGTTCACCTGCACATCTTTCCAAGTTTTTCTTTGAATTCAGTCAGCACCGCGGGGTCGTTGATGCCTTCGTGGTCATGCGTACGGACATAATGCGGTAGAGCATGCTCAGGCCACCCCTCGGTCACGTCATCGAGTGCAAGCCAGTCGTGAGGCCGGCGTTTCGCCACGTCCGAGTACACCTGCAGCCCTCGAGGCAGCGCGGTGAATTCATGCTCACGCATGCTGCTGTGGTACGTTGCACCAATGACGCGCGAGCGAAGCCCCGGCCGCAGGTTCTTTGCCGATTTTGAGCAGCCGTATCGGCGTACCCAGGACGTCGAAAGCACGATTTGCACTTGCGGGTAAGGCGCAAGTAGCTGCTCGAGGAGTTCGACATGTTGAAAAAGGACATACCCCTCGGGCGCTGACAGATACCTTATGTCGGTTTGATGGCATTCGCAAGCATGGCGTTGACTCGCGTTTGTTTCATTTCTACGGTCATCATTGCTCCATGCAAGTCGGCAGTTTGCTGCCAAAAGACCGTTGACACAAAACTTCTTAAACCCTCCAGCTAAGTTGCCACCGGCTCCGTAGCAAGAGCTTCGACCAGCCAGCGGCCCCGTTCGGTTGAAGCTATATTGGAGGAATGCCTTAAATTCCCACTTCGTTGCGCGTTCCTCTCAATATCATCTGCGGCCCAGACACTGGACTCACCGTTTGGAACAAAAAAACCAAAAATCAACGGTGAATCTTTTGCGTTTCATGAGCAGGTTGGACTTCACCCGCCTTGACCCGCACTTGACGGAACTCTGCGATAACTGGTCTGGGCGTCAGCGGTGGACAGGGGCAATGAGGGGGGGGCATTGGGGAATTATGTCCGGCAGGAAAAAGGCCCAAGCCCGGCGACTGCTTTCGACCCCGACGACCCGGGTGCCTGCACAGTTGGAGGGGACGTTCGGGGTGTAGGAGGGGGTGGGTCGCCGCGTCAGGAATAAGCCGCTTTCTGCGTGCATCGCGGCTTCATTGCCGCCGGGGACTGGCGGGAATAAACCGTTCTCGCTAGAATGAATTCATCGCGATTGTCTGACGCAGTTTCTGACGGTCGCGACGGGAATCAAGTGCTTTTGACTGCGGCTGACTGCGTTTCAATGCGGGTCAGTGCGCTGTAAGTCCTTGATTCATATGAATGTTGCGTGTGGAAGCGCCTCATCCGCACACAAGGAATGGCATTGAAAATCCTTGTGTCGGTGGTTCGATTCCGCCCCAGGCCACCATCTTCCAAACCCGCATGAAATCTAGATTTCATGCGGGTTTTGTCGTTCTGATGGCGCGGCACTTTCCTCAGTCCGTGTGCAATCTCATTGCACATGAAAGGGCTTCAATCCCTGTTGACGGCGACCAGTCTGCCGTCGCATCCGACACCGACCTCAACGCGCGGATAACGGCAACGGCGCATCCAGCTTAAATGCCGGCCATCGCCGAACCCGCCGACTTACGCCCTAGCCGTTCGGCCGGGCCCTAGAACGCCCTGTGGGGCTCCCCCGCGCAGCCAGCGCTGGCCCGATCCGTCCGCCCTGCGGCCTGGGTGGCCCTGGACGCGCCGCCGCGCGACGAAGTTGCCGATTTGCCGCAGATGCCTATAGGGAGTGGCGGCGATCTTGCCGCGACTAGGAGACCTGCCCACAGATGGCTGCGTGAAGCGCAGACGTTCGAAGCGCACTCCTCGCGGCACAGGTTTTCATGCGGCGTGCGTGCGTGGGTGCGCGGAGGGCGGGCGTGCTCCCTCGCGCAGTTGCGACAGACAAGCTATGGAAGCCGCTATCGCGCTCCCACAGGCTTCGTGTGCCGAAACAAGTTGTCCGGATCAAACTTCTGCTTGAGCGTTGCCAGCCGGGCCAGGTTCGGGCGGCCGTAGGCGGCCTCGATGCGATCCGCCCCTTCTTCCTCCGTCAAGAAGTTGACGTACACGCCGCCGGTGGAACAGGTCCGGGTGGCTTCGAAGCAATCGCGTGCCCATTGGATGTTGGCGCCGTCATCCTGGGCGCTCTCCCATGACCCCGCAATGTTCAGCACATAAGCAGCGTCGCGGTTGCCCGCCGGCGAATGCCCGGCAGGCAGTTCGTTCAACGCGCCTTCGATCTGGAACAGCAGGATCGCCGAATACGGCGACTTGATGCGGCTGGCGTGCTCAACCGCCTGATCGACGAGCACAGGATCGATGCCGGCGAGGTAATGCGACTTCCAGTAGTAGCGCCTGCCTTTCGGCTGCGTGGCGTCAAGCAGGCTTTGCATTTGCGCATAGGGTCGTCGTGTCACGATGTCGGCGACGGGCGTCCCCAGCTTGCGCAGCGGTGCCAGCAAGGCTTCGCCGTCTTCGACGTTTCCGCTGTAGCAGACAAAGAGGGCGGCGATCGGTTTGCCGTGAATTTCCTTGGGCAACCAGGGCGCCGGCGGTGCGTTGCGCAGCACGGCCACGCTGGTCAGCTCACGCGGTGCCCTGGCGCTGAAGTCACGGTACGCGTCCAGCACCTGTCGCGAGTCTTCGCCGCGCCACGCAATCGCGCCGCCAAGAATCTGGGGGCCGACGGGAAAGAGCCGGTATTCGAAAGAGGTGACGATGCCGAAGTTGCCACCCCCGCCGCGCAGGGCCCAGAACAGGTCGGCGTTTTCATCGGCGGACACACGCAAGACCTCCGCCCCCGCGGTGACCACCTCCATCGCGGTGACGCTGTCGCAGGTCCAGCCATGGCGACGGGTCAGATAACCGAACCCACCCCCTACCGTCAGCCCGGCGACGCCGGTGGCGGACACAAAGCCGAGCACGGCCGCGAGCCCGTGCAGCTGCGTCTCGCGGTCGACGTCGCCCAGCGTGCAGCCGGCCTGCACCCGCGCCGTGCGTAGCGCAGGGTCGACCCAAACGCCACGCATCAGCGACAAATCGATCATCACGCCGCCGTCGCAGACCGCCAGCCCGGCGATATTGTGGCCGCCGCCACGCACCGATACCAGCAGCCTGTGCTGGCGGGCGAAATTCAAAGCCTGCACCACATCGACCGTGCCGGTGCAGCGCAGGATCATTCCGGGCCGGCGCTCGATCATCGCATTCCAGATCTTGCGGGTGTCGTCGTAGCCGGGCTCGTCAGGCGTCAGGATGGGCCCCTTGAAGCCCGCCTTGAGCGCCTGCATCGCATCGTCCGGGATCGCCACCACGTCGCCATTCATTCCTGTGAATAAACTCATCACGATTCTCCCTGTCAGTGCTGGTCAATGGTTGGTGCTGTGGGCGGGCAGGCCAGCGATTACGCCCCCTCTACCGACGGAGCCGCTGAACGCCACGACGGCGTCGTTGGGTTCTGCCGTGCCCGTGTGGCCGTCGTTGTCGATGTAGCGCACGGGCGCGGCTGGTGTGCGGCGCAAGCGCAGCTCAAAGATGTCGGGGCGCGCGTAATGGCCCGTGACATCGAGGGTCCGTCTCGCCGGAGCCACCCGTGCAATGTCGATGGCCGCGTACAGAATGCCTTGTTCCCGGCGCATCGGTCCGGCGACGAGCTTGCCCTGCGGGTCCACCACCACCGAATCACCGTCGTTGATCCACTCGTCGGGGTCCGGAAAGAGCCTTTCGCGGCCCGGGAAATCGGCGGGAATGTCGGTCGTGCGCAAGGCCGTGCCGCTGCCAAGCACCCAGCAGCGTCCCTCGAGCGCGATATGACGCATGCTGCTGACCCAGCCGTCGCCCGCGTCATAGGTCGGGGCGATATAAATTTCCACGCCCTGGGCATACAGCGCATACCGCGCCAGCGGCATGTAGTTCTCCCAGCAGATGAGCGTGCCGACACGACCGGCCGGTGTGTCGACCGCGCGCAGGCCCGATGCGTCACCGAAGCCATGCACCATGCGCTCAGGATTGGTGGGCATCAGTTTGCGATGCCGGTTTTGCAGCTGGCCGTCGGATCCGATGACGACCACGGTGTTGTAGAGCGTACCGCTGCGGCTGCGGCGGTCACATTCGTTCAGGCCGCAGACGACCGTGACGGCATTGGCGCGCGCGGCCTGGCACAGGGGGTCGAGATCGCCATTGCCAAGGTCGACGGCATTGTCCAGAAGGCTGGCGTGCAACTGGCCGACCAGCGCTCCGTCCGTTCCGGGCGCGAGCCGCCAGATCCAGGACGGATAACCCGGCAGAAAGGATTCCGGCAGGACGATGAGTGACGCACCTTCTGCGGCGGCCTCCCGGACCGATTGCACGGCCCGCTCCATGGTGGCACTGCGATCGAGCAGAACCGGGGGACGTTGAACGATGGCGATTTTCGGCATGGCTTGCTCCCTGGAGGTTGAAGTGGAGAGGCAAGCATGCGCTTGACCGAACGTGGGTGCTAGTCCAGAATCTGAAGCGTTGCGCCAGCGGAAGTCGAGCACAAATGGATAACACTTATGGCCAGTTTTGCACCGTTGCGCGTGGCGCCGAGGCGTTGTGCCAGCAATGGACACCCCTGATCGTGCGCGAACTGCTGTGTGGCAGCAAGCGCTTCAATGACCTGCACCGCGGCGTTCCCCGAATGTCCACCAGCCTGCTGGTGCAACGGCTGCGCCACCTCGAGGAGATCGGCGTGGTCCGACGTTCGGCAGGGGGCAAGGTCCGCGATTACAGCCTGACGGAAGCCGGCGAGGAACTTCGGCCCATCGTCATGGCCCTGGGCCACTGGGGCGCTCGCTGGATCGGCAGCCGCCTGCGTGACGATCAGCTGGACGCAGGATTCCTCATGTGGGACATCCGGAGGTTTGTGCAGCTGCCGGAGTTTCCGCCGTACCCCGTGGTCATCCACTTCGCGTTCCGGGACGCCCGGCCGGGCGAGCGTCGATGGTGGCTGGTGGTCGAGCAGGGCACCTCGGATTTGTGCCGCGACGACCCCGGTCGGGAATTGACACTGGTCGTGGATTGCACCGTGCGCGCACTGACCGAGGTGTGGACAGGCGACCGCACGCCCGGCGAAGTCCTGCGCACGCAGGAGTTGCGGGTGGACGGAGCTGCGCGGGATGCCCAGCAGTTATGGCGCTGGTTGGGCACAAGCGTGTTCGCCCCCACCCGACGCGCAGTGCTCAAGTAGCGCAGGCTCGACTGCGACGAGGCAAATCTGCGGGTCGTACTTCCGCAGGACCCTGCTGACGCAGTGGATGGAAGGGCCAGTGCCCACCGCATGAACGAATGCATCCTTCCAGACTTCGCTTTGGTGTCATGACGCCAAAGCGGCCCGGTTCGCCGAGCTGCATCGCCAGCGGGCTGGCGATGCAGCTCAATCCCAATCAAGCACTGCGCCGATCGATGAACCTTGCAATCCCGGACTTCCTGAATTTGATGGGTACGTCGGTAGGGGGCAGGTCGCTCTCGTCAACCAACAGATTAACGAGGCGGGCACAAAAATGCGGCCCTACAAAAGGCCGCTTTTTTGCTTCCTGGTTCAGTTTCTGACATTCACGTCAGACAACGCTGCCTGCCCGTGGCCTGCGCGGCTGTAGACCAAGACAGGCCGGTCCGGTTCAGATCGATTGACGCCACACCTGCTGAGCACAACGCAAGTGAGCCCAGGCTGGCGGGCAGCCGGCTGGTACCATGAAGTGAACACGGCCACACGGACTGACCTTGACCATTGACGCCCGGTCATGAAAGTGCAGAATAAGTGTATATTCGAAATCATTGAATAACGACCGTAACCTTTAGGGCTAACGCGACATGTATGGGCAAGCTTGCAAGCCGAACACACACACCACCCCTTACCGAGTCGGATCAGGTTTTTGAGTCTGCTGCCGAACTTTTTCGGGCGATGTCTGCGCCGATGCGGCTGAAAATCATCAGCAGCCTATGCAATGGCGAGAAAAACGTGAGCCAGCTGCTCGCGGAAGTTGACACCACCCAGCCCAATATGTCTCAGCATCTGAATACGCTTTATCAAAGCGGTGTCATTGGCAAACGCCGTGAAGGCGTCCAGATTTTTTACCGCATCATCAACGATCGCGTGGTGACCCTCTGCCGGGCCATATGCACCCAGATCGCGATCGAGACGGAGTATGAAAACGGCCGGTGAGACCAGGGGTCACGGCTTGATGTAGACGAAGCCTTCCCTGGCTTGTAGTTTGGCTGCTTCCGCGACGCCAGAAGGAACGACTTTTCCTTCCATGAGCAGCTTGTCCGGAGAAATATTGCGCGTGACCAGCGTGTTGTTGCAGACTCGAAACTCTACGCCACGACCGGCCAGGGTGCTGACGGTTGAGCTGAACTCGCGGCCCCGGCTGTCCTTGGCGTCTTGAATCATGAAATCAATGCCAGGCCCATTGGTGACCACCACAATCCTGGCTTTGGGGTCCGCGTTCAAATGGTTCTGGATGTTGTTCAGCGCGGCAGCGGCAGTTTCAATGCCGGTGGTAAGGTGGTAGACCGCCTTGATTGGCTGGGCCGCCTGAGCGCTCTGCTGGGGGGTGGTGCAGCCCGAGAGCGTGCTCGCAGCAAACACCGTGATCGCCATGGAAAGAATAAGTCTGTGCATGAGTCGTTCCTAAAAAAATGAATCGCCGGTCAGTTCCGGGGAAGGTGGAGGGTGAAGGCAAACAAGTTGCCAACATTCTTACAGCAGTGTATCGGCCCAGATGTTCTGCGCCCAGTTCCAGGCGTACACGCCTTCCAGCTCATTGGGCGCGGCAGAGACGCCCCCCGAACCGGGCACCGACTTGAATGTTTTTTCGGCGGCCACATACTGGTGCACAGACGCCACATGAACGACCAGCTTGTCGTTGACGAAGCTGTAGCAGGTGTTGGTCAGCACCGGATTCGGGTTGACCTCCATGCCTGAAAGCTGTGCCACCACGGCCGCAGCCACGACCTTGCCATGCGAGTTGGCCATGTGGCCGGACTTGGGCATCAGCGGGGCTGACAGCGTTGAATCGCCAATGATGTGAACGTCCTTGGCGGCGGTGGATTCAAACGTCAGGTAGTTGACATCGCACCAGCGTTTGTTGGCATTGGCCAGGCCGGACCGCACGGCAATGGCACCGGCACTCATGTCCGGCAGTACGTTGAGTACCTGGGCCTTGACGTCGTCCTGAACATCAAACTTGACCGTGTTTGTCCGCGCATCGACCGCCATGGCCTTGTGCCCGCCACGGTATTCCAGCATGCCCTGGTAGTTCTCGGCCCAGAACTTCTTGAACAGTGGCCCCTTGGACGTGACGTCCGGATTGGCATCCAGAATCAGGACCTTTGATTTCGGCTTGGCCTTCTTGAAGTAGCTGGCCACCTGGCTGGCGCGTTCATAGGGTCCGGGGGGGCAGCGGTAGGGGGCCAGGGGAATCGTGATGGCATACACACCGCCGTCGGGCATGGCTTCGAGCTGGCGGCGCAGCGCCAGGGTTTCCGGGCCCGCTTTCCAGGCCTGCAAAATCTGTCCCGCCGCATTGGCGGCCTGCAGGCCGCCAATGCTGTTCCACATCAGGTCGATGCCGGGAGACAGGATCAGCTTGTCATAGCCGATGGTGGCGCCACTTGCCAGTGTCACGGTTTTTTTGGCGGCATCGATGCTGCTGACCATGTCCTTGACAACGGTGACACCGTGTTTGCCGCTGAGCTTGTCGTAGGGCGTGGTGATGTCGCCCATGGTCCTGGAGCCGCCCAGCACCAGATTGGAGATCGGGCAGGAAACGAAGTTGGTGTTGGGCTCGGCCATCACCACATCGATCTTGTAGTTCGACAACATGCGCACATACTTGGCCGCTGTCGCGCCGCCATAGCCGCCGCCAATGACGAGCACCTTGGCCCGGTTGGGAATGCGGCCCGTGGTGGCGCAGCCGACCATGCTGCCCAGTGTGCCGAGGGCCAGGGATGCCTGAACAAAATTGCGTCTTTTCATGATGTTCCTCCGGCTTATCGCTTGGTCGCGGCGAAATAGGTGGCGATGCTGTCGATCTGCTGATCGGTGAAGCCCTTGCTGAGCTGGTGCATCACCGTGGCTGGACGCGAGCCATCCTTGAAGGCATTGAATTGCATGATCATGTAGCTCTTGGGCATGCCGACCAGCGAGGGGATGGCCGAACCCTCCACCGTGCGGCCATCGGTGCCATGGCAGTTGGCGCAGGTTGCGGCGAGGGCGCGTGTGTGCAGGGTGGCGCTTGCATCCTGAGCCACCGTGGCACTTGCCGCGCCTCCCATGAGCAATGCCGCGGCAAGGTGAATCTTGATGCGCATGGCTGGTCTCCTCTGTGAGATATCAATCAACATGAATATAGCGAATGAATGACCCGAAGTACCGCGGGTAAACACGCACAGCCTGCGGCGGCTCAGGGTGCCGTCAGGGCGGGCCGTCCGCTGGCCATGCGCTGGCCGATGGGCTTGCCGTCAAGCAGGCGATCCGTCAGGCCTGCGCCAGCCCACATGCCGACCAGGGCGATCCAGGCCGTCAAGGCAAAAATGGCCCCTCCGGTGATGCCGGCGCCGACGGCGCATCCGCCTGCCAGCATGGACCCGAACCCCATGAGGATGGCGCCCGCGATGTAGCGGCGCATGCCGTAGCCGTCGGTGAATCCTTCCAGCTTCAGGTCCTTTCCGACCCAGGCGCCAATGAACGAACCGATGAACACGCCAGGCAGCAAACCAAAGTCAAACCCGATCGCCGGGGCCGGCGAAGACAGGACCCGCATCAGCCATTCTGCGGAAGGACCGCTGAAGGTCAGGCCCTGGACCTGCACCACCTGAAAAGAACTGGCGGACACGAGGTAGGTGTAGCCCCAGCCAGCGGCCACCATCAGGCCTGCGCCGATGCCGCCAATCCATTTCCACAGACCCCAGCCGCTTCGTACCGAGAAGAAAAGCGCTGCCGCAAGCCACACCAGGCCAAAAAGAAGTCCACCCCAGTGGCCTGCGCCGGTGATGGCCAGCAGGTCACGCGAGGGGCCGCCGTCCACCGTCCACCAGGCGCTGATGGCGTTGCGCAGGGGGGCCAGCGAGCCAGAGAGCGAGGCTTGCGCGGTGACGGCAAAGATCAGTCCTGACAGCAGGGCCCGCAAATTGCCGTTCGCCGACAAAATCAGCAAACGGCTGGCACAGCCCCGGGTCATGATCATGCCGGCGCCAAACAGCAGGCCGCCGATCAACGCCCCCGAGAGACTGCCGCGCGCGGCGATCTGGCGCGCCGTGCTCACGTCCAGTGACTGCGTCAGGATGAGAAGTTGAACGCCAACCACGGCACTTGAAAATGCAAGCAGCCATACGGAGAGCTTCTCGCCGAATTTCCGATGCCAGAACTCGATGGCGGCTGCCCGCAGGCAAAACTTCGAGCGCTGGGCAAAAAAGCCAAAAAGGATGCCAATGGCGAGCCCTCCAACGGCCAGCGCCGCGCTTTCCCCGTAGCGCTCGAAAAGGGTTGCCATGTTCATGACGGTTTCCAATAATTCAGTATTAGCTTATATTAATGCTAAGTTCAGTGAGGCTTTTGTCTCTTGATCTTGCTCAAGCTCAAGCTCAAGCTCTCGATCTGGGTGGGCGAGCTGGGCGATCGATACACTCCTGCTGAGGACACGTATGGCGATGACGAGAATGTTTTTTTGGCGGCGCGGCCTGGGCGTGCTGTTGGCGGCGCTGAGCGCCTTGACGGCCCATGCTGACGCAGTGCCCGTCATGGCTGCGCACAAGGTGTCGCCTTCTGCGTGGTATGTCGAGGGCGTGTCGGCCCTGGGCTCGCCGGCCAACCAGAACTTCATTTCCAACGCGGGGTTCGTGGTGACGCCGGCAGGCGTGGTGGTGATCGATGCGCTGGGATCGCCTGCACTGGCGACCCGCCTCCTCGCCGAGATACGCAAGGTAACGTCGCAACCGGTCACGCATGTGATCGTGACGCACTACCATGCCGATCACATCTACGGCCTGCAGACCTTCAAGGCGCAGGGGGCTCGCATCATCGCGCACGTTGCTGCGAAGGCGTATCTGAATTCGGAGACGGCCCGGTTGCGGCTGGACACTTCGCGCCAGGAACTTGCGCCCTGGATCGATGCCCAGACGCGGCTGGTGGAGGCCGACGAGTGGATCGACAAGGACACGGAACTGGTGGTGGGCGGCGTGCGTTTCCAGCTCAAACACGTGGGCCCCTCGCATACCCTGGAAGACCTGGCGATCTACATGCCCTCGGAAAAGGTGCTTTTCGCTGGCGACCTGGTCTTTCGCAGCCGCATTCCGTACGTCGGTCAGGCCGACAGCCGGCACTGGATCGTCGCGCTCGACGATCTGCTCGCGTTTGACACGACCGTCATCGTGCCTGGCCACGGGCCGCTGTCTTCCGAGGCACGCAAGGACATGCAGCTGACACGCGACTACCTCGTCTACCTGCGGAAGGCGATGGGAGAGGCCGCCAGGAATCTCGAACCCTTTGAAGAAGCCTACAAGGCCACCGACTGGACGCAGTTTGAACACCTGCCGCTGTTTCGCGTCGCCAACCGCATGAACGCCTACAACACCTATCTGCTGCTGGAGCAAGAGACCAAGTGATGCGCAAGACCCTGTCGATGTCCGGCATGAAGGGGCCTGGACCCTATCCCCTTTCGCGCCGGCGCCTGCTGCTGGCGGGCGCGGCAGCCTGTGCCGGCGGCGCCAGTGTCGCCGCGCCGGCCGCCTTGCCCGCTTCCGTGTCACTGTCCGATGAACTGGCACAGGCCCTGAAAAAAGGCGGGCCCCTGCTGGTGATGGCCAGCCTGGACGGTTGTCCGTTCTGCAAAGTCGCGCGCGAGAGTTACCTCGCCCCGCTGCGGCAGGAGCAGGGGCTGATGGTGGTGCAGCTTGACATGCGCAGCAACCGGCTGGTCAAGGACTTCAAGGGGGCGACGCGCACCCATGATGAATTGATACGCAGCTGGGGCATCAAGGTCGCGCCCACGGTGCTGTTTTTTGGACACCGAGGTGCGGAAATTGCAGAGCGCATGGTCGGGGGCTATATTCCCGACTTCTACGGCGCCTACCTTGATGAGCGCTTGCGCCTGGCGCAGGCTGCGCTTCGCTCCTGACCGATTGCAGGTGTGCGGTCGCCATTCGCCGCGCCAGCAATGGCCGCCGGCTGCGCGGTTTCAGGCGTCGGGCGACGGCGCTGCAGCCATGCCTTCAAGCCGCCGCTTATTCGCGTTCCAGCTCCAGATAGGTCCGGCTGGCGTTGCCGGGCATCAGCTCGCCGGCATTGAGCAGTCGCATGAAGGGCTGCGCATTGAACGACTTGACCGCGGCACTGACTTCCACCCCTTCGTCCACCGCTTTTTTCATGTGGGCGCGCAGGGCCAGCAGGTAGTCCCGTGTGTCGGCGGCGGCGGTGGGCAGGTCGGTCACCTCGCCGTGGCCGGGCACGATGTGGCGGGGTTGCAGGTCTTCAATGACCTTGAATGCGGCCAGCCAGGCTTGGGTGTTGCTCACCGGGATGACGCCGAGCATGCGGTTGACGTAAACAATGTCGCCGCTGAACAATACCTTCCGGGAGGGCAGCCACACCATCATGTCGCCCGGCGTGTGGCCACCGCCCCGGTGCCGTAATTCCAGCGTGATGCCCCCCAAGGTCAGTGGCGTATCCAGGCCTTCAATGAAGCGGGTTGGCAAGGTCGGCACGGTGCCATCGGCGCGCTCCTTGAGGGCGGCCGTCAGTCCCGTCAGGTGGTCGCCACCGCGCGCCAGCATGTCGGCCCGTGCGTTGGCGTGGGCGATGATCTCGGCGCCCTGGGCCAGAAAATAGCCATTGCCCAGCCAGCGGTGGTCTTGCCCGCCGGTGTTGATGACCCACTTGATGGGCTGCGGCGTGACCCGTCGCACCGCTTCCTGAATTTTGCGGGCCGACTGGTAGCTGGCGCCACTGTCGATCAGAATCGCGCCAGCCGGCGTCACGATCAGCCCGATGTTGGCGTTCAGGCCCTCGTTGTCATACGTGCGTGCGCCTTTGTCGCCGACGTAGGCGTAGACACCGTCGGCCACCGGTTTGAAGTTCACGTTAACGGCATGGGCTGCCGGGGCGAGGATGAGCAGGCCCAGGAAAACCATGCGCCAGCAGTTTGTTCGCAATGTTTTAGTCATATCGGCTCTTGGCCCCGTTTTATAAGCGTATGAAGCTATCATAATAATAGCAAATGGACGTTTGGTCTGACGCCGCATCGTACCGCAGCGCAGCCGTCACCGCGTCAGCGCCATGAACAGTTTTGGAAGCTGTTCGGGCAGGCCTTCGATGTGGTCGATCACCGTGTACTGGTGGCCGAAGATGTCGCTCACGTACTCGTCAGCCCTGGGGTCGAGGTTGATGCAGTAGGTGAAGATGCCCTGCTGGTCCAGCTCCCTGACCGATTGGCGCGCGTCTTCGATCAGCAGGCGCTCGTCCTGTGTGTCCACGTCTGACGGTTGCCCGTCGGTCAGGATCAGCAGGAGTTTCTTGTCGGCGCTCTGGGCTTGCAGGTAATGGGCGGCATGGCGCATGGCGGCGCCCATGCGGGTGGAGTAGCCGGCCTGCATGGCGGCGAGCCGTCCCTTCACCTGATCATCCCAATGCTCGCCGTAGCCCTTGATGTGCAGGTAGCGCACGTCATGGCGCGTGTTGGAGTGAAAACCGGCGATGGCAAACGGGTCACCCAGTTGTTCAATGGACCAGGCCAGCAGCGACACGGCTTCCTGGCTGAGCGCCAGAATGGTCTGGTCCGAGCCGGCGGCTTTTTCATTGAGCGATGCCGAGAGGTCCAGCAGCAGCATGACGGCGATGTTGCGGCCATCCGTGCGGTGGCTCATGTTGATGCGCGGATCGGGTGTGGCGCCGCTTTTGAAATCAATCAGCGAGCGGATGGCCACGTCCAGATCGAGCTCGCTGCCTTCTTCCTTGTAACGCACACGCACCTTGTCCTGCGGTTTGAGCAGGTCCAGCAGGCGTTTCAGGCGTTTGGCCAGCGCGCTGTGTTTGGCCAGCAGCTGGTCGATGTCGGCGGCGCTGCCCGACGGATGCAGCCGTTCATACAGGCTGATCCAGTCCGGGCGGTAGCTCTGGCTGGCGTAATCCCATTCCGGGTAGTGACGCGGCGGCAGCCCCTTGGCGTCTTCGGCGGCGACCGATTGGTCATGCTCTTCGAACATCTCCTCGTCATCACTGAGTTCGTGAAAGCGCCACAGGTGGCGGTTGTCATCACGGAAATCGACCTCGGTGTCGGTGAAGAAGGTCTTGGGCAGCTGGTCGCTCTGGCGCCGGGTTTTGGCGACGTAGGAGAGAGCGAGCGCGGCGATCTCTTCGGTGCTCGAATCGCCTTGTTCCATGATGGCATGAAAGCGCCGCACGAAGTCATTCAGGGCCGCATCCTGATAGCCGTGCGTGGGTGTCTGCGGCTTGTCGAGCAGGGCGCGTGACAACATGGCGAGGCGATGGCGCAGGCAGGAATGGGTCTCTGGATCGCAGGCGCCTTCCACCGGCGCCGGATGCAGCGCCAGAAAAATTCGGCGCAGCCCCGGGTACTCGCGCATGGCCAGGGTTTCCACCCGCGCGTCCTCGAAAAATTCGACGGCCATGCGCTGGAACGGGCTGTAGTTGTCGGCAAACATGGCGCCGCTCCAGCGCCGGTGCGCCGCCATGTGCGCCAGCGCTGCGCGGTAGCGGTCCAGGCCGCTGATGCCATTGCAGTCGTCATAGACGTCAGGCAGACGAATGCCGAGCTGGTCGAAGTAGGGAACCGGTTTGCGCAGCTCGTCAAAACCCAGAGAGTAAGGCACCAGATGGTCGGCGTCCTGCCACAGCCCCAGCAGGTACAGATCGAGCTTGCGCGTGTGGTCCACCAGCAGCGTGCCGTGCCGCTCGCGTTGCAGCACGGCACGGCTGTCGGCCGACTGCAGGCTGAAGTAATCGCGCTGGCGCTCCGGGTGGTGGCCGTAGTTGCGCACGCCATAGGCGACCCAGTTGCGCAAGCCCTCAATCGACAGCAGACTCAGCAGCTGCGGCGACTTGAGGAAAAAATCTGGCAGGCTGGGGCTGGCATAGGTCTTGTGGATGCCATGAATGGAGACGCTGGTGCGTTCCATGTAGTCCAGCGTCAAATCGAGGTAATGCTGGATCTGCGCTTGCGACGGCAGCCGGCGGGCGATGGCCGCCAACGACTGCAGAAACGGTGTAATCGCATGGCTGTTGGGTGACTTCGTCATCACGCGAACAGCGTCCATGACCGGCACCAGGGCCGACTCGCCCAGAATGGCGGCAACCTGAGGCCACTCCTGCAAAAAGATCAGCACCGGCTCAACACCACGGCCCATCTTGCCCAGGAAGTGGCCTTGTTCCAGATAGGCATGGATGCCATCGGGCGTGAGCAGCGCCTCGGCCTCGGTCATGCAGTCGGAAAATACATCGGCGACCTGCGGGAAACCGCAGTCAAGCTGCGCGCGCCACGCGCTCATCTGTTCGGTGGAGGGGGCCGTGCGCACGCAATCAGCCTTCAGGCAAAGACGGCATCAATGGCATGGTCCAGCGTGGCGCGGATGTCGGCGTCGTCGGTGATGGGCCGCACCAGCGCCATGCGGCAGGCATCCACCGGGCTGACGCCGACCTTGATCAGGGTGGCGGCATACACCAGCAGCCGGGTCGAGATGCCCTCGTCCAGGCCATGGCCCTTGAGCTTGCGTGCAGTGCCGCCAACCTTGACCAGTCTGGCAGCGGTGGCAGAGTCCATGCCGGTTTCCGTGACGACGATGGCGGTCTCCAGTTCGGCGCCCGGATAGTCAAAATCAAAACCGACAAAGCGTTGCTTGGTGGATTGCTTCAGGTCTTTCATCAGACTCTGGTAGCCGGGGTTGTAGGAGATCACCAGCTGAAAATCCGGATGTGCGTTGATCAACTCGCCGCGCTTGTCCAGCGGCAACTGGCGCCGGTGATCGGTCAGCGGGTGAATCACCACCGTGGTGTCTTGCCGCGCTTCCACAATTTCATCCAGGTAGCAGATGGCGCCGATGCGGGCGGCGGTGGTCAGCGGGCCATCGAGCCAGCGCGTGCCATTGGCTTCCAGCAAATAACGCCCCAGCAGGTCGGAGGCAGTCATGTCCTCGTTGCAGGCCACGGTAATGAGCGGCTTGCCCAGCTTCCACGCCATGTATTCGACAAAGCGCGATTTGCCGCAACCCGTCGGGCCCTTCACCATGACGGGAAGACGGGCGTGATAGGCGGCTTCATACAAGGCCACTTCATTGGCCTGCGCCTGGTAGAAGGGCTCGTTGATGACCCGGTACTGGTCTTTGTCTGTCATGGTTTTTCCTTGGGGGCTGAAAAAAAAGCCTCCTGGGGGAGGAGGCGTTTTCATGGCTTCCGTTTGAACGCCTGGCGCTTACTTGTGCACGCCCAGCTTTTCGCGCCAGCCGGGGAACAGCTTGTCGGAATCACCCGGGAAGGACTCGAAAGCGCGTGCAAACTCCTTGTGCTCCTTGGCAAACTCGATCGGATCCGCCCCCGACTTCCAGCACTCGTACGACTGGCGCAGCGAAATGGCGCCAGCAGCCGGGCTGTCGATGTGGCCGTAAGCGCCGCCGCCCGAGGTGTTGATCACGTTGCCGTGGCCCAGGTTCTCGAAGAAACCGGGCAGGCGCAGGGCATTCATGCCGCCGGAGATGATCGGCGTGGTGGGCTTCATGCCGTACCATTTCTGGAAGTAAACCGGGCCTTGCGCCTCATCGCGCTCGATCATGTAGGCGATGTTCTTGTCGGTGTTTTCACCTTCCATCTTGCCGTAGCCCATGGTGCCGACGTGGATGCCGGAGGCCCCTTGCAGGCGCGAAATCTTGGCCAGCACAAAGGCGGTGTAACCACGCTTGGCCGAGGGCGAAGTCACCATGCCGTGACCGGCGCGGTGGTAGTGCAGGTACTGGTTCGGGTACTGGCGACGCGCGGTGGTGATCATGCCGGGGCCGCCGACAAAACCGTCCACCAGGAAGGCCACCTTGTCAGCGTCGGGGCCAAAGGATTCCAGAATGAAATCGGCGCGGGCCAGCATTTCGTAGTGATCGTCGGCGGTGATGTTGGCCGAAAAGATCTTGGCCTGGCCGGTTTCGTCCTGGGCGCGCTTCATGGCGTCGTACACCAGCGGGTACACCTTCTTGGCCGGGCAGAACACCTGGTTGCCCTGGGGCTCGTCGTTCTTGATGAAGTCACCACCCAGCCAGAACTGGTAGGCCGCGGCGGCAAACGGCTCGGGACGCAGGCCCAATTTGGGCTTGATGATGGTGCCGGCGATGTAGCCGCCGTCCTTCATCGGGCGGCCCAGGAGGCGCCACAGATCGGTGATGTCTTTGCTGGGGCCATCAAACAGCTGGATGGCGCGCTCCGGGAAGTAGATGTCGTGGATCTTGCCGTGCTCGATGTCACCCATGCCCTGGTTGTTGCCGATGATCAGCGTCAGGATCGACACCATCATCATGCGGCCGTCAGTGATATTGCGGTCGAACAAATCCATCGGGTACGCAATGCGCATGTCTTCCGTGGCTTCATCGATGTAGTACACCAGCGCGTCCAGATTGCGGGTGAAGTCATCGGTGGTGGAGACTTCAACGTTGGTGCCAGTCGAGGACTCCGCGGCGAAGTGAGCCGCGCATTGCAGATAGCTACCGAAGCCGGGCTTGGGCTTCATTTTGTAAGCTACCAGAATGTGGGTGCCACCTTTGATGAGGTCGGCTTCCTTGAGGCTCAAGTCGGCGTAGCGGTTGGACTGGTCCATGGCGGGGTCTCCTGTAGTTGGGTGGGGCCCGTCAAACTGCTCAGAATTGATCAGCCCGTTGGGTATGGGGGCTGACTATAGAGACAAGAGTTCATAAGAAACATTCATATTTATTTGATTACAAATCAGAAATTTCTTATGAATTAATGCGCCTCATGCCCATGAGTCAATCAATGGGCCGCCTTGCTCGATCAGAAAAGCCTTGAAGGCCTTGGCCGCCGGTGAGAGCTTTTTCTGGCTCAGGTGGGTGACGTACCAGTGACCCACCAGCGGCATGCCGGTGACGTCGACCAGCGCCAGGTGGCCCGCGGCCAGTTCGTGGCGCACCGTGCGCAGCGACAGAAAGCTCAGACCCATGCCCGCCATGACGGCCTGCTTGATGGTCTCGTTGCTGGGCATCTCCATGACCACATTCATCGGCATGTCGTGCTGGCCGAACAGCCGCTCCATGGCGGCACGTGTGCCCGACCCCTTTTCCCGGACGACAAAGTGGGTGTCCTTGAGCTCCTCAAACTGCACCCGCTTGCGCCGCGACAGCGGATGGTCGGGCGCGCAGACGATGCCCAGCGGGTTGGTGGCAAAAGCCGTGGCTTCGCAGTCCAGCGTGTTGGGCGCGCGCCCCATCACCACCAGATCAGCCTCGTTGCGTGACAGCATGCCCAGGATGTTTTCCCGGTTGTCGATGCGCAGTGTCAGCTCGATGCCGGGAAACAGCTTGCCAAAACGCACCAGCAGCATGGGCATGAAGTATTTGGCGGTGCTGACCACCGCCAGTTCAATCCGCCCTTTGCTGAAGCCCACATGCTCGGCCATGGTGGCTTCCAGGTCCTTGAACCGGGCCATGGCCGCGAGGGCGTGGACCAAAAACTCCTGACCGGCCCTGGTGAGCTGGATATTGCGCCCGATCGGCTCAATCAGGGGCAGCCCAAACGCGTCTTCGAGCTGCCTGATCTGCATGGACACGGCTGGTTGGGTCACAAACAGGCGCTCGGCCGCCTTGGAGACCGATTTGTCTCGCGCAACTTCGATGAACGTCTGAATTTGTTTGAGGGTGTAGTTGCGCATGGTCGGATCCGGATGGGGTGGCAGCTTGCCAATGCTTCAAATAATCAGTTTAACCTGATGAATATTCTAATAAATATGATTTGAGTTTATGTTTGATGCCCGATAAATTAAATCAGTCGCTACTTATTTGAGTAGCCCGCTCACCCCTTTGCGAGGACGGCTGGCATGTTGCAAGCACTGATTTTTGATGTTGATGGCACCCTGGCCGATACCGAGTCTGCACACCTGGCGGCCTTCAACCAGGCGTTTGCCGAGTTCGGGCTGGACTGGCACTGGGACGAGCCCTTGTACATCGATCTGCTGAATGTCTCGGGTGGCAAGGAGCGCATGCTCCATTACTGGAAAACCACCCAGCCCGAGCTGCGCGAGGTGGAGGCGATGGCGCTGCAGGACACGCTCAACCGCCTGCATGAGCTCAAGACCGCTGCTTACGAACGTGCCGTCAACGACGGCGTTGTCAGCTTGCGCCCCGGCGTGCTCCGGTTGATGGATGAAGCCCTCGCCGACGGTCTCCAGATGGCCATTGCCACCACCACCTCGCCCGCCAACATCGCGGCCTTGCTGCGCCGCGCGGTGGGCCCGGACTGGCGCTTGAACTTCACGGCCATTGGAGACGCTTCCACCGCGCCCGTCAAAAAACCGGATCCGCAGGTTTATCTGCAAATGCTGGCAGCGCTCAAGCTGCCGCCGGCACAGTGTCTGGCATTTGAAGATTCCAGCAACGGCCTGCAGTCGGCCACGGCAGCGGGGCTGACCACCTTGATCACGCCGACGCGTTACACCGCGCGTCACGACTTCTCGGCCGCCATGCGGGTGGTGCCTGATCTGAGCCAGGTGAGCCTGGCGCAATTGCGGCACTGGCATGGCGAGCATGTGCGCGGCGGCCTGGCCCGTTCACGCTGAAGCGACAACGCAGAACCACACCCCAGAAAGCCAGACCATGACATCCCCCACCCCATCAACACCCATGCTCCGGCTGGCGCCGTCCATCCTGTCCGCCGACTTTGCCCGGCTCGGCGAGGAGGTTCGTGCGATCGAGGCGGCCGGGGCGGATCTGGTGCACTTTGATGTGATGGACAACCACTACGTGCCCAACCTGACGATCGGGCCGCTGGTCTGCGAGGCGATTCGCCCGCATGTGCAGATTCCGATTGACGTGCACCTGATGGTGGAGCCGGTGGACGCATTGATTCCGCTGTTTGCCAGGGCCGGCGCCAACATCATCACCTTCCACCCCGAGGCCTCCAGGCATGTGGACCGTACGCTCTCGCTGATTCGCGAACACGGCTGCAAGGCCGGGCTGGTGTTGAACCCGGCCACCTCCGTGGAATGGCTGGACCATGTCATGGACAAGCTGGACATGGTGTTGCTCATGAGCGTGAACCCCGGCTTTGGTGGGCAGAAATTCATCCCCGCCACGCTGGGCAAGCTGCGTACCGTGCGTCAGCGCATAGCGGCGCACCAGGCGCGCGGTGGCCAGCCGATCTGGCTGGAAGTCGATGGCGGCGTGAAAACCGACAACATCGCCGAGATCGTGCAGGCCGGCGCCGACACCTGCGTGGCGGGCAGCGCCGTGTTTGGTTCGCCCGATGCCGATGGCGGCTACCGCGGCGTCATGCGCGAGCTGCGTCGCCAGGCCGCCTCGCTCTGAATTCCTGCATCAACCCTCCTGAAAGAACGGCCATGCCACTAACCGCCAATCGGTCCACCCTGACCCAATTCCTGATCGAGGAGCGCCGCCGCTTCCCCAGTGCCAGTGGCGATTTCAATGCCCTGATTCTGGACGTAGCGCTGGCCTGCAAAGGCATTGCCCGCGCCGTCGCGTTTGGCGAGCTGGGGGGCGTCATGGGTAACCACGCAGTTGCCGAGGGCGGCTCCGTCAATGTGCAGGGCGAGACGCAGAAAAAACTCGATGTACTGAGCAACGATGTTTTTATCCGGCGGACCGAATGGGCGGGCAACCTCGCCGGCATGGCGTCTGAGGAAATGGACTTGCCGTATCAAATTCCGCTGCAGTATCCGCGCGGCAAGTACCTGCTGGTGTTTGACCCACTGGACGGGTCCAGCAACATCGACGTGAACGTTTCCGTCGGCAGCATTTTCTCGGTGCTGCGCGCACCGCAAGACGTGGAAGACACCGGTCGCGATGTGACCGAGGCTGATTTTTTTCAGCCCGGCGCCAGCCAGGTGGCCGCAGGTTACGCCTTGTATGGCCCTACCACCATGCTGGTGCTCACGGTGGGCGATGGCGTCAACGGTTTCACGCTGGATCCGAACCTGGGCGAATTCATGCTCACCCATCCGAAGATGCAGATCCCGACCGATACCCAGGAATTCGCCATCAACGCCTCCAACAGCCGCTTCTGGGAGGCGCCGGTCAAGCGTTATGTGGATGAGTGCCTGGCGGGCAAGACCGGACCTCGCGCCAAGGATTTCAACATGCGCTGGATTGCCAGCATGGTGGCCGAGGCGCACCGCATTCTGATGCGCGGCGGTGTCTTCCTCTATCCGCGCGATACCAAAGACGCCTCCAAACCTGGCCGCCTGCGGCTGCTTTACGAGGCCAACCCGATAGGCATGCTGATGGAGCAGGCCGGCGGCCGGGCTTCGACCGGGCATCGGCCGATGCTGGGCGTGCAGCCGAGCTCGCTGCACCAGCGCATCGGCCTGGTTTTCGGCTCCAGGGGCGAGGTGGAGCGCATCGAGCGTTACCACGCCGAACCCGCCAAGACCGAGCAGACCAATCCGCTGTTTGCCGAACGCAGCCTGTTCCGCGTCTGATTTTTGGTGGTGGCTGCCGAAATGCTATTGAACAAGTAGCTGATCACGCAGCAAACATCTGGGCTACAGGCATTTTTTGCCAAATTTTTTTGATTTACGGAACCCCCCATGTCTGAACGCCATCCCATCATCGCCATCACCGGCTCGTCCGGTGCCGGCACCACCTCGGTCACGCATACGTTCGAGAACATTTTCCGTCGTGAGAAGGTCAATGCCGCCATCATCGAAGGCGACAGTTTTCACCGCTACGACCGCAAGGACATGAAAACCAAAGCCGCCGAAGCCGAGGCTGCGGGCAACAACAACTTCAGCCATTTCGGGCCGGAAAACAACCTGTTTCCCGAACTGGCCGAGCTGTTCCGCGCCTATGGCGAAACCGGCACCGGCAAGCGGCGCAAATACCTGCACGACCCTGAAGAGGCGGCACCCTACCAGCAGCCACCTGGCACCTTCACGGCCTGGGAGGATGTACCGGCCGGCACCGACCTGCTGTTCTACGAAGGCCTGCATGGCGCGGTTGTCACACCCGAGGTCAACATCGCGCAGCACCCGGACCTGCTGATCGGTGTGGTGCCGGTGATCAACCTGGAGTGGATCCAGAAGCTCTACCGCGACAAGTCCAAGCGCGGCTACAGCACCGAGGCCGTGACCGACACCATCCTGCGCCGCATGCCCGACTACGTGAATTACATCTGCCCGCAGTTCATGCACACGCACGTGAACTTCCAGCGCGTGCCTATGGTCGATACCTCCAACCCCTTCATCGCGCGCGACATTCCTTCGCCGGATGAAAGCATGGTGGTGATCCGCTTTGCCAACCCCAAAGGCATCGATTTCCAGTACCTGCGCAGCATGATCAACGACTCGTTCATGTCGCGCGCCAACACCATCGTGGTGCCCGGCGGCAAGATGGAACTGGCCATGCAATTGATCTTCACGCCCTTTGTCTGGCGCATGATGGAACGCAAGAAGAGGGCGTCCTGAGATGAACGCGCCTACACCCGACATGGCCAGGCACATGGCCAACGCTGTCCGCATGCTCGCCGTCGATGCGGTCGAACAAGCCAAATCCGGCCACCCCGGCGCGCCCATGGGCATGGCCGACATCGCCGAGGTGCTGTGGAACCGGCACCTCAAGCACAATCCGGCGAATCCGAAATGGCCGGACCGGGATCGTTTTGTACTGAGCAACGGCCACGGCTCCATGCTGATCTATGCCCTGTTGCACCTCACAGGGTACGACCTGCCGATGGAGGAATTGAAGCACTTCCGCCAGCTGCACAGCCGGACGGCGGGCCACCCCGAAGTGGGTGTCACCCCCGGTGTGGAAACCACCACCGGACCGCTGGGCCAGGGCCTCGCCAACGCGGCCGGCATGGCGCTGGCGGAGAAGCTGCTGGCTGCCGAGTTCAACAAACCCGGCCATGGGGTGGTGGACCACTTCACCTATGTCTTCATGGGCGACGGCTGTCTCATGGAGGGCATCAGTCACGAAGCCTGCTCGCTGGCCGGCACGCTGCGCCTGTCCAAGCTGGTGGCCTTCTACGATGACAACGGCATCTCGATTGACGGCCATGTGGAGGGCTGGTTCACCGACGACACGCCCAGGCGTTTCGAGGCCTATGGCTGGAACGTCATTGCCGCAGTGGACGGACACGATCCCCTGGCCCTGGACGTCGCCGTGCGGTCGGCGAAGGCCCAGGCGGTCCTGCCCGATGGCCGGCCAACACTGATTTGCTGCAAAACCGTGATCGGCCACGGCTCGCCGAACAAGGCCGGCACACACGATGTGCATGGTGCAGCCCTGGGGGCTGCCGAGGTGGCCGCCACCCGCGAGGCGCTGGGCTGGACCGCTGCGCCCTTCGAAGTGCCAATGGACATTGCCAACGCCTGGAACGCCGTCGAACGCGGCCAGGTGGCCGAGCGGACCTGGCGCGTGCGCTTCGAGGCCTACCGCACGCAGTACCCGCTGGAGGCGGCCGAGTTCGAGCGCCGCGTCGCGGGCGACCTGCTACCCGTTTTTTCCGACAAACTGCCCGAGCTGCTGGCGGCCATCGCGGCCAAGCCCGAAGCCGTGGCCACCCGCAAGGCGAGCCAGAACGCGCTCGACGCGCTGGCGCCGCGGGTACCCGAGTTCTTTGGCGGCAGCGCCGATCTGACCGGCTCGAACCTGACCAACTTCAAGGGCTGCGTCAGGGCCGGACGCGACCAGGGGGGCAACCACATGAGTTACGGCGTGCGCGAGTTCGGCATGGCCGCCATCATGAACGGCATCGCGCTGCATGGCGGGTTCATCCCCTACGGCGGCACCTTCCTGACCTTCAGCGACTACAGCCGCAACGCCATCCGCATGGCCGCGCTGATGAAGCTGCGCGTCATCCATGTGTTCACTCACGACAGCATCGGTCTGGGCGAAGACGGGCCCACGCACCAGAGCGTGGAACACATTCCGAGCCTGCGCATCATTCCCAACCTGGACGTCTGGCGGCCGGCGGACGGCCTGGAAACCGCCGTCGCCTGGGCTCACGCCATCAAGCGGCACGATGGCCCCAGCGCGCTGTGCCTGTCGCGCCAGAACCTGCCGCGTTTGACCGATGTCGGCATGGCCGAGAGCATCCGCCGCGGCGGCTATGTCCTGTCTGACATGGAAGGGGTTCAGGCCGTGATTGTGGCCACGGGATCGGAAACCTCGCTGGCCATGGAGGCGCAGGCCGCGCTGGCGAGCGAAGGCATTGCCACCCGCGTCGTGTCCATGCCCTGCACCAATGTGTTCGACCGCCAGAGCGAGGCCTACCAGGCGCTGGTGCTGCCGCTAGGCCTGCCCACGGTGGCCATTGAGGCGGCGCATCCCGATTTCTGGCGCAAGTATGTGGGCCGCACCGGCATGGTGGTGGGCATCGCCAGCTTTGGTGAATCCGCACCGGCCAGCGATCTGTATGCCCACTTTGGCATCACCGTCCAGCGCGTCATGGAATCCGTGCGCACGCTGGCCCACCGCGCGGCCCACCGCCGCGAAATCTGGATGGGCAGCGACGACCGGAGCCATGGGGCCTTGTCCGAGCAGATCGTTCTGTCCACCACCTGAGCCGGACCACGTCATGAATACATTTTTTGACCTGGTCATGTTTGACCTCGATGGCACGCTGATCGAAACCGCACCCGAAATCTGCGATGCCGTCAACGACACCCTGCGCCGCTTCGATCTGCCCGAGGTGGAGCAGCAGCAAGTCAACGACTGGATCGGCCACGGAACGCGTGAGCTGCTGATCCAGGCGCTGGCGTACAGCGGAAAAACGGATGCTGCGGCCATACGCATCAGTGACAGCCTGGCGCTGATTGCCGCAGAGTTTGACAAGCACTACCAGAGACGCTGCGGGACGCGCAGCCACCTCTACCCCCAGGTGCGCGAAGCGCTGACGGCGCTGCGCAGCAGGGGCACCAAGCTGGCGGTGGTGACCAACAAGGAAGGCCGCTACACCGCCACGGTGCTGAACGCCCACCAGCTGATGCCGCTGCTGGACTGCGTGGTCAGCGGTGACACGCTGCCCACTAAAAAACCGGACCCTGCGGGCATTGAGCGCTGTCTTGCGCACTTTGGCACGCCGCGTCACCGTGCCCTGTTTGTGGGGGACTCCAGCATCGACGTGGCGACGGCGCGTAACGCCGGCATCGCGGTCTGGGCGCTGCCCTATGGCTACAACATGGGCCAGCCGATAGCCGCCTGCGCGCCGGACCGGGTCATCGCTGACTGCTCGGTGCTACTGAAGTTATAGCAGCCGGCGCAGGTTCAATCAGCACAAGAGTCACTATTTATTCAAGGAAATGGGCATGACCATCAAACTAGGTATCAACGGCTTCGGCCGCATCGGGCGCAACGTGTTGCGTGCCGCCGTGCAGAACTTCAGCGACATCGAGATCGTCGGCATCAACGACCTGCTCGAGCCGGACTACCTCAAGTACATGCTGCAGTACGACTCGGTGCACGGCCGCTTCAAGGGCGAGGTCTCGGTTGAAGGCAACACCCTGATCGTCAACGGCAAGAAAATCCGCCTGACCCAGGAGCGCGACCCCGCCAACCTGAAGTGGAACGAAATCGGCGCCGACATCGTGCTCGAGGCCACCGGCCTGTTCCTCGACAAGGCCTCCGGTGAAAAACACCTGGTCGCCGGCGCCAAAAAAGTCATCTTCTCGGCCCCATCGAAAGACGACACGCCGATGTTCGTCTACGGCGTCAACGACAAGACCTACGCCGGCCAGGCCATCATCTCCAACGCCAGCTGCACCACCAACTGCCTGGCCCCCATCGCCAAGGTGCTCCATGACAAATGGGGCATCAAGCGCGGCCTGATGACCACCGTGCATGCGGCCACCGCCACCCAGAAAACCGTGGACGGCCCGAGCAACAAGGACTGGCGCGGCGGCCGCGGCATCCTGGAAAACATCATTCCCTCGAGCACCGGCGCGGCCAAGGCCGTCGGCGTGGTGATTCCCGAGCTGAACAAAAAGCTCACCGGCATGTCCTTCCGCGTGCCGACCTCCGACGTCTCGGTGGTGGACCTGACCTGTGAGCTCAGCAAGGAAGCCACGCTGAAGGAAATCTGCGCCGAGATGAAGGCGCAAAGCGAAGGCGCCCTCAAGGGCATCCTCGGCTACACCGAAGACAAGGTGGTGGCCACCGACTTCCGCGGCGGGACCTGCACCAGCGTGTTTGACGCCGACGCCAGCATTGCGCTGGACAGCACCTTCGTCAAGATCGTCGCCTGGTACGACAACGAATGGGGCTACTCCAACAAGTGCCTGGAGATGGTGCGCGTGGTGGGCACGACCGCAGGACGGGCACTGTGAAATTTCTGCGTTTTACCGACATCGCGAGAAGCGGTTTGGCGATCAACAAGCGCGTCTTCATCCGCGCCGACCTGAACGTCCCGCAAGACGACGCTGGCAACATCACCGAAGACACCCGCATCCGCGCCAGCCTGCCCTGCATCCGCATGGCGCTCGATGCCGGCGCGGCTGTCATGGTGACCAGCCACCTGGGCCGGCCTGCCGAAGGCGAATTCAAACCGCGGGACTCGCTGGCGCCCGTGGCCCAACGTCTGGCCGAACTGCTTGGCCCCAGGTACGTGCCGCACGGTGTGCCGCTGGTTTCCAGCTGGGTCGATGGCTTCCAGGTCGATGGCCAGCCGCTGCAAGCCGGCCAGCTGGTGATGCTCGAAAACTGCCGCCTCAACATCGGTGAAAAAATGAACAGCGAAGCGCTGGCCCGCAAACTCGCCGCTCTCTGCGACATCTTCGTGCATGACGCCTTCGGCACCGCGCACCGCGCCGAGGGCAGCACCTACGGCATCGCGCAGTATGCCGCCATGGCCTGCGCCGGGCCCCTGCTGGCCGCTGAAATGGATGCGATCAGCCAGGCGCTGGCCAATCCCAGGCGCCCGCTGGTGGCCATCGTCGCGGGCAGCAAAGTCTCGAGCAAGCTGAGCATCCTGCAAAGCCTGGCCAGGAACGTGGACCAGCTGATCGTGGGCGGCGGCATCGCCAACACCTTCATGCTGGCTGCGGGCCTGAACATCGGCAAAAGCCTGGTCGAACCCGGTCTGGTGGCCGAGGCCAAAAGCGTGATCGAAGCCATGAAGGCGCGCGGCGCCGAAGTGCCCATCCCGACCGATGTGGTGACGGCCAAGACCTTCAGTCCCGATGCCCCCGCCACGGTGAAGAACGCCACGCAAGTCGAGGACGATGACCTGATTCTGGACATCGGCCCGGAGACGGCCAGGCGGCTGGCAGAACAGCTCCAGAACGCGGGCACCATCGTGTGGAACGGCCCGGTCGGTGTTTTCGAATTTGCCGCGTTCGAGAACGGCACCCGGGAAATCGCCACAGCGATTGCCGAATCAAGCGCATTCAGCATTGCCGGTGGTGGCGACACGCTGGCAGCCATTGACAGGTACGGCATCGAAAGCCGGCTGGGCTACATCTCCACCGGTGGTGGCGCCTTCCTCGAGGTGCTGGAAGGAAAAACGTTGCCCGCTTTCGAGATTTTGCAACAGCGCGCCGCTGCGCACGCTGTGCAGTCTGCTATTAATTAAATAGCAAGCAATATGGTTGAAACGGCCGCTGGAGGCCGATCGTATTTAAAATTCAAGGAGATAGTCATGGCTTTTGTTTCCCTTCGCCAGGTGCTCGATCACGCGGCCGAGAACGGCTACGGTGTGCCGGCGTTCAATGTCAACAATCTGGAGCAAATTCTCGCCATCATGGAAGCGGCGCAGGAGACCGACAGTCCGGTCATTCTGCAGGCGTCGGCTGGCGCCCGCAAATACGCCGGGGAGGCCTACTTGCGCCACATGATGCTGGCCGCGGTAGAGACGCACCCCGACATTCCGGTGGTGGTGCATCTGGACCACGGCGCCTCGCCGGCCGTTTGCATCCAGTCGATACGTTCCGGTTTCACCAGCGTGATGATGGACGGCTCACTGATGGAAGACGCCAAAACGCCGTCCAGCTATGAGTACAACGTGGCCATCACGCGCCGCGTGTGTGACATGGCGCACCCGGTTGGCGTGTCCGTGGAGGGTGAACTCGGCTGTCTCGGGTCACTCGAAACCGGTGAGGCCGGTGACGAAGACGGCTCGGGTGCCGAAGGCAAGCTGACGCACGACATGATGCTGACCGACCCGGTGCAGGCCAAAGACTTCGTGGCCCGGACTGCCGTGGACGCGCTGGCCATTGCGATTGGTACCAGCCACGGCGCCTACAAATTCACCCGCAAGCCCACGGGCGACATCCTGGCGATGGACCGCATTGCGGCGATTCACGCACAGATTCCCAACACCCATCTGGTGATGCACGGCTCTTCCAGCGTGCCGCAGGAATGGCTGGAAATCATTCGCCAGTTTGGTGGGGACATCAAGGAAACCTACGGCGTGCCGGTGGAGGAAATCCAGCATGGCATCAGAAGTGGCGTGCGCAAGATCAACATCGATACCGATATCCGGCTGGCCATGACCGGTGCCATGCGCCGGGTCTTCGCGCAGCAGCCCAGCGAGTTTGATCCGCGCAAGGCCCTGGCGGCCGCCAAAACGGCGGCGCGGGGCATTGTCAAGGCTCGTTTCGAGGCCTTTGGCTGCGCCGGCATGGGCAGCCGCATCCGGCCTGTCGGCATGGAGGCCATGAGTGCCCGTTATGCCTGAGGGTTGGGGAATTCCCTGACCAGATGGCGCCGACCCCGGCCGCTGAAACATCAGAATTCAGTTAAATTAGCGAAGACTGATATATATCGTCTTTTTCCAACCTACGTCCCAGGAGACTGCCCATGAATTTTTCCCCCGTCCTCATCGCTGTCATTGCGCTGGTTTCAGCGCCTGCGTTCGCCAACAAGGAGCTCGCCAGCCAGAAGGCCTGCATGGCGTGCCATGCAACCGATAGAAAACTGGTGGGCCCCGCCTACCAGGACATTGCCAAAAAATATGCCGGCCAGAAGGACGCCGAGGCCAACCTGATTGCCAGCATCAAGAAAGGCGGCTCCGGCAAATGGGGTCCGATTCCCATGCCGGCACAAGCCGGCTTGAGTGATGCCGAGGCGGCGACGCTGGCTGCCTGGGTACTCGCTGGCGCCAAGTAGGCGGCAAAAGGGCAGGTGGCCCGGGTCAAGCGCTGGCCCGCCGGATCACTCGGGAATGCGGGAACCGGCCTGCCCTGCGCCGGACTCTCGGCTCAGGATGACCACGTCATGCTTGGGTAGGCCGGTCCGGAACAGCTGAATGCAGCTGTCTGGCAAGGCGCTCACCTCAGCACCCGTCAGCCGAATTTTTCCAGAAGGTGGGCCGCGCGTTCCACCTCGGCCATGGCCTGGGCATCGGTTTCGGATTCGTGGACGGCCTCCATCAGGGAGCAGGCCATCATGCGGTAAAAAGTCCTGTCCATGGCCTTGCGTGCGGCAGACATCTGCAGCGCCACGTCTTCACAAGACCGCCCGCTCTGGATCATCTCGATCAGCCCTCGCACCTGGCCTTCGACGCGACGCAGGCGGTTAAGCACATCCTTCTGGTGATCTTCACGATAGGAAGAAGCCGGGACGGGAGCCTCGGTGCGACGCGGAGTGCCTTTGGTTGCCATGGAAATCCATTGTTGCGATGGTTGAGCCGCTCTGATTTTGCCAGATCGTCGCTTGCGCAACGGCGCCTGTCTGTTGTTGTTTAAATACCCTACCCTGTAGGGTATAGGGTTGTTCCCAGTGTTCGCGAAATGATTGTTGACGCACTATCGCTGCACATTGGCGACCAGGAACTTCCTGCTGCCGATGTCGAAACGCCTTTCGACAACAAACCTACTTACTGAACAAGGAACTACAAGTGAATGCCCTGACAAAATTTCTCAAATGGGTGCCGGTGGTGGCGGTCATGATGTTGACCGGATGCGGCACGATCAGCACGATGGGCAAGCTTGAAAACGGCGCCGGTGCCGAAGCCAGCAAGATGTGGGACCGCTGGATTGAAGCGGACGGTGACATCGCGGTGGCTACCACCTGGGAGCGCAAGGTGAAGGCCGGTGTGACGGTCAACGACATCGAGCAGGTCTTCGCCCAGATCTCGGCGGAAAAGAACATGAAGAGCGTCGGTGAACTGCCTCTGTCCAAGGAGCTTGAGGCGCGTACCGGAACCAAACAAAAATTCCTCAAGGTCTACTCCTTCTGCACGCCCGTGACGGCTCGCATGATGGTGGACTTCAGTCCGCACATGGCGGCCTATCTGCCTTGCCGCCTGACGGTGGTTGAGCGCGACGATGGCCTGTGGATCTATACCCTCAACATGGACATGATGGTCAAGATGGGGCGCAAGCTTCCCTCTCCGTTGAAAGAAGAGGCATGGAAGGTCCGCGAAACCATCTACCAGATGCTGGATCGTGGCGCCAAGGGTGAGTTCTGAGCGATTGATGCGTTGATATATATCCATAACTAGTACACAGGAGACAGTAGATGACTAAGTCAAAAACAGCCAAAGCAGCCAAAAGAGCAGTTCGTAATCTGGCCGCGTTTGCCATCATTGCAGGCCCGCTGACAGCGGCCATGGCCACCAACGGCTACTTTTCACATGGCTTTGGCATCAAAGCCAAGGGTATGGGAGGGGTTGGCATCGCTCTGCCGCAGGATGCCATGGCGGCAGCGACCAATCCGGCAGGCATGGTCGATGCGGGCAGCCGTGTCGACTTCGGTGCAGACCTGTTCATGCCGGACCGGACGGTCACGTACACGTCCGCGTATCAGGGTGTCGCTGCCGGTGACTACCGCAGCGGGCAGCGCCACTTCGTGATCCCGGATTTTGGCTATAACCGCATGATCGCCAGCGACCTTGCGGCCGGCGTGGTGGTGTATGGCAATGGCGGCATGAACACCAACTATGGCACCAATCTCATCACCTCGGCGGGCTCCCATACCTATACCAACCTGGAGCAGTTGTTCATTGCTCCGACCATTGCGAAGAAGATCGGCAACCATTCTTTCGGTGCGTCGTTGAATCTCGTTCGCCAGACCTTCGAGGCCAAGGGCCTGGAAGCCTTCGACAATGCCAATAACAGCCGTTATGTAGGCTCGGTGACCAACCGTGGCAAGGATGTCTCAACCGGGTTGGGTTTCAAGCTCGGCTGGACCGGCCAGGTATCGCCAACGGTCACCTTGGGCGCGGTCTATCAGAGCCGTACCAAGATGTCGAAGTTCGACCGATATAAAGGCCTCCTGGCCGAGGAAGGTGGTTTCGACATTCCTGAGAGTTATGGTTTCGGGGTGGCGTTCAAGGCCACGCCCAAGACCACCGTGGCGGTTGATCTGAGCCAGATCAATTACGGCAACATCAAGTCCGTCGCGAACCCCGGTGCACTCTTTCCGGCGGTCTCGGGAACCCCCATGGGCCCCGCCAATGGTTCCGGCTTTGGCTGGACCGACATGACGGTTCTCAAACTCGGCGTGTCGCATGAATACAGCAAGAACCTGACCCTGCGTGCGGGCTACAACCACGGCAAGATGCCGATCAACAGCCAGAACACGTACTTCAATATTCTGGCGCCGGCCACTGTCGAGCAGCATGTGACACTCGGCGCCACGTGGACACTGGCCGACAAGTCGGAGTTGAGCCTGAGCTACATGCATGCGTTCAGCAAAGGCATCGCCGGCGTTTCGAACGGCAATGGCCAGTCCGTCGCGGGTTATCCGGTTGATCTCAAAATGAAGCAGAACGCCATCGGCATCGCCTATGGCTGGAAGCTGTAAACAGCAGGTCTGAAAGGGGCGAAGGTGCAAACGTTCGGCCTTCAGGCATGGAGGCTCGTCCAGTTGCACGAAAAGCCGTCTGGCGCTCAGGCCGTATCGGCTGCCCGGCAGCATCCGGCGACGTTTGCGCGACACGGCCCCTTGCTGTACGCTTGTATGCCATGAGCACATCAACCTTCCCCCTGCTCCTCTTGTTGATTGGCGCATCTGCCGGCGCGCAAGTGCCGGCCCTGTACGAGGGTGCTGATCTCAAACTGGGAGAGCGGCTGATTGCGGAACACAAGTGTGCGGCATGTCATCGGCAAAAAGTGGGTGGTGATGGCAGTGCCATTTACCGACCCGCCGGGCGTGTCAATACGCCGGGCGTCTTGCGCGGCATGGTGGAGTCGTGCAATACCGAACTGAACCTTGGGCTGTTTCCTGAGGAGGTGACGGCGATCTCGGCCGTCCTGAATCGGGACCACTATCGCTTCAAGTAGCGTGATTGACACCCGGTGGTGGTGAAAACCCTCGAAATTGTTTTCGCATTATCATTTATATTCGTGTATACGGATATTCGGAATCTAGGAAGAACGCGCCACCCGTTCCAGGACGTATTCGGGCATGCCGGTCGTACGGAGGGGTATGGGGGCGGGGCGTTGCGAGGCGCTGGTCTTTCGCTGCGCGGCAGCCAAGTTCGCACTGCGGGTGGACGAAGTGCTCCGCTTCTGAAGCGTCGGTGAGTTGGATCAGGAAAAAAGCGGACGCGGGTTGACGCTGCAGACCCGGATGGAGATGCAGGCGGTGGTCCGGTTATTTATCAAAAGGAAACTGTGTGAACCAAGACGACTTGAGCTCAGGAAGAATCCTGAAGGCACCCGAGAGCTTTTTGAGCCGGGACGGCATCAAAACTGTTGTCGCAGAGGCCCGCCACGGGCGTCGCGACTTCATTCGCAGCGCCTTTGCCGCTGCGGCAGCGGGGCTGGCCGTGCCGGCTGCGCTGGCACAGGGAAATCCGGTGCCAGCCGAAGGCGGCGACCCCAACATCCTGAACCTGCCCGAGCACAGCAAGGGCTTGGGCCAGCCCGTGGCCTCCGATGGCGGCTATGGCAAGCCGTCCAAATATGAGGTGAATGTTCAGCGCCGCCAGAGCCCGGGCCTGACCCAGACCCCGCAGGCTTCGGTGTCGTTTGCGCCGCTGCAGTCGTTGTTTGGCATCGTCACCCCCAGCGGCCTGCACTTTGAGCGGCATCATCAGGGCTGGTGGGACGTGGATCCTTCCAAGCACCGCCTCATGATCAACGGCATGGTCAAGTCGCCCAGGGTGTTCACGCTGGACGAAATCATGCGCCTGCCTTCGGTGTCGCGTTTTCACTTTATCGAGTGCGGCGCCAATACGGCGGTCGAGTGGGGCAATGTGGCGGTGCCGACAGTCCAGTACACCCATGGCATGGTGTCGTGCAGCGAGTTCACCGGCGTGCCGCTGATCACCTTGCTCGAGATGGCGGGGGCCGACCTCAAGAGCGGCAAGTTTGTGCTCGCCGAAGGCGCCGATGGCTCCTCCATGACGCGCACCATTCCCATGAGCCTGATCAAGTCCGGCGAAGTGTTCGTGGCCTACGGCCAGAACGGTGAAATGCTGAGACCCGAGCAGGGCTATCCATTGCGCCTGATCGTACCGGGCGTGCAGGGGGTGAGTTGGGTCAAGTACCTGCGCCGCTTGGAGGTGGGTGACAAACCCTATGCCGCCAAGGATGAAGCGATTCACTACATCGATTTGCAGCCTGACGGCACGCATCGGCAGTACACCAGCATCCAGGAGTGCAAGAGCGTCGTGACCACGCCGTCGGGCGGACAGGTCTTGCTGGACAAGGGCTTCTACAACATCAGCGGTCTGGCCTGGTCGGGTCGGGGCAAGGTCAAGCGGGTGGATGTGTCGGTCGATGGCGGACGCAATTGGCGTACCGCGCGGCTGGAGTCGCCGGTGCTGACGAAGGCGCTGACCCGGTTCAGCCTCGACTGGGTGTGGGATGGCAAACCCGCCATCATTCAAAGCCGCGCCATGGATGACACCGGTTACGTCCAGCCGAATTACAAGCAGCTTCGTGCAGTGCGCGGCACGCGCTCCATCTATCACAACAATGCCATCCAGTCCTGGTTGGTTCAGGAAAACGGCGAGGTGAAAAATGTCCAGGTTTCATAAAGCGGTCGTGACTGTCGTCATGCTTGCTGCGGTGAGCTTTGCGGGCGCACAGACCGGCGCCAACTATCCGGGTGTGGGACGCGCTGCGACGCCCAAGGAGGTCGCTGCCTGGGATATCGATGTGCGACCGGATTTCAAGGGTCTGCCGCCAGGCTCGGGGACGGTCGCCAAAGGGCAGGAAGTCTGGGAAGGGAAGTGTGCGTCCTGCCACGGAGTTTTTGGCGAGTCAGGCGAAGTGTTCAGTCCCCTGGTCGGGGGCACCACGGCAGAGGACATCAAAAAAGGGCGTGTCGCCAATCTCACGACGACAACCTACCCGGGGCGCACCACCCTGATGAAGGTGTCCACACTCTCGACCTTGTGGGACTATATCAATCGTGCCATGCCATGGACGGCCCCCAAATCGCTCACGACCGAGGAAGTCTATTCGGTGACGGCCTTTCTGCTGAACCTGGGAGGCATTGTTCCGGACAACTTCACGCTCTCCGACAAGAATATGGAGGAAGTACAAAATCGCCTGCCCAACCGCAACGGCATGACGACCAGGCATGCGATGTGGCCGGGCAACGAACTTGGCGGCAGCGTCAAGCCTGACACCAGCAATGTGGCCTGCATGAAAAACTGTGCGCCAGAGCCCAAAGTAGCGTCCTTCCTGCCGGACTTTGCACGCAATGCACATGGAAATCTTGCGGAGCAAAACCGGCCGGTTGGACCTCAGCGTGGTGTCGATACGACCCGGCCGGAGGGCAAGGCGCCGGCACCCGGCGTGGCTGCGGCGCCTGTTGCTCAGAAAGTGGCCGAAGCGGCGCCAGCCAGACCAGCGGCCAGGGCGGAGCCGGCGGGAGGCGACAGCAAGGCAGCACTGGCATTGGCGCAGAAATACAGCTGCACGGCGTGCCACGCAATTGATAAAAAGATCATCGGCCCCAGTTTCGCGGAGATTGCCAAAAAGCACGCCGGGAAAGAGGACTATCTTGCGGGCAAGGTGAAGGCGGGCGGTGTCGGGGTTTGGGGTGCGATGCCCATGCCCCCGCAGAGCCTGAGCGAGGCCGAGGCCAAAACCATTGCTGCGTGGTTGGCATCAGGCGCGGGAAAATGAAGACCGGGAATGTCCCGATGCCGGGCATTGTTTCTTATATTAGTATTTACTTGATCAAGGAGATTTAACATGCAAACACGTCGCGAGACACTCAAACAGGGCGCCATCGTTGCGGGCCTGCTGGCATCCACGGGCTTGTTCCCTCAGTATGCAATGGCGGCCTACAACAAGCCTGCATTCGAAGCCAAGACGCTGGCCGAGGTCCTGAAGGCACTGGGTGCGGGCGCACCGGTCGAAAGCAAAGATGTCACCATTGGCGGCCCCGACATTGCTGAAAACGGCGCCGTGGTTCCCTTGACCGCCGGCACCACCCTGCCTGGTGTGAAGCAGATTCTGATTCTGGTCGAGAAGAATCCGGCAGCCCTGGTGGCGCTGTTCAATGTGACCGACAGCGTCGAGGCAAGCTTCGCCACCCGCACCAAGATGGGCCAGTCTTCGGACGTGTACGCCGTCGCAGTGATGGCTGACGGCAAGGCGCTTTATGCAAAAAAAGAAGTCAAGGTCACGCTTGGCGGTTGCGGCGGCTGATTGCCACCGTTTTTTTTTGAACAATTCAATACTGATTCAGGAGTAAGAAAATGGCAGATCCGATGCGCATTCGCGCCCAAGCAGCCGGCGACAAGGCAACCGTCCGTGTTTTGATGAGCCACGAGATGGAGTCCGGTCAGCGCAAAGACGCTGCAGGCAAAACCGTGCCCGCCTGGCATATCCAGGAAGTGACCGCCACGCACAATGGCAAGACCGTCATGACGGCGGAGTGGGGCCCGGCGGTTTCCAAGAACCCTTTCCTGCAGTTCACCGTCAAGGGTGCCAAGGCCGGCGATAAAATCGGCGTGAGCTGGAAAGACAACAAGGGCGAAAACCGGGCTGACGAAGCAACGGTTTCCTGAGTTTTCAGGATCTGTGTTGAGAGTGGAGAAGAGCATGCTCTTCTCCATTTGCGTTTGGCTTCATAACAAATTCAAGAGGTGACAATGACACAAGCAAAACTACTGATCACGGCCATCCTGGCTGCCGTGATGGCCGGCAACGTGTTGGCGCAGAAGTCTGCGGCGGAGGGCATTGCTGAATACCGTGCCATGCTGCAGGACGGCAATCCGGCAGAATTGTTTGAAGCCAAGGGCCAGGAGCTCTGGAAGCAGAAGCGCGGTGTCAAAACAGCGTCGCTTGAAAAGTGCGACCTGGGCAAGGGCCCGGGCGTGGTCAAGGGTGCGTTTGTGGAATTGCCACGCTATTTCGCGGATACGAAGCGGGTGCAGGATCTGGAATCCCGCCTGCTCACCTGCATGGAAACCCTGCAGGGCTTCAATGCTGCCGAGATAGCCAAGACGCCTTTCGGCAAGGGCGAGCAAAACAACGTGACGGCGCTGGTGGCCTGGATATCGGCTGAATCCAGAGGCATGAAATTCAACCTGCCGCAGGACCATGTACAGGAAAAAACCATGTACGAAGTGGGCAAGCGGCTCTTCTTCGCCCGCGGTGGTACCCATGACTTTTCCTGCGCCTCCTGCCATGGTGCGGACGACAAGCGCATCCGTTTGCAGGACCTGCCCAACCTGACCAAGCAGCCGGGCGCTGGCAATGGTTTTGGTGCCTGGCCGGCCTACCGTGTCTCCAACGGGCAGCTGTGGGGCATGCAACTGCGTCTGAACGACTGCTACCGGCAGCAACGCTTTCCTTATCCCCTGTTTGGCAGCGATGCGACCGTCGCACTCGGTGTCTATATGGGTGTCAACGGCAAGGGTGGCGAGTCGATTGCCCCGGCCCTCAAGCGTTAAGGAGACTGCATCATGAAAAAAACCATCAAATACCTTGTTCCGGCCCTCGCGGTTTTTCTGGCTGGCTGTGCTGTCATGCCCTCCGCCGCGGATCTGGACAAACTGGCGGCTGACATCGCCAAAGCATCGTTCCGTGACGAGGGTCAGGCCAAGGTGGATCGCCTGGTCCAGGACGATGCCAACCGTGAATGCAGCGCCGCCGATGTGGCCGGCAAGCCGATTGCTGAAAAAGTGGGCCAGGCGATAGAAGCCGCGAACCTGAAAACCATCAAGTGGCCGTCAGACGGGAAATTTCTGGGCGACTGGAAAGAGGGCGAGAGAGTCGCCCAGGATGGACGCGGCATGACATGGACTGACAAGGCTGGTTCGGTCAGCGGCGGCAACTGCTACAACTGCCATCAGATCAGCAAGCAGGAGATTTCCTTCGGCACCATAGGCCCGAGCCTGTACAACTACGGCAAGCTGCGCGGTGTGGCGGACCCGGCCAGCCCGGCTTCCAAGCCGATCGTGGAGTACACCTGGGGAAAGATCTGGAACGCGCGGGCCTACAACGCCTGCTCGCAAATGCCAAGGGCTGGCCACAATGGCTTCCTGACCGAGCAGCAGATCAAAAATGTCATGGCCTTGTTGCTGGATCCGAAATCGCCGGTCAACCAGTAATCTGAATCCGACCCGGGCTTGTCCTGGGTCTTTTTATTTTTCTTACTTCATTAGTTGCCGATTTATGAATTTAACAAAACGTGAATTTTTCCAGGTCCTGGGCGCAGGCACCATGGCCGGCATGGGCTTGGGCACTTACGCCGAGGCCGACGCCGCGACGGCCTCCAACGGGCTCTACGACATTCCCAAGTTTGGCAGCGTGTCGTTTCTGCACATGACCGACTGTCATGCCCAGCTCAAGCCCATCTACTTCCGCGAGCCCAATGTCAATCTGGGCATTGGCGGCATGAAGGGCAGCCTGCCGCATCTGGTCGGCGAACACCTGCTCAAGGTGGCGAAGGTCCGCCCCGGCACGGCCGAAGCCCATGCGCTGACTTACCTCGACTATGAAAAGGCGGCACGCCGCTACGGCAAGGTCGGTGGCTTTGCGCATCTGGCGACGCTGGTCAAACGCCTCAAGGCCAGCCGCCCCGGTGCATTGCTGCTTGACGGAGGGGACACCTGGCAGGGTTCGGGCACCGCCTTGTGGACGAATGGTCAGGATATGGTCGATGCCTGCAAGCTGCTGGGCGTGGACGTCATGACCGGCCACTGGGAGTTCACGCTGGGCATGGAGCGGGTCAAGGAAATCATCGAGAAGGACTTTGCGGGCAAGGTTGATTTTGTGGCGCAGAACGTCAAGACCAACGACTTTGGCGATCCGGTGTTCAAGCCCTATGTGATCCGCGAAATCAATGGCGTTCCCTGCGCCATCATCGGCCAGGCTTTTCCGTACACGCCGATTGCCAATCCGCGCTACATGGTTGCCGACTGGGCCTTCGGCATCCAGGACGAAAACATGCAGAAGATGGTCGATGAGGCACGCGGCAAGGGTGCGCAGGTCGTGGTGGTGCTGTCCCACAACGGCATGGACGTGGACCTGAAGATGGCCAGCCGGGTGACAGGCATCGACGCCATCATGGGCGGCCACACGCACGACGGCATGCCGGTGGCTTCGCTGGTGAGCAACAAGGGCGGCAAAACCATCGTGACCAACGCCGGGTCGAACAGCAAGTTCCTGGGCGTGCTTGACTTTGATGTCAAAGACAAAAAGGTCAGCGATTTCCGCTACAAGCTGCTGCCTGTTTTTGCCAACATGCTGCCAGCCGACCGCGAGATGGACGCACTGATCACCAGGGTGCGCGCACCGTATGAGGCCAAGCTGTCGGAGCAGCTGGCCATCACCGAAGGCACGCTGTATCGCCGCGGCAACTTCAATGGCACGGGTGACCAGTTGCTGGTCGACGCGCTGATGGACGTGCAGGGAGCCGACATCGCGTTTTCACCGGGTTTCCGCTGGGGCACCAGCCTGTTGCCGGGGCAGGCCATCACGCGTGAATGGGTGATGGACATGACGGCCACCACCTACTCGTATGCCACCCTGACCGAGATGACCGGTGAGACCATCAAGACCGTTCTGGAAGACGTGGCCGACAACCTGTTCAACCCCGACCCCTACTACCAGCAGGGTGGCGACATGGTGCGCGTGGGTGGTCTGCAATACAGCTGCAACCCGCTGGCCGGCATGGGCAAGCGCATCGACGAGATGCGCCTCAACGGCAAGCTGATCGAGGCCGACAAGAAGTACAAGGTGGCCGGCTGGGCACCGGTGGCTGAAGAGGCCAGGAACCAGGGCAACAAGCAGATGTCGGAGGTCGTGGAGACCTGGCTCAAGGCCCGCGGTGGCAAGGTCAGTGCCCGCAAGCTCAATACGCCCAAACTCGCTGGCGTGCTGCCCAATCCTGGCTACGCGCCGGTATGAACTGAACGCGGAAGGGGAACGCAACCCCTTCACCCCCTGCTGACCCGCCGCTCCAGCAGGTAGTCGAGCAGCTTGTCGAGGGTCACCAGCCGGGCGTAGTCCGCCTCCGGGATGTTGACGCCCAGGCGCTCATGCAGCGCCACCAGAAAGTTGAGCCAGTCCATGGAATCCAGATCGACCTGGTGGCGCAGCGGGCGGGTGGGGTCGAGGGCTCCGGGTTCAACTTCCGGCGCAATCGTGCGCAGGATGCCCAGCACGGTTGCGGCCAGGGCCGGGCGGGCGTTCGTCATGCTTTGCTTCCTTCCGGGTTCGCCGCTGGCGCGATGCTGTCAGCCAGCGTTTGCGGCTGCTGCAACAGCTCACGCAGTTCGGCCAGGAACAGTGCGCCCTGGTGGCCGTCCGAGGCGCGGTGATCGGCGGCGAGCGTGGCCGTGAGCAGCGGCAGCGCGCAGACCTTGCCGTCCTGCACCCAGGGCCGCACGGCCAGACGGCCGAAGCCCACCAGCGCCACCTGCGGCGGGTAGATCACGCCGAAGACCGCCTCCACACTCTGGTCGCCCAGATTCGTCACGGTGATGGTCGGATCACTCATTTCCGAACTGCGCAGCGAGCCGGCCCGCGCGCGCCTGACCAGATCGGCCAGCTCCTGCATGAGCTGCACCAGCGGTTTGGCGCCCACGTCGTGGATCGCAGGTGCCACCAGCCCGCCGCCGCGCAGCGAAATTGCCACGCCGGCATGCACGGCCCTGGACGGCTGGAACACACCGTCGCGGTAGAAACCGTTGAGCTGCGGTGCGCGCCGCAAGGCCAGGGCCACGGCGTGGAGCAGCAGCACGGCGGGCAGCATGCGTTCGGTGATCGCCACGCCCTCGTTGCGCTGTTGCAGCCAGGCGAGTGCCGCGGCCATCGGAAGGGTGTCACTCAGGTAGTAATGCGGAATTTCACGCTTGGAGCGGCTCATGGCCGCGGCAATGGCCTTACGCATGTCCTTCTGGCGGTCTGGCGCGCTGGCCGCCGGTGCAGGCGTCACAGGTCCCGCCGCCGCAGCCTCGATGTCGGCCAGCGTGACGGCGCCCTGTGGCCCGCTTCCCCTCATGGTGTCGGGATCGAGGCCGAGCTCCTTCGCACGTCTGCGTGCCGCAGGTGACACCGGATGCCGTGCCGCCATCGTTGTTGATTGAGCGTCCTGCACTTGAGGCGTGACGGGCTGCGGCAGAGCGGCGGCTGCAGGGAGCGGCCCGGCGGCAGGTGCCGGGGCCTCAGCCGGGGCGGCGGCTTCACCGGGTGCCAGCAGCCGGGCCAGCACGGTGCCCACGGGCACCTTCGCGCCGGGTTGCACCAGCAGCTCGGCCACCACGCCGTCCTGCCAGATCTCGATATCGACGGCCGCCTTGGAGGTGTCCACCACGGCCACCACCTGGCCGCGCTTGACGGCGTCGCCCGGTTTCACTTGCCAGGTGAGCAGCGTGCCTTCATCCATGTCGGCGCCCAGCGAGGGCAGCTTGAAGTCGATCATGGGGTGCTCCCGAACAAGGCGCGTGCGGCGGCCACGATTTTCGGCACCTGCGGCAGGGCGGCCTCTTCCATGTGGCGGGCGTACGGAATCGGCACTTCCTCGCTGCACACACGCGCCGGCGGGGCGTCGAGGTCGAAGAAGGCCTGCTCCATGATGCGCGCCATGAGTTCGGCCGCCAGGCTGCCCGAGCGCCAGCTTTCGTCCACCACCACCGCGCGGCGGCATTTGCGAACCGAGGCCATGAGCGTCGCGTCGTCGAGCGGGCGCAGCACACGCAGGTCGATCACCTCGGCGGAAATCCCGAGTCCGTCCAGCTCCTGCGCCGCCTGCAACACCTTGGGCAGGCTGCCGCCGTGGGTGATCAGGCTCACGTCAGTGCCAGGCCGGCGCACCCGCGCGCTGCAGATGTCCAGCGCCGCTGTCGTGTCGTCCGGCAGCTCGGCCTCCAGGTTGTAGAGCTGCGCGTGTTCGAAGATCAGCACCGGGTCGGGGTCGGCCAGCGCCAGCGCCAGCATGCCGCGCGCATCTTCCACGGTGGCGGGTGCGAGTACCTTGAGGCCGGGCACATGGGCATACCAGCCTTCGAAGCTGTTTGAGTGCTGGGCCGCCACCTGCCGACCGGCGCCGGTGGACATGCGGATCACGATGGGTACCGAAAACTGCCCGCCCGACATGTGGCGCAGCATGGCCGCCGTGTTGACGATGGGGTCGAGCGCAAGCAGGCTGAAATTGACCGTCATGACCTCGACAATCGGCCGCATGCCGCCCAGCGCGGCGCCTATGCCGGCGCCGACGAAGCCGAGTTCGGACAGCGGCGTGTCGCGGATGCGCTCCGGGCCGAATTCGTCGAGCAGGCCCTTGGACACCGCATAGGTGCCGCCGTAGCGGCCCACGTCTTCACCCATTAAAAAGACGCGCGGGTCGCCCTGCAGGGCTTCGCGCAACGCTTCCCGCAAGGCTTCACGGTAAGTGATGCGGCGGCCCATCAGGCGCTCCCCTGCGGGGTGTACACGTCGCGCAGCAGGTCGGCGACGGGCTCCCAGCTGCCAGCTTCGGCAAACGCCACGGCCGCGTCGACCTCGGCCTGGGCCGCGGCATCGAGCGCCAGAAATTCCTCTTCGGTCAGGCTGCCCTGGGCCTTCAGGCGCGCGGTGAAGGTGTGGATGGGGCCGCGCGTTTTCCAGGCCTCGACCTCGGCCTTGTCACGGTACAGGTCGGGGTCGAACATCGAGTGGGCACGAAAACGGTAGGTCTGCAGTTCCAGGAACACCGGGCGACCCGTGGCGCGCACCTGCTGCGCGGCGCCTTGCACTGCTTCATGCACGGCCACCACATCCATGCCGTCAACCCGCACGGCGGCCATGTCATAGGACGCGGCCTTCACACACAAATCGGTCTGCGACTCCGAACGCGCCAGCGCCGTGCCCATGGCGTACAGGTTGTTCTCGCAGCAATACAGCACCGGCAACTGCCACAAGGCGGCCAGGTTGGCCGCTTCGTGAAAGGCGCCCTCGGCCATGGCGCCTTCACCAAAGAAGCAGACGGTCAGCGCCTGGCGCTGGCGCATCTTGTCGGCCAGCGCCAGCCCTGCCGCCAGCGGCAGGCCGCCGCCCACAATCGCGTTGCCGCCATAAAAACGCCGGGCGCGGTCAAACAAATGCATGGAGCCGCCACGCCCGCGCGAGCAGCCCTCCTGCTTGCCATACATCTCGGCCATGATGGCGTCCATCCTGACGCCGCGCAGCAGCGCATGGCCATGCTCGCGGTAGGTCGCCACCACGTTGTCCTGGGTTTGAAGCGCGCGCAGGGCGCCGGTGGCCACCGCCTCCTCGCCGATGTAGAGATGCAGAAAGCCGCGAATTTTCTGCTGGCCATACAGCTCGGCACACTTTTCTTCCATGCGGCGGATGCGCAGCATGTCGGCCAGGATGCTCAGGGAAAAGGCCTTGTCCCAGGGCACCGGGCCACTGGGCGGTGCGGGGACTTGAAGGCTGTTGGCGCCCACGCTTGCCACGGCGTGTGCTGCGCGAGGCCTTGCAGGCCGCGGCCCGGCGGCGCGCGTGTTCATGCGCCACCCTCCAGCGTCGAGGTGTCGCCTTCGGGCAGGCCGAGTTCACGCGCCTTGAGCAGACGGCGCATGATCTTGCCGCTGCGTGTGCGCGGCAGCACGGGCAAAAAGGCAATCTCCTTGGGCGCGACCGCCGCGCCCAGGCGCTTGCGGGCATGCGCGAGGATGTCCATGCGCAGGGCCTCGTCGGGCGCGTGCCCGTCCTTGAGCGAGACAAAAGCCTTGACCACTTCGCCGACCACCGGGTCGGGCTTGCCGATCACGCCGGCTTCGGCCACGGCCGGGTGTTCCATCAGCACACTTTCGACCTCGAAGGGGCCGATCAGGTGGCCGGCCGACTTGATGACGTCGTCGCTGCGTCCCACAAACCAGTAGTAGCCGTCAGCGTCCACCCGCGCCAGGTCACCCGTGAGGTAGAGGTCGCCGGCAAAACACTTGCGGTAACGCGCCTCGTTGTTGAGGTAGCCGCGAAACATCGACGGCCAGCCAGCCTTGAGCGCAAGTTCACCTTCCACATCGGGGGTGTCGATGACGCGTACGCGCGGCGGCTCGCCCTCGGCTTCGAGGTGTTCGACGATGCAGGCCGTGATGCCGGGCAGCGGCCGCCCCATGGAGCCGGGCTTGATGTCGAAGGCCGGCGTGTTGGCGATCATGATGCCGCCGGTTTCGGTCTGCCACCAGTTGTCGTGAACCGGCAGGCCGAGCGCCTGCTGGCCCCACCAGACGGCCTCGGGGTTCAGCGGCTCGCCGACGCTGGCGACAAAACGCAGGTCGGGAAAGTGGTGCGTTTGCGCCGCCGCCAGGCCGGACTTCATCAGCATGCGGATCGCCGTGGGCGCGGTGTACCAGACGCTGATGCGCTCCTGCTCCAGCAGGCTGTACCAGCGTTCGGCGTCGAACTCCTCGCGGTCGATCAGCGAGGTCACCCCATGCAGCAGTGGGGCGATGATGCCGTAAGACGTGCCGGTGACCCAGCCCGGGTCGGCGGTGCACCAGTAGCGGTCGGCGGGGTGCAGGTCGAGCGCGTAACTGCCGGTGGCATGGTGGGCGACCACCGCGCCATGCACATGGAGGGCGCCCTTGGGCGTGCCGGTGGTGCCGCTGGTGAAATGCAGCAAGGCGGGGTCTTCCGGTGTGGTCGCCACCGTGGTGAAGACATCGGAGGCGTTGCGCATCAGCGTGGCCAGGTCCAGCGTGTCCGGCTCGTTCGTGATGCCGCCGTCTTCAGCCACCAGCAACACATGGCGCAGCGTCGGCATCTTCCCGCGCATGGCCCCGACCTTGCGCTGGTAGAGCCGGTCGGTGGTCACCAGCACCTGGCCGGCGCCGATGTTGATGCGTGTGGCCAGGGGCTCGGGACCGAAGGCCGAAAACATCGGCGTGACCACCGTGCCGTTTTTCAGCGCGCCCAGCACCGCGAGATACAGCTCCGGAATACGCCCGGCCATGACAAACAGGCGGTCGCCCTTGCCGACGCCCAGGCTCTGCAGCACGTTGGCAAAGCGGTTGGTCTGGCGCGCGAGTTCGCCATAGCTCAGGTCCAGCGCCGGTATATCGCGCGCGACAAAACGCAGCGCAATGTGGTCGCGCAGGCTGCCCGTGGCATGGCGGTCCACGGCCTCGAAGCCGATGTTGAGGCCGCCGCCGGGCAGGCCCTGCAGCGCCCGCCGGGCCGCGTCCCAGGAGAACTCGCGGCACTGCGCCTCGTAACTGGACAGGTTGGGCGGCACGCGCAGATCGCGCGCCGTCTTCCGGATGACTTCGGGTCTCTCCACGGCCTTCCCCTTCAACGAACGGCTCCGGCTGAGCCGCTGGTCAGCTTAGCCCTGCTGCGCGACGCGACCCTTGATCAACCGCAAACGCACGGGTTGCGGGGGGCCATCATCCGATGATGCTACTTTGCTATCAAATAAATAGCAATGTCCGCCCGTGCTTGCAGGGCTGAAGGCTGATTTGATGAAGGAAATCACGCGATGACTGCCTGGGCGGACCGCAGCACGGCGGGAAAGCCGTCCCGGCCTTCTTCGCCTGCCGCAGCGCGCCCCGGCCGCTGGTTCGCCTGCTACCAGTCCACCAGGCTCAGCCCGACGCTGAGCACCGTGCGGCGGCGGTTGTAGTCGACCAGGCTGTCGCCGTAGCCGCTGAACAGTTGCACGTGGTAGCGCAGGGCGGCGCTGTCGGCGATCGAGGTGGACGCCTTCATCCATTCCAGCCGGGCCGATCCGCGCGCTTCGGATTTGAGCGAATGGCGCAGCGTCAGGCCCAGGGAGTGCGTGCGGTTGATCTGCCAGTGCCCGGCCAGTTCGGCCCGGCCGATGTAGTCGGAGATGCCGGGGTTTTCGTCCTGGCCCGAGCGTTCGCGCACACGTTGCCAGACGCGTGCCTGCAGGTCCAGCCGGCTGTCGCCGCCCAGTTCCTTTTCGGCTGCGCCCATCAGGTAGACCCGGTTCCAACTGCGCGACTGCGGCAGACCCTGGCCGTTCGACTGGTGGTTCAGGCCGAGGCCGCTGAGGCGGTACTTCCAGCCGCCGGGCAGGTCGATCTGGTGCGGGTAGATGTACACCAGTTCGGGTTCATGGTCGGTGGTCCGGAACGGCCGCGAAGCCGTGCCGTTGAACAGCTGCCAGTAACTTTGCTGGGTGTAGCCGAACCACAGCGAATCGATGCCGGATTCATCGTCGCCGCCCGAGGCCAGCAGGCCCTTGGCGAGTTTTGTGCGGACGGACAGCTGAAGCCGGGTCTCGTTGCGTCGGTAGCTGGAGGGCGTGCTCGCCGAGTATCCCGGTGCCTCCGATCTCGGCTGGTTGTTGACGCTGTTCGACCCCGACCACATCACGCTGATGGGGCGGTAACCGCGCAGGCCGAAGGTGTCGCAGTCGCTGCCGCGCTGCAGTTCCCAGAAGCGGGACAGCTCGGAGTATTTGGTATTGCGGCAACCGATTTTCTTGCCGTCCGGGGCTTCGGTGTTCATGGCCGGCAGCAGCAGGACCTCGGCGGACTTTTGTCCGGTGTCGGCATTGGCCGGCGCGGTGGTCAGGCTGGGCGGCGGCGTGTCCGCCGGCAATTGCGAGACCGCCCAGTTTTTGAAGCAGGCCAGTTGCGCAGCGGCATCGCCGCTCATGGCCTGACAGGCCTGCCAGCCCTGGCGGTTGTTGCGCTCCTGCACGGTGGGGCCGGCGCTGCCGGTCTGGGCCTGCACCGCGCCCGAGGCCAGCAGCGCTGCATACAGCAAGGACGCTGCCAGGCGCCTGCGTTCAGGGGAGGTGATGACTACCATCCGGACAACCTTTCTAATATGAACGGCACCTCGGGCGCGTCGGGCGGCGCGCTGCTGCTCATGTCTTTCCAGGTGCCCGTGATCGTTTTTCCGCAGCTGCCTGCCACCATTTTTCCGTTCCAGGCCCCGGTGATGCTGATGCCGTTGGAGGACTCGTCGAGGGTCAGGTACCCGTCTTCGAGGTCGCCGGCCAGCTGCGCCCTGGCCGCGTGGCCGCCCTGGGCGGGTTTGACGGCTGTGGGGCCCAGCTCGCGGCTGACGAAGCCGGCCACGCTCTCGCTGAATTCGGCGTGCCGCTGGAGTTGCAGGGTGGCGTCCGCAGGCAAACCTGCCGGCGCTGGCGTGAACCGGACCCGCCACGTTCCGTGGATTTGCGCCGGCTTGAATTGTTGGACGGGCGGGCAGGCGGCGGCCGCTTCCGGACGGACCGGTCCGGGCTGGTTTGGGGTGTCGTTCTGGCCATAAGCCCTCATGGACAGGGCGCTAACAGCTATAAAAAGCAGAGCAAATTTGAGCGAAGGTGATGTTGTCATCGGGTGTGCACTATAGAGAAGGGCTTAACCAGCGTCCCGGGCCGCCTCGGCGAGCTGGTTGGCTTCGGCGCTGTCGGCGGCGCGTTTGGCAAACTCGGCCCGCAGCGCCCTGATTTTTTCACGCGGGTCTTCCCTGACCGTGGCCTTGTCGAGACCCATCTCGGCAATAAAACGGCTGGGGACACCGGCGACGGTGTCGCGCCCCTTTTTTCGCCGGCGCAGCCAGTTGACCGCCAGCGTGTACTGGGCCCGGGTGATGCCCACGTACATCAGGCGGCGCTCTTCCTCGAGGCGCTGCGCGATGTTCTCGGTCCTGGCCGCATCTGTGCCGTCATCGTCCTCCAGCTTGAACGGCAGCAGGCCCTCGTTCACGCCGGCCAGCACCACATGCGGCCACTCGAGCCCCTTGGCGGCGTGCAGCGTGGACAGTGTCACCACGTTCTGGTCGCCTTCACGTTCGCTGATGGTCGACAGCAGGGCAATCGTCTGCACCACCTCGAGCATGGTTTTGGTTTCGGCGGCCACCACCGCGCCGGAGCTGTCGTCGATCTGCCCGCCGCAGCGCTGCGCCATCCAGTCGCAGAAATCCATCACGTTGGTCCAGCGCGCGGCGGCGACATTCTCGCTGTCCTCGCTGTCGTAGATGTGTTTTTCGTAGTCGATTTCCTTGAGCCAGGTGGTGAGGAACGCACGCGCGTCTTCGGCGCCCACCGTGCGTTTGGCGCGGTATTCCAGGTCGTTGAGGTAGCGGCCGAACTCATGCAGCGAGCCGACCGCCTTGGCCGGCAGCACCGCACTCAGGGAGTTGCTGAACAGCGACTCGAACAGGCTCAGCTTGTACTGCTCGGCAAAGGTGTTCAGCGCGCCCAGCGTGGTGTGGCCAATGCCGCGTTTGGGTGTCTTGATCGAGCGGATGAAGGCCGCGTTGTTGTCGTTGTTGACCATCAGCACCATCCAGCTGCACAGGTCCTTGATCTCGGCGCGGTCGAAAAAGCTCTGCCCGCCCGAGACCTTGTAGGGGATCTGCGCCTTGCGAAAGGCTTTTTCGAACGGCTTGGCCATGTGGTTGGCGCGGTACAGCACGCAGAAGTCGCCCCACTCCTTGTGCTGGCCGCCCACGGCCTGCAGCGTGCCTTCGGCGCGCAGGCTCTGGATGCGCGCCACCACGCGTTCGGCTTCATGCTCCTCGCTGTCGCAGTCGACCACGCGCACCGGCTCGCCTTCGCCCCGTTCGCTGAACAGCGTCTTGGGAAAGAGCTTGGGGTTGGGCGCGATCACGTTGTTGGCCGCGCGCAGGATGGCGCTGGTGGAGCGGTAGTTCTGCTCGAGCTTGACCACCTTGAGCTGGGGGTAGTCCAGCGGCAGTTTTTTCAGGTTGTCCAGCGTGGCGCCGCGCCAGCCGTAAATCGACTGGTCGTCGTCGCCCACGGCGGTGAAACGGCCCCTGGCGCCGACCAGCAGCTTGAGCACCTCGTACTGCGTGGCGTTGGTGTCCTGGTATTCGTCGACCAGCACATGGCCCATCGAGGCCTGCCACTTGTCGCGCACGGCGTCGTGCTCGCGCAGCAGCTTGAGCGGCAGCCCGATCAGGTCGTCAAAGTCCACGCTCTGGTAGGCCGTCAGGCGCTCCTCGTAACGCGCCATCACGCGGGCCACCAGCCGGTCCTCGTCGCTGGCCGCCTGGGCTTCGGCCTGGGCCGCGTTCAGGCCGCTGTTCTTCCAGGCACTGATGGTCCACTGCCATTGGCGCGCCGTGGCGGCGTCGGTGCTGCCGCCGGCGTCCTTCAGGATGCTGGTCACATCGTCGCTGTCCAGGATGGAAAACTGCTTTTTCAGCCCCAGCACCTCGCCGTCCTGGCGCAACATGCGCACGCCCAGCGCGTGGAAGGTGCAGATCAGCACGCCCCGGGCGGGCTGGCCGATCAGTTTTTTGGCGCGTTCGCGCATTTCCGCTGCGGCCTTGTTGGTGAAGGTGATGGCCGCAATCTCCTGCGGCGGCAGGCCGGCCTGGATCAGCCGGCCTATCTTGTGCGTGATCACCCGCGTCTTGCCGGAGCCCGCGCCCGCCAGCACCAGACAGGGGCCGTGCATGTAGTTGACGGCTTCCTGCTGGGCGAGGTTCAGGCCATGGGCTGGGGGCGATGCGGAGGGCGGGGTGGACGACATGCAGTGAAGAGGGGCGGACAGGAACGGCCGAAACAGGTGCAGCCGCCCGCCACGGGGCCGGCTGAAAAAGGGGACGCAAGCGGGCCATCATAGCCAGTCAGCGGGGCCCCTCCTTTGGCGGTGACAATACGGTCTGTGTTAAGCATTCTTCTGGTCACCTTCCCCTTTTTCGCGCTGGTCCTGTGTGGCTACCTGGCGGCGCGGCGCGGCTTGCTGCCGCAGGCCGCGATTCCGGGCCTCAACACCTTTGTGCTGTATTTCGCGCTGCCCTGCATGTTGTACCGTTTTGGCGCGAACACGCCGGTGGCGCAGCTGCTCGACGGCGGGCTGGTGGCGGTGTACCTGCTGTGCGCGCTGATCATGGTGGCGTTCACGATTGCCGTGACGCGCAACCAGCGGATCGGCTGGAACGACGCGTCCTTCGGCGCGCTGGTCGCGGCTTTCCCGAACACCGGCTTCATGGGCGTGCCCTTGCTGGTGGCGCTGCTGGGCGCGCAGGCGGCGGGGCCGGCCATCGTCACCATCGTGGTGGACCTGCTGGTCACCAGTTCGCTGTGTATCGCCCTGTCCCGGCTGGACTCGGCCGATAGCCATGGCGCGGAGGTGGCGGCAAAAAACGCACTCAAGGGCGTGGCGCTCAACCCCATGCCCTGGGCCATCCTGCTGGGCGCCCTGTCGTCCGGCCTGGGGCTGGCCCTGCCGGCACCGGTGCTGCAGACGGTGGTCCTGCTGGCCGACGCCGCCTCCCCCGTCGCGCTGTTCACCATAGGCGCGGTGCTGGCGCGCTCCCAGATGACCAGCGTGGAAACCATCCCCTTGCGGGACTACGTGCCGGTGGCGCTGCTCAAGCTGGTCCTGCACCCGCTGCTGGTCGGGCTGATGGGCCTGGGCGCCATCCAGCTCGGCGTGCCGCTGCAGCCTTTTGCCCTGACGGTGATCGTGCTGGTGGCCGCCCTGCCCAGCGCCAGCAACGTGTCGCTGCTGGCCGAACGTTTCGGCGCCAACAACGGCCGCATCGCGCGCATCATTCTGGTGTCCACGGTGCTGGCTTTTTTCAGTTTTTCAGCGGCGGTGGCATTGCTGACTTGAGCACTCGGAGAAGTCGGTCGATCCGGGATTACTGAGTGTCTGCAATGCAGCGGGAGGAGTCGGTGGTGAGTGCCCGCTGTCTGGCAGATGAATGCCCTATGTTTGTTTAAGCAATCCAACTGTCGTAGCCTGACGGGCTTGCTTCCAGTCGCCATCTACAATCTGACAGCAGCATAGCTGGTGGCTTACTTAGGGGATTAATTGGCGACTTTCAAAGGGACAAACTCTGAGTTCAAGCGATACATCGGACCGCGGTTTCGCAATGTCGTAAACATCATCACCAAAAAGCAGCGAGCCGTTGTGGGCGCCTGTGAGCATTGCGGGTCAGGTGAGAACCTCCAGTCCGCACACGTTCACGGAAGAGGCCGCATTCAGATAATTGATCTTTTGCTCGGAACTATCGACAAGGGCGATGCCGTAGAGGTCGATCTCAAGCAGTTCGAGGAAGCTTTCAAGTTAGAGCATGAGCCCTTTGAGAAGGCAATTCTCGTCCTCTGCACTGCCTGTCATCGGAAGTATGACTCGCCAGCTGTTCGTCCGAAAGCACCCGCTGAGGCCGAAACTGGTATGGATGAGGAAGGTCACCCCTCTGGTCCGGGCCTGGCGAAATCAGACATCTTGCCCATCACGCTCGATCCGACAGAACCAAGCGTGTTCAAGGACCAATTGCTGAAACGCAAGGCAGCGGAAATTACCACCTTCTACAAAGATGGCCGAACGGTGACCCGTCCCTGGAACGCCAACAGATTCGCCGCGACGTCGAACGTCTTCGGAAACCTTCGGTCCCGTCCGGAGTTCAGGCAAGGTGAGTGGCAAGCAAATGGCATCATCAAGGTTCACGCAAGGGTTCCATCAGATGACTGGCGATGAGATCATCAACTCGATAGTTCCGCCTTGCGAATTAACCCAAATTTGGTAAGCTTTCGGCGCTAGATCCCAGCCCGGCGTCGAAGACCATCAAACCGCCAATTCAAGTGTCGGGTTTGGATTAGGCAGTTCCGGAGGGCGACCGACTCTTGCCAGTCTGAAGCAGCCCTAGATTGTGGATGCTCACCAGCCGGTACTGGTCGATAACTGACCATCAAAAATGGCCTACTCACCTCTCAAATCGCCAACGGGTCTACGTCGATGGCCCAGCGCACCAGGCTTTTGAAGTCGCCCTGTTGCCGGGTCTGGTGCAACAGCGGCTGCCAGGCCGCCAGGAAACGCTGCAGCGCCGCGCGCGAGGGGCTTTCGACCAGCATCTGCGCGCGTTCGATGTTGGCGACGCGCTGGATGGTCATGGGCACGGCCGGGTAAGGCGTGACGGCATCGTGGCCGGGCAGTTGCTGCGCCTGTGCGGCGGCCGCCGCTGCATTCAGAAACCCCTGGGCCACCGCCTGGTCCCGGGCCTCGGCGCGCACCAGGGCCGAAAAGCCGAAGGGCGACATGCCGGCCGTCTCGCGCTCCTGGAGTTCCTGCGCGGCAAACGCCGGGTAGTCGTGTTTTTTCAGCGCGGCGAACAGCGGGTGCTGCGGATGGAAGGTCTGCACCCACATCTCGCTGGCCTCGCCATGGTCGGCGTCGCGCCCGGCGCGCCCGGCGGCCTGCATCAAGAGGCCGAACAGCCGTTCGGGCGCGCGGAAGTCGCTCGAGAACAGCGCGCCGTCGGGGTTGATGGCCGCGACCAGCGTGATGTGGCGAAAGTCATGGCCCTTGGCAATCATCTGCGTGCCGACCAGCACATCGACCTCGCGCGCATGCACGCTGGCCAGCTGCGACTCGAGTGTGCCCTTGAGGCGGGTGGTGTCGGCGTCGATGCGGGCAATCCTCACGGAGCCATGCAGGGGGCTGCCGTCGGGGCGCGTCACCCCCGCCAGCAGCTCGGCGATGTGCTCCTCCAGCCGCTCCGTGCCTTTGCCGACGGGCGCGATGTCGATGTTGCCGCAGGCCGGGCAGGCGCGCGGCACGCGTTCGGTGAAGCCGCAGTGGTGGCAGCGCAAGGTGCGGTCTATCTTGTGGAAGACCCGGAAGGCGCTGCAGTGCGGGCACTCACTTTTCCAGCCGCAGTCGTGGCAGGCCAGCACCGGGGCATAACCGCGCCGGTTCAGGAAAATCAGCGACTGCTCGCCGCGCGCGATGCGCTGGGCTATCGCGGCCAGCAGCGGCGGCGCGATCGTGCAGTGTTTGGGCTGGTGGTTCATGTCGACCAGCCTGACGGCCGGCAGGCTGCCCTGTTGCTCGGCGCCCGCTATCCGTTCGCTCATGGTCAGGCGCTGGTAGCGGCCCACCACGGTCGCCTGCCAGCTTTCCAGCGAAGGGGTTGCTGAACCCAGCAGGACACGACAGGCCCCCACGCTTGTCGCTTCGCGTACTGCGCTGCCCCCCGGGGGGGCGCTGCGCCTGCGGCCCGGCAAAGCCGGTTCCGCGGCCCCGGCTGGTAAGGGAAACGCCTCCGCGCCCTCACTGTCGCCTGCCTGTGATCGTGCGCTTTCCAACATCGCGCGGTAAACCGCCAGATCGCGCGCCGAATAACGCGCGCCTTCCTGCTGCTTGTAGCTGGGGTCGTGCTCCTCGTCGACGACGATCAGGCGCAGATTGGGCAGGGACGCAAAAATCGCCATGCGCGTGCCCAGCACCAGCCGCGCCTGGCCGGCGTGCGCCGCCAGCCAGCTCTTGAGCCGCTGCGCGGGCGTCAGGCCGCTGTGCAGCGCCACCACCTGGGCCTTGCCGAGGTGGGCAAACCGTTCCTCGAAACGCGCCTGCAGTTGCGGCGTCAGGTTGATTTCGGGCACCATCACCAGCACCTGGGCACTGGCATCGTTGGCCAGCACTTTGGCGGCGGCACGCAGGTAGACCTCGGTCTTGCCGCTGCCGGTCGCACCAAACAGCAGGGCCGGCCGGGCACCGGCATCAAATTCGGCGATGGCCCTTTCCTGCTCTGCGCTGAGTGCTATTAAATCAGTAGTGTCCGGGGTGTCCGGCACGGCGGCCAGCGGCCGCTTGAGCCGGCGTGCCAGCTGCACGGTGCTCAGTTCGCGCAATTGCGGCGGCAGCGCGGCCAGTGCCACCTCGCCGAGGGAGCGCTGGTAGTAGCTGGCGGTGAAGCCGACCAGCCGCCGCCAGGTGGCCGACAGGGGCGCCAGGCCGTCCAGCGCGCCCAGTACCGCCCTGGACTGGCTTTCCGGCAGATCGCCGCTGTCCGGCAACATTTCCCACACCACCCCCAGGACTTCGCGTTTGCCCAGTGGAACGCGCACCAGGCTTCCCGGCGGAAGCGGCCACTCGCTCCGATAGGTCAGCGGCCCGGCCACGCTGCTGTGGGCGGGGGTAGCGACAACAATGCTGAGCCAATACCTCATTTTTGGGTCGATCGATTAGAAGAACAGAGGGGATAGTTAACCAGATGGTCCTAAGATACATTTGCGAACATCGTTGTAAGTGCTTGATTTAAAAAAGCTTTGACGGTCGTCCAAGGTTTCTGTGGATAACTTTGTTGATAGATTGCCTCGGCACGCGTCCGGGCCTTATAAATCAAGGCTTTGCTTAAATTGCCCGCAAAAAAAGCAGTTTAAAGATCCCTATATGAATCAAGCACTTAGAGGCGCTATGGCTTTGATAGCGGGAGACCGGCCGGTTGTGGCTTCATGCGGCACCGCAGCACAAATTTTGTGAATAAGTCGGGTCCGCAGAGTCGGAATTTGTGCTATCAGACGGCAAAAACTGCCTCAATGCGGGGTTCCCGTGCGCATACGGCGTGAATAGGCGTGCACGGCGCGGACCAGCACTTCGACACTCTCAGGCGGGGTGTGCTGGCTGATGCCGTGGCCCAAATTGAAAATATGGGTCGGGCCGCTGCTGCGCGTGTCCAGGTGGGGCGGACCGAAACTCTCCAGCACCCTGGCCACTTCCTGCTCGATCTGCGCCGGGTTGGCGAACAGCACGTTCGGGTCCAGGTTGCCCTGCAGCGCCATGCGTGAACCCACCCGCGCGCGCGCCTGGCCCAGGTTGACGGTCCAGTCCAGGCCCAGCACCTCGCAGTCGAGTCCGGCCATCTGCTCCAGCCACAGGCCGCCGCCCTTGGTGAACACCAGGCGCGGAATGACCACGCCCTCATGGCTGCGCTTGAGCTGGCTCAGCACGCGCTGGGTGTAGGCCAGGCTGAAGGTCTGGAAGGCCGCGTCGGCCAGCACACCGCCCCAGCTGTCGAAAATCATCACCGCCTGGGCACCGGCCTCGATCTGGGCGTTCAGATAGGCCGCCACCGCGTCGGCATTGATGGCCAGCATCTTGTGCATCAGGTCGGGGCGCTGGTACAGCATGGTCTTGACCAGGCGGTAGTCGTCGGAGCCGGCGCCTTCGACCATGTAGCAGGCCAGTGTCCAGGGGCTGCCGGAAAAGCCGATCAGCGGCACCCGACCGTTCAGCGCCTTGCGGATGGAGGTGACGGCGTCGAAGACATAACGCAGCTTCTCCATGTCCGGCACCTCGAGTTTGGCCACCGCGGCTTCGTTGCGCACCGGGGTGGCAAAACGCGGGCCCTCGCCGAGCGCAAACGACAGGCCCAGGCCCATCGCATCGGGCACGGTCAGGATGTCGGAAAACAGGATGGCGGCGTCCAGCGGGTAACGCTCCAAAGGCTGCAGCGTGACTTCGGTGGCGTAGTCGGGCGAGGTCGCCAGGCCCATGAAACTGCCGGCCTTGGCGCGGCTGGCGCGGTACTCCGGCAGGTAGCGCCCGGCCTGGCGCATCAGCCAGACGGGGGTGTAGTCGGTGGCCTGACGCAGGCAGGCGCGCAAAAAGGTGTCGTTTTGGAGGGGAGCAAACATGGCTAGATTGTCTCAGGTGTGCGTCGGGGTGGCTGGCCGCCGCCCGGATTCAGATTTACCATGGCGTATGGGGTTTAGCTTGACTCGAACAAGGGCACTGCCATGCACATGAATGACCAGGAGTACTTTCGCAGCTGCGTCGCCAAAGAGCGGCACCTGGCGCAGTTGCTGGGCCACCAGCATATTGAGGAGTGTTACGAAAGCGCCGGCACCTTGTGGGACAACGCCCAGGCCCTGCCGCAGTGGACGCGCGACTGGCGCGCCTGCGGGCCCCTGATGACCAGCTACGGCATCACGGTGGTGTATGGCAATCCGGTGCAGGCGGGCAGCGGATTTGCACAGATGGGTTCCACCGTGGTCCAGTTTGCCGACCACCCGACGCGTGATCGTGCGGTGATGTACGGCATTGTCAAGGAGCTGATTTTTTTGCTGGAGCATGGCAAGGTCAAGCCGGTATCGCCGTAGCGGCACGTTGCGCCGCAAGCCGGTCCGTTCCTAACGCACCGGCAAGAACTGCAGAAACGAGGCGCCCGCCAGGCTCTGCACATAGGTGATCACGGCGCGGCGGTATTTTTCGGTCAGAACTTCGGAGAGCAGGTCGAGCCGGCCTATCACCTTGCCGAACTCGCGCTCGAAACTGAGGTTGCGCTCGCGCTCGGAGATCTCGTCGGCCAGCAGCAGGGGCTGGCCGGCCGGGTTGCGCCGCGAGGCCAGCAGCCAGACGGCCGACTCGATGTTGCGCGCGGCGTTATGGAGGTATTGCGCGTCGAGGCTGTCGACCAGGTAGAAGTCGGTCTTGCCGTTGTGCGCCACGATCAGCATGTCGGCGCTGGCATAGACAAAAGCGGCCACCCGGTCGCCCCGGAAGTCGGGGCTCAGGGCCAGCGACAGGGCGGCGATGTCGCGTTTGCCCTGCAGCTCCGGCCAGGGCGTGCGGCTGTCGATGGCATGGCGCACACGCTGGACCGCCGCCTCGCGGCTGATGCTGCCGGTCTTGCGCCATTCGGCGGGGTTGCGCCGGTACAGCTTGTCGAGCAGGTGGTACAGGCTGTCGAGGTTGTCGCGCATGCTCAGGGTGGCCATGCGGTTCACATCCGATTGCGCCAGCTCGCCGGAGACCAGCGGCGCCACCCGCGTTTCGCCGCGGTGGGTTGGGGCCGTCTGCAGGCAGCCGCCCAGCAGCAGCAAGGCCGGCAGACACCACAGGGGCGTCAGGGACAACAGCAAAGGCCGGCGCGGGGAGGGCATGCGGCGATTATCCCGGAGCCGCCACCCGGCGCAAGCGCCGTTGCCCTTTCAGCCAGCGTGGGCCGGCAGCAGGCCGCGCGACTGCAGCACCTGGTGGTCGACCTTCAGGCAGTGGTCCTGCACCACCAGCAGGCCCGCCGCTTCGGCTTGGGCGGCGGCCGCCGGGTGGCGGATGCCGAGCTGCATCCAGACGGCTTTGGCGCCAATGGCGATCGCCTCGGCGACGATGGGCGGGATGTCCTCGCTGTTGCGAAAGCAGTTCACCAGGTCGATGTGTTCGTGTTGCGCGGCTTCCGTCAGGCTGGCATAGGCTTTTTCACCGAGCACCTCGGTGGCATTCGGGTTGACCGGGATAATGCGGTAACCCTGGCCCTGCATGTAGCGCGCCACGTCGAAACTGGCGCGATGCGGCTTGGGCGACAGGCCCACCACCGCAATCGTGCGGCAATGGGTGAGGATGTAGGGCAGACGTTCGGCCGGCGGGATGGTGGTCACGCCGGGGCTCACGCCTTGTCCTTGTACTTGATTGAGCAGCCGTAGGCGCGGCTGCTTGCCACGCTGAGGGCCTTGCCGGCCAGCGCTTCGTTCAGGCCCTGGCGCACATAGTTGGTCGCGGTCCGGATGTCGTCCACACGGGCGGAGGGCACGCTGTCGATGGCCCCGGCATAGACCAGCTGGCCTTGCGGGCTGATGATGTACATGTGTGGCGTGGTCCGGGCGCTGTAAAGCTGGCCGATGCTGCCGGACTCGTCCATCAGGGTGGCGCTGGCTGCTGCCTGCTTGCCCGCCATCCAGCCGGCAAACTGGGCGGGCGGCAGGTAGTCGCCGCTGCCGGTTTCGGTCGAGTTGATGGCCAGCCAGACCACCCCTTTGCCCACCGCCTCTTTCTGCAGGCCCTGCATGTTGCCGCTGTAGTGTTTTTGCACAAACGGGCAGCCGGGGTTGGTCCATTCCAGCACCACTAGCTTGCCCTTGTAGTCGCTGAGGCGGTGGGTTTTTCCGGCGGTATCCAGCGCGGAAAAGTCTGGCGCGGCCTGGCCAACGACCGCGGCCGCGTGGGCGGTCTGTGTGAAGGTCGCAGCCCACGGGGCGGTGAGCAGGGCGCTGGAAAAGATCCGGCGATTGACGCGGTGATTCAACATGGCTTGATCTCCTTCAGAAAAATGAAGTGACAGGCAGTATTAGTACTGCAACCCGAAAATATCGAAACATGAAAGTGCGCCTTCGCACCCATGGCGGCGTTGCAACCCTTGCGAAGGCGCACAGCCTTCGCCGCGGCTTGCGCCTTGCCCTGGGCACGAAGTCATCACTTCCATTTTGTTTCGCTACTTCCGTGCTGCAGTACTAGAGCTTGGCCAGTTCGGCCCGCACATCGGCGACCGACAGAATTTCCGACAGCACCACCGGCGTGCGGCCGGGCTTGTAGATCACATACACCGGCACACCGTTGCGGCCCAGTTGCGCCAGCGCGGCGGTCACGGCCGGGTCGCGGCGCGTCCAGTCGGCGCGCAGCAGCACGACGTTTTTGGCATCCATGTCGGCCAGCACGCCGGCATCGGCCAGCGTGGTTTGCTTGTTGTACTGGCAGGTCACGCACCAGGCGGCGGTGAAATCGACAAACACGTTCTGGCCCTGGGCCGCAAGCTGGTCCACCCGGCCCGGCGCCCAGGCCTGCCAGCGGTCCGAGGCTGTTGCGGCGGCGCTGGAAGCCTCCAGCGGTTTGATGATGTTTTGGCCCACAGCCCAGACGCCGAAAGCGCCAAGCGCTATCGAAAGCGTAGCGGCCACGGTCCGGGTTCGGCCCCGCAGCGTCAGCGACCACAGCACCAGCGCCATCAGCACCAGCAGCGCCAGCAGGGCGCCGGCCCCGTCGATGCCGCTTTGCTGGCCAAGCACCCAGACCAGCCAGGCGACGGTGGCAAACATCGGAAACGCCATCAGCTGCCTGAAGGTCACCATCCATGGACCCGGGCGCGGCAGGGCGCGTGCCACCGCCGGCACGGCACTGGCCGCCAGGTAGGGCAGGGCCATGCCCAGGCCGATGGCCCCAAACACCGCCAGCGCCTGGGCGGCCGGCAGCCCCACCGCGTAACCGAGCGACGCTCCCATGAAAGGCGCGGTGCAGGGCGAGGCAATCGCGGTGGCCAGCACGCCGGTCAGAAGGGCATTGAGTGTCGGGTTTTTGGCCTGCAGGCCGGCGACCTGGCCGGGCACCACGCTGCCAAATTCAAACAGGCCCGCCAGGTTCAGGCCGATCAGCGTGAACAGCACGGCCAGCCCGGCCACCACGGCCGGGCTTTGCAGCTGGAAACCCCAGCCGAGTTGTTCGCCGGTGGCGCGCAGGCCCAGCAGCAGGGCACCCAGCGCCAGGAAGGACAGCACCACGCCGGCCGTGTAGGCCAGCCCGCCGCTCAGGCGGGCGGTGCGGCTTTTCACCTTGGCGAAGCTCATCACCTTGATGGCCAGCACCGGAAACACGCAGGGCATGAGGTTCAAAATCAGCCCGCCCAGCAGCGCACCCAGCAGGGCCGCGACCAGTGTGAGCGGCGGCGCGCTGTTGCCGGTGGGCGCCGCCCCCAGCGCCGCATTGGCCTTGAGCGCCGCTTCCAGCGCCGGCGACACCGTGGCCGCGGCGGCCACGGCCGGCCAGTCGCCCTGGACCGGCACCTCGATGCGGTAAGCGGTCTGGTCCAGCGCCACCACCACCGGCATCACGCGCGGGCTGTCGCTGCGCTGGCTGGAGAGCGGCAGCTGCGCGGTCCACACCGCGCCCTGCCATTTCTGCTGCCAGGCGCCGGCGGGCTCGATCACGCTGCCGGTCTCGGGGAAAAAGTCCAGGGTTTTGCCCTGCAGGCGCGCGGGCAGACCCGCGAGCGCCACCTGGATGGTGTTGGCGCTGACCTGCACCTCGCTGCCGCTGGCCGCCAGCGGCTGGGGGCTGGCGGCAAAGGCGGCGGCAAACAGGCTGCTGCTGCTGCCGGTCGAACTCCGGACCGGGATCTGCAGCGAAAAATCACCTTCCTGCGGAATACATTCCTTCTTGCAGATCAGCCAGCTGGCCTTGAGCCGGATGTCCAGGTTGGCGGCGTTGAAGCCGGGTGCCACGGTCAGCGGCACTGGCAGCAGCACGGTGCCTTCGTAGCCATAGTTGGCAAGGGTGCCAATCGGTATCTTTTTCGGGGTGGGCCAGGCGATGTCGCCGGCGGTGACGCCGGCCGGCAGCGTCCATTCGAGCTGGGTCGGCAGGCCGGAATCGCCGGAGTTTTTCCAGTAGGTGTGCCACTCGGGAATGTGCGCCAGCTGCAGGCCCACCCAGACCGGTTTGCCCGACTCCACCCCATCGGGCGCCCAGGCCAGCAGTTCGGCACGCACCTGGTCGGTGCTCACCACGGCCTGTGTGGCGGGCTTGTTGGCGAAGCTGATTTGGGCGTTAGCGCCCGTCGTGAAAGCGCAGGCAGCTATCAAAAGCAGAGCGGATGTCAGGCGGTGAAAAATCATGGTCATGGTGTGAGCGGCACGCTGGCCTTTAGTTCCGGGGACGGTGCCCGCAGGCCTCTGTCCTATTGTCGTCCGGCAGGGGCCGTGGGCGGGCCGGGCGGCGCAAACACCGCCGGCAGCTTTTTCGGCGCGCGTATGCGCAACTGTTTGTTGACGTTTTCCCGGCCGAAGACCACCTCGATGTCGCTGACCGCCACGCCGAACAGCGGCGCCAGGAAACGCAGCATGTGGTCGGTGGCCTTGCCGGCCTGCGGCGCCGCGGTCACGCTGACCTTGAGCTGGGTGCCCTTGGGTTTGCCGATCGCGTCACGGCTGGCCGACGGTTTGCCCAGGATGTTGACCACCAGCACCTCGCCGTCCCAGGCAAAGAAGGAGTCGCCGGTGATGTTTCTCGGTCGCATCGGACAAGGATCAGGCGGCGAAACCCAGCACCACGCGGCGCGTGGTGGCGCTTTTTTTCTCGATTTTGGTGACCACCACCGCGCCGATCTCGGACGTGTTGGCCACATGGGTGCCGCCACAGGGCTGGAAGTCGATCATGGTTTCTGCCTCGGCGCCGCCGATGCGGATGGTGCGCACCTGGCCGCTGCCGCGCGGCGGCTGCACGCTCATGCTTTTGACCAGGGCCGGGTTCGCGTCGAGCTCCGCGTCGCTGATGCTGCCCACGGCCACCGGGTGCGCGGCGGCCACCAGGCGGGCAATGCCGGCGCTCAGGACATCCTTGTCCAGCGGGTCCGTCATGTTGAAGTCCAGCCGCGCATAGTCGGGCGTGATCGAGCAGCCGTTGACGAGTTGCGGCACCAGGTGGCACAGCAGGTGCGTGGTGGTGTGAAAACGCATGAGCCGGTGCCGGCGCGCCCAGTCGACGCGGGCGGTCACCACATCGCCGGGCTGCACACCCGTGCGCAAGAGCTGGTCCAGCACCGACGCGGCCGGGTCCGGCAGGGCCGGCAGGTGGCAGATGTCCGCCGTGGCCTGGCCTTCTGCGTTTTTGCCCTTGCGCGTGTCTGCGATGGGGATTTCACGCCCGTCGGCCAGCACCAGCACGCCCGTGTCGCCGGCCTGGCCACCGCCCAGCGGGTAAAACACCGTGCGGTCCAACACCAGGCCTTGTTCGGTCACCGCGGTCACGGTGGCGCTGCATTCGGCCAGATAAGCGTCATCACGAAACAGGGTTTGTGTCATGGTTTGATAATACCGGCATGAACTCCCCCGCGCCTTCGCCCGTTCTCCTTGAGCACCAAGGCGGGGCGCGCATTGTCCTGGCCACGCTCAACGCCAAATACATCCATGCCTCGCTGGGCCTGCGTTACCTGCTGGCCAATATGGACCGGCACGGCGGCGCGGGCCTGCGCGCGCAGACACAGCTGCGCGAGTTTGTCATCGGCCAGCCCGAGACCCGCATGGTGGAAGACCTGCTGGCGCTGCAGCCTGAGGTGATCGGCCTCGGCGTGTACATCTGGAACGTGGTGGAAACCACGCAGCTGGTGCGCCTGCTGAAAACCCTAAGGCCCGACATCAAAATTGTGCTGGGCGGACCCGAGGTCAGCCATGAGGTCGGGGAGCAGGAAATCTGCCGCCTGGCCGACCATGTGGTCACCGGCTGGGGCGACGTGAGTTTTCCCAAGCTCTGCCGCGCGCTGCTTAAATTACCAGGTGGGGGCCCGCAGCCGCTGATGAAAGTCATTGCCGGCGAACAACCGCCGCTGGACGCGCTGGCGCTGCCCTACAAGGACTACACGGCGGAAGACCTGGCGCAGCGTCTGCTGTATGTCGAGGCTTCGCGCGGCTGCCCGTTCAAGTGCGAATTCTGTCTGAGCTCGCTCGACAAGACCGCCTGGGCCTTTGACCTGGACATCTTCATGGCGGAGATGGAGGCGCTGTACCGCCGTGGCGCGCGCAACTTCAAGTTTGTGGACCGCACCTTCAACCTGAAAATCGACAACTCGGTGCGCATCCTGCAGTTTTTCCTGGACCGGATTCAGGAGGCGCCGGATGTGTTTGTGCATTTCGAAGTCGTGCCCGACAGCCTGCCGGACCGCCTGAAAGAGCTGATTGCGCAATTCCCCGACGGCGCGCTGCAGTTCGAGGTCGGCATCCAGAGCTTCAACCCCGAGGTGCAGCAGCGCATCTCGCGCAAGCAGGACAACGACAAAACCGCCGACAACCTGCGCTGGCTGGTCACGCAAAGCCGCGCCCATGTGCATGCCGACCTGATTTTCGGCCTGCCCGGCGAGACACTGGCCAGTTTTGCGGACGGCTTTGACCGCCTGCACGCCCTCGCGCCACACGAGATCCAGTTCGGCGTGCTCAAGCGCCTGCGCGGCACCCCGATCACGCGGCACACGCTTGAATTTGCGATGGCCTACGACCCGCACACGCCCTACACCATCCTGCAGAATTCGACGGTGGATTTTGCGACCATGCAGCGTATCAAGCGTTTTGCGCGTTACTGGGACATGGTCGCCAACTCGGGGCGGTTTTCGCTGAGTCTGGCCTTGTTGCTGGCGCCGGGTTCGGCTTTCGGACATTTCCTGGCCTTCAGCGACTGGCTCTGGCAGACGACGGGGAAGACACATGAGTTTGCGCTGGAAAAGCTGGTGGACATCCTGTTTGTGCACCTGACGCAGATGCGTTTGCTCGACCCGCAGCGTGTGCGCATTGCCTTGCTGGCGGACTACCAGGCCAGCGGTGCGCGCGGGCGGCCGCAGTGCCTGGCGGCGTTGCTGGGCGGCCCGCAGAAAGCGCTTTCGGCAGCGGTTGATAAACACGGGGCTCAGCGGCAGGGGCGGCATCTGAGCCAGCAGCAGAATTTGCGGGTGGAAATCCAGAAGGCCGCGGCGGCGGCTTGATTTTCCATCCAAGCGAAGCGAGTTAATGGCGGCCTTCCTTGATCTGGTCTTCGGTGGTTTGTCGGCAAGCCGGGGGTGCCCGGCTTGCCGGCAAACCTCCAGCAGCAGAAGAAAAGAAGGTTTCGACAAGCTCAGCCCGAACGGCGGAAGAACCCCCAGGGCAGAATGCCCCAAAATACGCCCATGAACCCCGCGCCCCCCTCCCCGGCATCCCTCCCCCATTTCTGGGCCGACCTCAAAAGCTCCGACTTCGCCCGCCTCGATGCGGCCGCAACCATCGCCGTGCTGCCGGTCGCCGCGATCGAGCAGCATGGTCCGCACCTGCCGCTCAGTGTGGACACCGACCTGGTCAACGGTGTGCTTGCGCACAGCCTGCCGCACCTGAAACCAGGCGACACCGTGCTCTTTCTGCCGACCCAGACCGTGGGCCGCAGCGTCGAACACATTGCCTTTCCCGGCACCCTGACCCTGGGCGCGGCCACCCTGATCCAGAGCTGGGTCGACCTCGGGGAATCGGTCGCGCGCACCGGCATCAAAAAGCTGGTGTTTCTCAATGCGCACGGCGGCAATGTCTCCACGCTGGACATCGTGGGCCGCGAGCTGCGTGCCCGTTTCGGCATGACGGTGTTCACCGTCAACACCTTCAGCCTGCCGCTGCCGGCTGCCTTGAAGCAGCTGTTCGGCCCCGACGAAGAGCGTTTCGGCGTGCATGGCGGCGACGTGGAAACCTCCATGATGCTGGCGTTGCACCCGCACAAGGTGGACATGGCGCTGGCGCAGAATTTTCATTCCAGCAGCCAGGACCGGGCGCGGCAACACGCCATCCTCGGCAACGGCAGCAGCGCCAAGCTGGCCTGGGCCGCGCAGGACCTGAACCCGCAGGGCGCGGCCGGCAATGCGGCGGCGGCCACGGCCGAAAAAGGCCTGGCGGTGTTGCAGGCCAGCGGGCAGGCGCTGGCGCAGCTGCTGCACGAGGTCCGGCAACTTCCCCCGCTGGCCTGAAGCGCCGCGCGGCCGTCCTGACAAAAACTGGGGACATCAGCTGACAGCACGCAGCGGCCGCCCGGCCAACAATCAGCAGGATGCGCGCGACCCTCAAGCGCAGCCCTTTATCGAACAAGGATTGACCATGCCCGCCCTGCCTGTTGCCCGCCCCGCCTCCCGTGTTTCCCGTTTCGTGCTGCTGCCGCTGTGCGCCGCGTTGGTAATGGGCCTGAGCGCCTGTGGCGACATGACCAAACTGCCTGCCGGCGCCGATGTGGGCATCACACCCACACTGCCCGAGCCGGTCAAGTCGCTGATCCCCACCGTGAACATCGCTCCGGCCCAGGGCTGGCCCCAAGGCGTGATGCCGCAACCCATGGCCGGCACCACGGTGACCGCCCTGGCCACCGGGCTGGACCATCCGCGCTGGGTTTACACCCTGCCCAACGGTGACGTGCTGGTGGCCGAGAGCAACAAGCCGCCCCAGCCCGACGCCGGTTTCAGCATCAAGGGCTGGATCATGGGGGTGGTCATGAAACGTGCCGGTGCGGGCGTGCCGAGTGCCAACCGCATCACGCTGCTGCGCGATGTGGACGGCGATGGCAAGGCGGAAACCCGCACGGTGTTTTTGCAGGGCCTGAACTCGCCGTTTGGCATGGCGCTGGTCGGCAAGGAACTGTTCATTGCCAATGCCGATGCGCTGGTCAAGGTGCCCTATGAAGAGGGTCAGACCGCGATCACGGCCACGCCGGTCAAGGTGGTGGACCTGCCGGCCGGCATCAACCACCACTGGACCAAAAACGTGATTGCCAGCCGCGACGGCAGCAAGCTGTATGTCACCGTGGGTTCGAACAGCAACATCGGCGAAAACGGCATGGACATCGAGACCGACCGCGCCGCCATCCACGAAGTCGACCCCAAGACCAACACGCGCCGGTTGTTTGCTTCCGGCCTGCGCAATCCGAACGGCATGGGCTGGGCGCCTGACGGCACCCTCTGGACCGTGGTCAACGAGCGCGACGAGATCGGTAGCGACCTGGTGCCCGACTACCTGACCTCGGTGAAGGACGGCGCGTTTTACGGTTGGCCCTACAGCTATTACGGGCAGACGGTCGATGTGCGCGTGACACCGCAGCGGCCGGACCTGGTGGCCAGGGCGATTGCGCCCGACTATGCGCTGGGCGCCCACGTCGCGCCGCTGGGCATGGTGTTTGCTGAAGGCAACACCCTGCCCACGTCGCTGGCCAGCGGTGTGTTTGTCGGCCAACACGGCTCGTGGAACCGCAAGCCGCTGAGCGGCTACAAGGTGGTGTTTGTGCCCTTCATCGGCAGCAAACCCTCGGACAAACCCATCGATGTGCTGACCGGTTTTATCAGCCCCGACGGCAAGGCCTATGGCCGTCCCGTCGGTGTGGCCCTCGACAAACGCGGCGCGCTGCTGGTGGCCGACGACGTGGGCAATGTGATCTGGCGGGTGGCTGGCACGCCGGTGCGCTAGTCCAAAGGCGATCCCGGTCTGCGCCAGTGTTTCACATCAAATCGGCCTCCGGCCCATGCTGAACAGGCGCAGTCTGCTATCTATGTGATAGCTGACTGCTGGCGCCGGTTTATCGCAACGTGGCCAGATAGGCCGCCATGTCGCGCGCGTCAAGCTCGCTCACGCCCATGTCGGGCATGGCGGTCAGCGGCTTGACGGCTTTCGGATCACGTATCCACAACACCAGGTTGTCCGGCGTGTTGGCCAGCTTGCCGGCGATCAGGCTGCGGCTGGCCAGACCCTGCAGCGGTGGCCCCACATTCGGCAACGAGCTGGTGATGCCGGGAATGGTGTGGCAAGCCTGGCAGGCGTATTGGCCCAGCGCCAGCTTGCCGCGTTCCACATCGCCGGCGCGCAGGGGTGCGGCGGCAGGCGAGCGCTGCGGCGCGGCACCAGCGCCCTGGGTCATCTGCGTATAGGCCTGCGGGCTCAGGGTTGGCAGGGTGGCCACAAAGGCCACCACGTCCCACAGCGCCTCATCGTCCAAGCGGAACTGCCAGGCCGGCATGCCGCTCATCTTGATGCCGTGGCGCGTGATCCAGTAGATCTCGCGCGGGCGCCAGCGCTGCAGCGCGTCCACCAGTGGCCCAGGCACCGGTTGCATGCTTTTGCCGATGTCCGACTGCGCGACACCCGGCGCACCGTGGCACTGCACACAGTGGTCGCGAAACAGCGCTGCGCCGCGTACCAGCCGCGGCGCATTGTCCAGCGGCGGCGTCGTGATGTTGCGCGCACGCCAGCGCACCGACTGGCGCATCGCGGTCGCCAGCAGCGAATGCACGGGCTGCAGGTGTTGCGCTGTGGCGCCCACGTTGTACACGCCGCTGTAGACCACCGCGCCCACCCCGGCCAGCGCGGCAGCCAGCAGGGCGGCGACAGAGCTCAGGACCAGCGTGGTGCTTTTCATCGCAACCATTGTGCGGCGCCCGCCTGCTTTTCCAGGCAAGTGTCGGCGCTGTCCTGCAAGAATTTGCGTGCGCCCGGACAAGAATCGGGCATGCCGTTTTTCGTCCCGCTGTCCCGAGCCCTGAGGTTGATGCTGTTGCCCGCGGGGATCGCGGTCCTGGCTGCCTGCGGCGCCGACCCGGCCGACCCGGCGCCGCCGCTGAAGGTGGCGGCGCGCGCGGACACGGCGCTGGGCCTGCGCCTGCTCACCCAATACCAGTGCGGTAGCTGCCATGCCATTCCCGGCGTGCCGGCAGCGCGCGGTGTGAAGGGACCCTCGCTGCAGGCCTTCGGCAAGCGCAGCTACATCGCAGGACATGTTCCGAATTTTCCCGAAACACTGGCGCAGTGGATCGTGTCACCCGCCGCGCTGGTGCCGGATACGCCCATGCCCAGCATGGGTGTCTCGCCCGAGGATGCGCGCCACATGGCGGCCTACCTGGGGCAGCTCGAGTGAGCGCGCCCTTGCTGCCGCTTGCGCCGCAACTCCAGTCGGTGCTGGCGCCGGCCGGCGAGGCCGCCGCCCGCATCACCAGCCTGAGCTGGCTGCTGATCATCGGTGCGACGCTGATTTTTGTTTTTGTCATGGCGCTGCTGGCCGGGTCTCTCCGCAGACGTGACGGCGCGCGACCGGTGTCCCCCCGGCTGTGGATCCTGGGCGGCGGCGTGGTGTTCCCGCTGGTGGTGCTCACTGCCCTGCTGGTCTGGACGATGGCGCGCACCCCCGGCTGGATGGAGCGCCCGCCGCCCGGCGCGCTGATTGTCGGCATCACGGCCCACATGTGGTGGTGGGAAGTGCGTTACCGCGACTCCGCCACCGGCCGGGAAGTGGCGCTGGCCAACGAGCTGCATCTGCCCGCAGGCCGGCCGGTCTGGCTGGGCCTGAGCAGCCCGGACGTGATTCACAGCTTCTGGGTGCCGGCACTGGGCGGCAAGATGGATATGGTGCCGGGACGGGTCGACCACCTGATGGTGCAGGTAGACCAGCCCGGCAGTTGGCGTGGCCAGTGCGCCGAATACTGCGGCGAGCAGCATGCGCGCATGGCGCTGCATGTGGTGGCGCATGCGCCCGCCGACTTCGATGCCTGGCTGGCCGGGCAGGCACGGCCGGCGGCGGCGCCGGATGCTGCGCTGCTCGAACGCGGCCGCGCGGCCTTTCTGGTGCAGCGCTGCAATGCCTGCCACACGGTGCGCAGCGTGGCCGACGAAAGCCGTCTCGGGCCCGATCTCACACATGTCGGCAGCCGGCTCTACCTGGGTGCCGGCACCTTGCTCAACCAGCGCGGCGCGATGGCGCACTGGGTCGCGCACACGCAGGACGTGAAGCCGGGCGCGCGCATGCCTTCATCCACCGACATGGATGCCGACACCCTCGCGGCCCTGGCGGCCTGGCTGGAGCACCTGAAATGACCTTCCACACGGCCGACGGCCTGCCTTCCAGCCTGCCGCGCCCGCCGGGTGAAGTCGAACGGCTGGAACGCGCATGGGAAGCGCCGAAAGGCTGGCGCCTGCTGTCAGCCGTCAACAACAGCCAGATCGGCGTGTTCTACATTGCCACCGCGCTGCTCTTCTTCGTGCTGGCCGGCGTGCTGGGACTCATGATGCGCGCGCAGCTGGCGCTGCCCGACAACACCCTGCTCAGCGCGCAGACCTACAACCAGGTTTTCACCATGCACGGTACGGTGATGATGTTTCTGTTTGCCGTGCCGGTGGTCGAGGCGATTGCGGTGTATTTGCTGCCCGGCATGCTGGGCGCGCGCGACCTGCCGTTTCCGCGCCTGAGCGCCTATGCCTTCTGGGCCTATGCGATAGGCGGCATCGCGTTTTTCTGCACCATCTTTTTCGGCGTGTCGCCCGACGGCGGCTGGTTCATGTACCCGCCGCTGACCGGCAAGGAGCATTCGCCGGGCCTGGGCGCCGACTTCTGGCTGCTGGGCATCGGTTTCATCGAGATCTCGGCGATTGCCGGGGCGATTGAACTCATCATCGGCATCCTGTTCACCCGCGCGCCCGGCATGACGCTGTCGCGCATGCCAGTCTATGCCTGGGCCATGCTGGTCAGTGCCTTTATGATCGTGTTCGCCTTCCCGGCCATCATTGCCGGCACCCTGCTGCTGGAACTGGAGCGCGCCTTCGACTGGCCTTTCTTCATCGCCGCGCGCGGCGGCGACCCGGTACTCTGGCAGCACCTGTTCTGGTTCTTCGGCCACCCCGAGGTTTACATCATCTTCCTGCCGGCCGCCGGCATGGTCTCCATGATGGTGCCGGCGATGGCGCGCACGCCGCTGGTCGGCCACCGCGCCATCGTGGTCGCGCTGGTGGCGGTCGGCTTCATCAGTTTTGCGCTGTGGGCGCACCACATGTTCACCGCCGGCCTGAGCCGGCATGCCATGCTGTTTGTCTCGGCCGCGAGTTTTGCCGTGGCGATCCCCAGCGCGGTGCAGGTGTTCTCCTGGATCGCGACTTTCTGGAGAGGCCGCGTGCAGATGACGGCGCCCACGCTGTTTTTGCTGGGCTTTCATTTCATTTTCGTGCTGGGCGGGCTGACCGGCATCATGGTGGCGGTGCTGCCTTTCGATTGGCAGGTGCACGACACCTACTTCATCGTCGCGCACCTGCATTACGTGCTGATAGGCGGCATGGTGTTTCCGATGTTTGCCGGCCTGTATTACTGGGCGCCGGTGTTCAACGGTCACCGCCTGTCCGAGCGCTGCGCGCGTTGGGTCTTCGGCCTGATGTTCGGCGGCTTCAACCTGGCGTTTTTCCCCATGCACATCAGCGGCCTGCTGGGCATGCCGCGGCGCGTCTATACCTATGCGGGCGACCTCGGCTGGAACTTGCTGAACCTGCTGTCGAGCCTGGGCTCCTTCATCCTGGCGCTGGGCGTGCTGCTGTTTTTCATCGACGCGGCGCGCGTGTTCAGGAAAAAAATCGACCACGACAACCCGTGGAACGCGCCCACGCTGGAATGGCTGCCGCAGGAGGACTACGGAATGCGCAGCATTCCGCAGATCGCTTCGCGCGAGCCGCTGTGGGACCGGCCCACCCTGGCCGCCGAGGTGGTGGCCGGCCGGCACTGGCTGCCCGGCACACATTCGGGCGGACGCGAGACCTTGGTGACCAGCTGGCGCGACGCCGTGCCGCAACATTTGCTGGTGCTGCCCGGCGACAGCTGGTGGCCTTTCATCGCGGCGGCGGGCACGGCCGGTTTCTTTTTGCTGCTGACGGTGGCGCAGGTGGTGCTGGCCTTTGCCTGTGGCATCACCGCCATCGTCGCCATCGTGGCCTGGCTGTGGCAAACCGACCAGCCGCCGCATGCGGCGACGGCCGAGGTGGCCGACGGCATCTTCCTGCCGGTGGGCGCGCGCGGCATGGCCTCGCATTCCTGGTGGGCCATGATCATCCTGCTGTGTGTCGATGCCACCGTGTTTGCCTCGCTGGTGTTTGCGCATGTGCATGTGTCCATGGCCGCCGAGGTGTGTCCGCCGCCCGGCGCCAGCCTGCCGGGCGCCTTCTGGCCGCTGGCATCCGGCGCCTTGCTGCTGGCCGGTTCAGCCGCGATGCTGGGCGCGCAGGCACTGCCGGCGCGTGGCCGCCGCGCGCCGGTCTGGGCGCTGGTGCTGCTGGCCGTGTTGTGTGTGCTGGCGACTTTCGGCCTGGACGGCCGGGGCCAGCAGCTCGCCGGGCTGAGTCCGACGGCCGATGCATGGAGCGCGACGGTGGCGGCCATGCTGGCCTGGCAGGGCTTTCATGTGGCGGTGCTGCTCATCATGGGCTTGTATGTCTGTGCGCGCGCCTGGAGCGGCAAGCTGCGCAGCGACGCGCGCGCTTCGCTGGACAACACCGCTCTGCTCTGGCATTACGTGACAGTGCAGGGCCTGGCCGCCATGGGCGTCATCCACCTGATGCCGCTTTTCGGCTGATTCTTTTCCCGGAGGGACGGGCCATGGAAACATCGAACGATTTTTGCCTGCTGATGACCAGTGTGGACAGCGAGGCCGCCGCGCAGGCGCTGGCCGGCGGCATGGTCGAAGCCGGGCTGGCCGCCTGTGTGCAGGTGGTCCCGACGACCAGCTTTTATGTCTGGAAGGGTGACAGCCGCCGCGAGGCGGAATACCTGCTGCTGGCCAAGACGCGCACGGCCCGGGTGCCTGCGCTGGAGGACTTCATCCGCGCCCATCACCCGTATGAACTTCCCGAGCTACTGCAGTTGCCGGTTGCGGCCGGGTCGGCCGGGTATCTGGCCTGGCTGCGCGAAGGCACGCGGACGGCGCCCCTGCCGCCTGCCCCGGCTCAGGAGTAGGTGATCCAGTCCGCGTGTTCCGGCGCGTCCAGATGCGGCAGCGTGTTGTAGGTCACCAGCATGTGGCGTTTCGGCGTGAAGGCAAATTCGGTCACCGAGCAGTTGCGTATGCGCAGGTTCAGGTCGATGGTGGCCTCGGGGCTGGTGCCCAGCACATGGCCCACGGCGGTGGCAATCGGGCCGCCGCTGGACACCAGCAACACGTTGCCGGTGTAACTGGCCTTGACGTGGTCCAGCACGCCGGTGATGCCGGCCACAAAATCGGCGTAACTGGGCATGCCGCGCGGGCTGACCACGCCGGCCATCCATTGCGCCAGGCCGTCCTTGAGCAGGCGGAAGTGGCTGCGGTACATCTCGGGCGAGGTCGGCTTGTCGAGTTTGGCCGGATGGATGGCCGCGATCACCGCTTCGGCGTCATATTCATTGAGCCCGGTCTGCCGCAAGGCATCGAGCGCCGTGCCCATGCCTTCGCAGATGCCGGCAAAGGTCTGGATCTGGCGGTTCAGGGTGCCGGTCAGCGCTGCGTCGAAGGTCACGCCTTTGTATTTGAAATACTCCCCCAGGCGCACGCTCTGCCTGTGCCCCATGCTGCTCAGCACGTCGTAGTTTTCAGCGCCAAACGAGGCCTGGCCGTGGCGCACAAGGTAAAGGGTTCCCATGGGCAAATTGTGGCGACAAGCGCCCGGCTGGCCAGTCGCAGGCGCGACGAGTCAGGCGGTCGATAGCACTTTCGCGACAGTGGCGCTGTCCACGTTGCTGCCGCACAGCGTGGTGCCCACCACCTGGCCCTTGAGCTGCGCGCGCTCCTGCATGGCGGCGGCAAAACTGGCGGCCCCGGCGCCTTCGGCGATGTTGTGGGTGTCGGCATACAGGTCGCGCATCGCCTGGGCGACCTCGTCGTCGCTGACTTTCACGATGTGGTCCAGGTGCGGCAACAGGATGTCGAGTGCGGCCGGGTCCGCGATGCGGCAGGCCATGCCGTCGGCCAGCTGCGTGCTCACCGGCGCTTCGACGACGCGGCCGGCGGCCAGCGAGTCGGCATAGGTGGTGGCGTGGGCACTGACGACGCCGACGATGCGCAGCGTTCGCCCCAGCGCCAGTTTGGCGGCAATCGCCGAACACGCGCCCGAGCCCTGGCCGATCGGCACATAGACCACATCGAGCTGCGGCACGGCCAGCATGAACTCCCACCAGTAGGTGCTCACGCCGCTGAGCAGGTCGGCATGAAAACTCGGCACCATGTGGGCCCCGCGTTCGGTCGCCAGGCGCATTGCGTACTCGCGGCTTTCCTGGAAGTCCTCGCCGTGGTCGATCAGGGTGACGCCGAGCGCACGCATGGCGGCGTTTTTCTCCAGCGAGTTGCCGCGCGGAACCACGATGGTGCAGGCCACGCCGTGGGCGCGCGCGGCCCAGCCTATGCTTTGGCCGTGGTTGCCACGCGTTGCGCTGACGACTTCTGCCGGCAGGGCATGGCCCTGCTTCAAGGCTTCGAAATAAGTCAGCCCGCCGCGTATCTTGAAGGCGCCGACCGGCGTGTGGTTCTCGTGTTTGATCCAGCAGTCGGTGCCCAGGCGCTGGCTCGACAGGCCCCAGCGGTATTGCGGCGTGGCCTGGAACTCGCGGTAGACCACGCGAGCCGCGGCTTCGATGGCGGGCAGGTCGGGCAGGCCGGTACCGGGGCGGGTAGCGGGCGAAGCAAAGACTTGCGTACGGTACATTCAGACGCCTTTCGATTCCAGCATGACCAGGCCACGCGGTGTTTGCAAGGTGGCGATGAGGTTGGGCGCGCCCGGCGTGACCGCCACACCAGCCAGCCCGATGGCGGCATGCGCCGCCTGCAACTTGTCGGGCCGCGGGTGGCGGACCTGCAGCGCCTGCAGCGTCACGCCCGAGGGCGCCATGGCGTCCAGCGGGTGGGCGGCGCGCGCCGGGTCGTCGCCAGCCTCGCCCCACTGGATCAGGGTGGGCAGGCCGCCGTAGAACAGCCGCTGGCCATCATCGCGCACGGTGATGCGCCACTGGAGCAGCGCCGTCGCGGTCTGGCGCGAGGCTGCCACGACGCTGCCGCGGTCCAGCCCGAGGGCGGCCAAGGCCTTGACGGCAGTCAGCACGCCCGGCACGCTGGCGACAAAATGCACCAGCTGCGGGCCTTCACTGGCCACTTGCGCCTGCAACGCGCGGTCGTCCATGTCGAACCAGCGGTGTGTGCCAGCCGCCCTGAGGGGCGTGACGCCGGGCTGGATCGCAATGATTTCAAAATAGGCGCGCGGGAAGGCCGGGCTGGCCACGCTGAACAGGCGGTTGTGCGTGCCCATCAGCGGATGTTCGCCGCCCGGGCCGGGCGTGATGCCCAGTGTTTCCTCGCACCAAGCCACGCCCTGCGCCAGCGTGCCAGCCACGACGACCAGGTGATCGACCTGGGCCTGTTTCATCGCGCGCGGCTCGCAGCGTCACTCACAGCATCACCGTGCCGTTGATGCAGGTGACCGATGGACCACCCACCCAGACCTGGGCGGACCCCTGGGCATCCGTCTCGCGCGTCAGGCAGACGCGGCCGGCACGGCCCAGGCAAGTGCCTTGCGCGGCCACATAACGCTCGGGCGCGTGGCCTTCGGCGATCAGCCATTGCGCCAGGCTGGCGTTCAGGCTGCCGGTGACCGGGTCTTCCTCGATGCCGATGGGTGCTGCAAAACCCCGCACCTCAAAGTCTGCGGTGGCCGCTTCGGCCGGGCCGGTGGGGGTGCTGCCGGCAAAAGCGCGCGCTTCGCGGTTGGCGCGCGCTATCAAAACAGGAGCTGTCTGCGCAGGATGCGCGCCGACTACACCCACTTTCAGTCCATGTTTCTTGAGTGCGGCGTGATCCGGTTGCAGCTGCAGCACAGTGTCGGCGCTGTCCAGCAGCAGGCCCAGCCACACCGGTCCGTTGTCGAGCAGCTGCGCGGCCAGGATGTGTTGCGCTTTCAGGCCGAGGGCGGCGGCCACCTGCGCCAGCACCGCAGGGCTGGGCGCCGAGCGCTGGAGGGGCGGCGCGGCAAAGGCCAGCCGGTCCCCTTCGCGCCGGATCTTCACCAGACCGACCTGGCATTCCTGCACGATGAAATCCTGGCGCTTGGGCGCGCCGCCGGCCTGCAGCCAGGCGTGGCAGCTGCCCAGCGTGGGGTGGCCGGCAAAAGGCAGTTCGCCGCCCGGCGTGAAGATGCGCACGCGGTAGTCGGCCGCGGGATCGGTGGGCGGCAGCACAAAGGTGGTTTCCGAGAGGTTGGTCCAGCGCGCAAAACGCTGCATGGCTTCGTCGTCCAGGCCGCTGCCGTCCAGCACCACGGCCAGCGGGTTGCCGAAATAGGGCTGGTCAGTGAAGACGTCGACTTGTTTGAAGGGCCTGTCCTGAGCTTGTCGAAGGAGCCTGGTTTTCATGGTGCGGGGTCAGAAGGTGAGAGGTGAAAGGGGGGAGTTGTCAGGACAGCGCCAGGTCCAGCACACCCTTGCTGGCCTGCCGGGCGCACAGGTGGTCGTACCAGCGTTCGAGGTGGGGCCGGCTCTGACGCGGCTGCGGCAGGCCGAACCAGCGGTGCACCTCGCAGGCCACGGGAATGTCGGCCATGGTGAAACGCTCGCCGACCATGAAGTGGCGCTGCGTGAGGTGGGCGTCCAGCATCGCCATCAGCGCCTCGACTGCGGCGTTGGACTCGTCAATCAGCGCGGCATCGCGCTGCTCGGGCGGCGTGCGCACCAGCTGCCAGAAGCCGGGGCGGCTGGCCGGGTTCAGCGTGGTCTGCTGCCAGTCCATCCAGCGCTCGGCGTCAAAACGCTCACGCAGGTCGGTCGGGTACATGTCGCCGGCGGAATGCCGGGCGCACAGGTAACGCACGATCACGTTGGACTCCCACAGCACAAAACCGTCGTCCTCGATCACCGGAACCAGCGAGTTGGGATTGAGCGCCATGTAGTCGGGCGTCTTGACCAGGCCAAACAGGCCGCCTGCTTCGGTGCGCTGGAAGTCCAAGCCAAGCTCCTGCGCCGTCCACACCACTTTCTTGACGTTGATGGAGCTCATGCGCCCCCAGATCTTGAGCATCTATTTGGCCCCCACCGCGTCCGCTGCGTGTTGTGCGCTGGCCGTGCCGGGGCGGCTCTCCCGGATCGCTGCCGCGAGCGCCGCAATGCCGGTGTTGATCTGCGCGATGCTGGCCGTGACAAACGACAGGCGCAAGGTGCGTTCGTCGGCGTTGTCGGCGTAAAACGCGGCGCCCGGCACAAAAGCCACGTTTTTATCGACGGCTTTGGGCAGCAGCGCCACCGCGTTCATGCCGGCCGGCAACCGCGCCCACAAAAACATACCGCCGTCGGGGGTGTTCCAGCTGACGTCCGAGGGCATCTCGCGCTGCAGCGCGGCCAGCATGGCGTCGCGCTGCGTCTTGTACAGCGCGCGAATGGTCGGCACATGGCGGTCCAGGAAGCCGTCCTTCATGACCTCGGCCACCATGCGCTGGTTGAAGCCGGGGCTGTGCAGGTCGGCCGCCTGCTTGGCCTGCAGCAGCTTGGGGTAAAGCGCTTTCGGTGCGACCAGAAAACCCAGCCGCAGGCCGGGGGCCAGCACCTTGGAAAACGAACCGAGATACAGGCAACCGTCGGGGTTGCGCGCGCTCAGGGGTAGCGGCGGCGGCGTGTCGAACCACAGGTCGCCGTAGGGGTTGTCTTCCACGATGGGCAGACCCAGTTCGGCAGCTTTGGCCGACAGCGCGGCGCGGCGCGCTTCGCTCATGGTGCGGCCGGTTGGGTTCTGGAAGTTGGGCAGCACATACAAAAAGCGAGCGCCTTTGGCTTTGCGTGCGAGGTCGTCCACGTCAATGCCTTCGTCGTCGCTGGCCACGCTCACGACCTGCGGCTCCATCGGCGTGAAGGCCTGCAGCGCGCCGAGGTAGGTCGGCGTTTCCACCAGAATGGGACTGTCCTTGTCGATCAGGATCTTGGCCAGCAGATCGAGGCCCTGCTGCGAGCCGGTGGTGATCAGCACCTGCGCCGGGTCCACGTTCCAGGGCAGCATCGCCGCCACCATCTCGCGCAGCGGACCGTAACCTTCGCTGGCGGCGTATTGCAGGGCCGCCGGGCCGTCTTCGCGCAAGACCTTGGAGCAGGCCTCGGCGAACGCGCTGACCGGAAAGGTCTTGGGCGAGGGCAGGCCACCGGCAAAACTGATGATGCCGGGTTTTTCAGTGACCTTGAGGATCTCGCGGATCACCGAGGGGTTCATTTTTTCGGCGCGCGCGGCCAGGGTCCAGTGCATGTTGCTTCTTTCCATGGTTGTTCTCTCTTCTGTCGTCAATCCACGATAAACAGTGTCGCACCTTTGGGGGCGGTCGAGCGGTGCGCCTCGGCCCCATCGGCCACCTGGTAACTCATGCCGGGCCGCAGCACATGCACACGGCCGTTGTCGAGCTCGGTGTGCAGTTCACCCGCCAGGCACAGCAGGATGTGGCCCTTGCTGCACCAGTGGTCGGATACGTAACCCGGCGTGTACTCGACCATGCGTACGCGCACCTCGCCAAACTGCTGGGTGCGCCAGAAGGCCTGGCCGGCTTGCGCCGAATGCTCGGTGCGCGCCACGGTGGACCAGTCGGTCGTGCCGAAAGGAATGTGGCTCATCTTCATGTGGCTGCCTTCCAGGTGGCGTTATGGACGGGCATTTTCTTGCCGGCAAACACGGTGGCAATCACGGCCAGGCTGAAACCCACGGTGACCACGTCCAGGCGCTCACCGAGCAGCGGCACAGCAAACAGCATGGACAAAAAGGGCTGGACCAGCTGCACCTGGCTGACGCGCACCGTGCCGCCCAGCGCCAGTCCGCGGTACCAGGCAAAAAAGCCCAGCCACATCGAAAACACCCCGAGGTAGGCAAAACCGGCCCAGGCGCTGGCGCTGATGGGCGTTTGCGGCCAACTGAGCAGCGCCAGCGGAAGCGTCAGGGGCAGGGAGATCAACAGCGCCCAGCAGATCACATGTTCGGCCTGCATATGCTGCGACAGCCGCGCGCCGTAGCCGTAACCGACGGCCGCACACAACATGCCGGCCAGCAGCAGAAGGTCTGCAAAATGGATGGACAGGCTGGCGGCGCCGCCGGAGCGCAGCACGGCAAACACCACCACCAGGGCGCTGCCGAGTGCGGCGCAGGCCCAGAAACCGGCCGACGGCCGCTGGCGGTGCAGCAGGGCGCCGACCGCTGCGGTGGCCAGCGGCAGCACACCGACGATCACGCTGGCGTGCATGGCCTCCACATAACGCATGGCGATCGAGGTGAACAGCGGAAAACCGAACACCACACCGCCGGCCGTGATGGCCAGCGGCCACCAGTCCCGGCGCTGCGGCAGTGGCGCGCGTGTGGCGAGCAGAAACACGGCCGACAGTGCGGCGGCCACCACGGCCCGGCCCAGCGCGATGAACACGCCCGACATCTGCGGCGCCTCGGGTGTGCCCACGGCCAGGCGCGTCATCGGCAGGGTCACCGCAAAAATAGCGATGCCCAGCAGGCCCAGCCACAGGCCCTTGTTGATCTGCTCTTGCGTCATAAGAAAAGCATCCAGACCGCGGTGGCCACCAGCACGATCGCCATCCCATAGTTGAACCAGATGAGGCGCCGGCCTGTGCCTGCGGGGCCGGACAGCCATTCGCGCAGCAGCGATCCGGCCAGCGCGTAGACCAGGTTGCTGGCAAAGGCATAGGCCAGCATCACCGGCAGCACCACGGCAAAACGCAGGCCGGGATCGCTGCGCCCGGCGATCCAGCCGCTGACGATGGCGAGCGCCAGCATCCAGGCCTTGATGTTGACGAACTGCAGCGCCGCACCCTGCCAGAAGCCGACGTTCATGCGTTCGGCGTCGGCTTCATTGAGCTGGCGCGAGCGCGCGATCTTGGAAGCCAGCCAGAGCAGGTAGAACACGCCAATGAGCTTGATCGCCAGGCCCAGCAGCGGAATCGCCAGCAGCAGCGCGCCCAGGCCCAGCGCACACAGGCTCAGCAACACGCCCCAGCCGACCGGCACCGCGCAGACAAAAGGCATGGCGCGGCGCAGGCCGTGGTTGGCCGCCAGCGCGGTGGACAGGGTGGTGTTGGGGCCGGGCGAAAAACTCATCGCCGTCGCCAGCACCAGCAGGGCTGTAAATTCTTGCCAATTCATGACTCAGACTTTATAGTTCAAGCCAGCACACTACCAATACAGTTGGAGTGACAAATTTTCAAACTGTGCTGGTCAAATTGTCAGCACACAGGCCGCTGGCGCAGTGTTGCACCGGGGCCGCCGGGGTCCGCCATGTTGATGAAAACCGCTTCCCAGTCCCTGACCGAGCAGCTCAGCGCCCGGTTTGCCGAGCGCATTCGCAGCCGCTTGCTGGCGCCCGGCGCGCGCCTGCCCTCGGTGCGCCTGTGTGCCGGGCAGCAGGGCGTCAGCGTCTCCACCGTGGTCGCGGCGTATGACCAGTTGCAGGCGCAGGGCCTGGTGGTGGCGCGCAGGAACCGCGGATTTTTTGTCCGCGATGCGTCGTTCAATGCGATCCTGGCGCCCGTCCACCAGGCGCAGGTTGCTGCAAAAAAAGGAGCGGCCGGGATGCTGGATGCAAGTGCACCCGAAACCCCGGCGCCGCTGAGCAGCTGGAGCACCGCGACCTGGATGGCGACCCGACAGGCGCCGGTGGATGCCACCGCGCTGATCCGCGGCATGTTCCACAAGGTCAGCAACAAGCCGCAACCGGGCATGGGCGTGTTCCCGCCCGAGTGGCTGGAGACCAGCTTCATGCCGGCGGCAGTGCGCAGGGTCACCAGCGCGAGTGCCTTGCGCGAGTTTTCGCTCAGTTATGGCGAGCCCATGGGCGACAGCGGCCTGCGCCGCGCACTCTCGCAGAAACTCAGCGCGCTCAATGTGCATGCGGTGCCCGAACAGATCATCACCAGCGTGGGGGCCACCCATGCGCTGGACATCGTGAGCCGCACGCTGCTGCGCGCCGGCGACTGCGTGATGGTCGAGGAGCCCGGCTGGGCGGTGGAGTTTGCGCGGCTCGACGCACTGGGCATGCGCATCCTGCCGGTGCCGCGGCGCGCCGACGGGCCCGACCTGGAGGTCATGACGCAGTATTGCGCGCTGCACAGCCCGAAGTTGTTTGTCAGCGTCAGCGTGTTCCACAACCCGACCGGTTATTGCCTGGCGCCGGGCAGCGCGCACCGCGTGCTGCAGCTGGCCAACCAGCACAATTTTCACATCGTCGAGGATGACACCTACAGCCATCTGGCGCCCGAACATGCGACGCGGCTGTGCGCGCTCGACGGTCTGCAACGCACGATTTATGTCAGCGGGTTTGCCAAGATCCTGGCGCCCGGCTGGCGCGTGGGCTTCATGGCCGCGCCGCCCGACCTGGTGGAGCGCCTGCTCGACACCAAACTGCTGGGCACGCTGACCACGCCCTCGCTGCTGGAAAAAGCGCTGGCCTGGTGCATCGACCAGGGCCAGCTGCGCCGCCATGCCGAACGCATACGCACCCGGCTGGACGCGGCCCGCGCCCGCAGCGTCAAGCTGGCGCTGGCGCACGGCTGCAGCTTTGCGACGGAACCCGCCGGCCTGTTCGGCTGGGTGGAGACCGGGGTGGACACCGACGCGCTGGCGCAGCGCATGCTCGACGAGGGTTACCTGATCGCGCCGGGTGCGCTGTTTCACGCGGTGCGCACGCCCAGCACCCTGATGCGCATCAACTTTGCGACCACCCAGGAAGCGGCGTTCTGGAAGGTGTTTGCGCGGCTGCGGGACGGCATGAAGTGAGTGAAGTGAGTCGTCATCCGATTTTCAAGCGGTGTTGGTCTGTGGCCCTTGAGGAATGGGCGCATTTGGCTATCGAATCGATAGCAAGCCAGGCTCCCTGGACCAGCGACAGGCACGGGGGCCATTCATGCTGAGCGAGCCGCTCCGGCCTGTTCATGCGCCCGGCTGCCGGGCGCGCGTGCGCGAGGCCGGTGCGCTCGCCGCAGGGTCGGTTGATGTCGCCAAGATCCACATGGGATGCAGCATCGGGTTTCCCGATGCCAGCCTCTCCTAACCCCTGGAACACACCATGGCAAGCAAGAACAACTGGTATTCCAACGCGGCCAAGGCCGCCTCGCGTTATGCCGGCCGACCGGCGACCTTTTTCATGGCGCTGCTGGTGATCCTCGCCTGGATCGTCACCGGGCCGCTGTTCGGCTTCAGCGATACCTGGCAGCTGGTCATCAACACCGGCACCACCATCGTCACCTTCCTGATGGTGTTCCTGATCCAGAACTCGCAGAACCGCGACACGGAGGCGATCCAGATCAAGCTCGACGAACTGATACGGGCCACCCAGGGCGCCCACAATGCGCTGCTCGACCTCGAGGAACTGAACGAAGAGTCGCTCGACGCCTTCCGGACCCGCTACGGGGCGCTGGCGGCCGCCGCGCGCAAGGGGCTGCGCGACGGCCTGCGCGATACCGACACGCCGGAGGCTTGAGAGGGCTTGCCCCGGCCGTTCAGGTCCGGGCGCTCAGAGCATCTCGTCGGGCGCCAGCGGTCCGATCAGCGTGAGCATGAGCTTGAGCGCAAGGCTCGCGTCCGGCTCCGTGCGCGAGTCCTTCAGTTGCGAACCTTGAGGCGCGCGCCAGATCAGCTGGTCGTTTTCCAGTTCGACCTTGTAGGCGCCCTTGGCGAGCGCCGGTTCAATCAGCCGGGTGGTGTCGGCCGAGAGTTTGCGGCTGCGGATCACCAGCGCCACCTCGCTGTTCTGCAACTGGGAGCGCAGGTCCAGGTTCATGGACCCGATCACCAGCAGGCTGTCGTCCAGCACCACGATCTTGGCATGCAGGCTGGCGCGTGAGCCGCCGGCCGAACCGGTACTGCCGAGCGAACTGAAGCCGCTCAAGGTGCCTTCCTGCTCGGCGCGCATTTCATAGAGTTCGATGCCCAGGCCCAGCAGGTCCTTGCGGTAACGGGCATACCCCACATGGGCGGCAGGCGCGTCGTTGGACGCCAGGGAGTTGGTCAGCACCCGGATGCGTACGTTTTTTTGCCGGATGGCCGCGAGCTGGTCCAGCATGCGCCGGCCCGGCACAAAGTAGGGCGAAACGATCAGCAGGTCGCTTTTGGCCTCTGCCATCAGCTGCAGCAGGCCATCGACCGTGGTGTCCTGCGACGCTTCCACCGCGTCGGCGTCGGCGGCGATCTTGGAGGCCTTGTCGACCAGCAGCGTCGACGGTGCCCAGGTCCATTCGAGCAAGGCCAGGTTGGTGCTGTCGGGCAGGGGTTCGACCACGCTGACCGAGCCGTCGAGCGCGGTGACCTTGCGCACGGCGGGCTTCGCCGTTGGGGCCGGAGCGGCGCCGCTGGCGTTGCCGCCGGCGGAAGCAGTGGTTTCTGCGCTGGCCGGTTTGGCCTGGCCCGACGGCCGGGCCGCTGCCGGCGGCGGCTTCATGGCTTCCAGCTGCGCGGCGGTCATCAGTGACTGCACCGGATAGGCCAGCGGGTTGTTCCAGTACAGGTCAAAGCTGCGCGAGAGCTCGCGCACGATCCGCCCGGCCGCCAGCACGTCGGCGTCGATGAAGTTGGTGGCCTCACCCTGGCCGAAGTAGGTTTCGCCGAGGTTGCGTCCGCCGGTGATGGCAACCGCGTTGTCGGCGACAAAAATCTTGTTGTGCATGCGCCGCTGGATGCGGTCCATGTCTTTCAGCGACCCGAGGATGCGGAAAAACAGCGATCCGCGCCCGCCGGGCAGGGGATTGAACAGGCGCAGCTCGATGTTTTTTTCAAAAGCGAGTTTCAGCACCTGGGCGTTTTTGCCGGCCGTGTTGAAGTCGTCGAGCAGGATGCGGATGCGCACGCCGCGCGCGGCGGCGGCGCGCAGGGCGTCAAACATCCGCAGCGTGGTTTCGTCGGCATGGATCGCGTAATACTGGATGTCCAGTGTTTTTTCCGCGGCACTGATCAGCGCCATGCGGCTGGTGAAGGCCAGTTCGGCACTGTTGACCAGCGCAAAGCCGGAATCGTTATGGGTCTCCGCCTGGGCGGCGCGGGCCTGCACCGCCCGGCCGATACGGGTTTCCGTCGGGTCGGCCAGGGCCGTCGAGACCGGCCTGTCCACCTCGCTGGGCAGGGAGGCACAACCCGTCAGCCACAGGCCCAGCATCAAGGGTGCGATCCAGCGCCAGGAGGCAAAAAACAGGCGGGCAGGGGACGACGGACTTGGGCGCATGAAGTGGTTTTGGACAATGCTGCCACTGTAGCGCAGGCCGCTGTTTCAAAGGGGATCGCACGCCCCGACGCTGGCGCGAAATCCTGTAGGTGTTTTACCCGATACGCCAGCGACCGGGGGTTGGCCTGGCTAGCTCGACAGGATCTCCCAGCGCTGCAGCGCCGCCATCAGTTCTTCCTCGATCTTGGTGTTGCGGGCGTTCAGTTCGGCCGCGCGTTTGGCATTGGTCGTGTACAGCGTGCCGTCAAACAGCTCCTGCTCGATCGCCTTCTGCTGCGACTCCAGCTGCTGGATCAGCGCCGGCAAGCCGTCGAGTTCGCGCTGGTCTTTGTAGCTCAGTTTCTTTTTTGATAGCGGCTCGCGCACGTCCTTGCTGGTCTCCGGCGTGTTTTTGCCTGTATTTTTGGCGCTGGCGGGCGTCGCCGCGGCCTTGTTGCCGCCGGTGAGCTGCGCCGCACGTTTTGACTGGGTGATCCAGTCCGTCACGCCGCCCTCGTACTCGCGCCAGAAACCCGGGTTGTCCGGCGTGCCCTCGTAGGCAATCGTGCTGGTGACCACGTTGTCGAGAAAACGCCGGTCGTGGCTGACCAGGAAAACGGTGCCCTCGTAGTTCTGCAGCAGGTCTTCCAGCAGTTCCAGCGTGTCGATGTCCAGGTCGTTGGTCGGCTCGTCGAGCACCAGCACATTGGCCGGCCGGGCAAACAGGCGCGCCAGCAGCAGGCGGTTGCGTTCGCCGCCGCTCAAGCTGCGCACCGGGGAGCGGGCGCGTTCGGGGCTGAACAAGAAGTCGGTCAGGTAACTCTTGACGTGTTTTTTCTGGCCATTGATCTCGACCCACTCGCTGCCCGGGCTGATGAAGTCTTCCAGCGTCGCGTCCAGGTCCAGGGCGTCGCGCATCTGGTCGAAGTAGGCCACCTGCAGGTTCGCGCCCTGGCGCACCTTGCCCGGGGGCAGGGTCACGTCGGGCTGCAGCTCGCCCAGAATCAGCTTGAGCAGCGTGCTTTTGCCGGCGCCGTTGGGGCCCAGCAGGCCCACCTTGTCGCCGCGCAGCAGGGTTGCGCTGAAACCGTTGACGATGACTTTGGAGGCCCCCGGGTGGCCAAAACTTTTCGTCACATTCGTCAGTTCGGCCACGATCTTGCCGCTCTTGTCGCCGCTCGAGACGTCCAGGTTGACGCGGCCCACCGCATCACGCCGCGCCGAGCGGTTGTCGCGCAGGGCTTCGAGCCGGCCGATACGCGCCACGCTGCGGGTGCGGCGCGCTTCCACACCCTTGCGGATCCACACCTCCTCCTGCGCCAGCAGCTTGTCGGCCTTGGCGTTGATGACGGCTTCCTGCGCCATCTGCTCTTCCTTTTGCAACAGGTACTGGGCGAAGTTGCCGGGGTAGCTCAGCAGCTTGCCGCGGTCCAGCTCGACGATGACGGTCGCGACCTGGTCCAGAAAGGCCCGGTCATGGGTGATGGTGATGATGCTGCCGTTGAAGTTGACCAGCAACTCTTCGAGCCAGGCAATCGAATCGAGGTCCAGGTGGTTGGTCGGCTCGTCGAGCAGCAGCACGTCAGGCCTGGCGACCAGCGCCTGGGCCAGGGCCACGCGTTTTTTGGTACCGCCCGAGAGTGAGCCGACGATGGCGTCCTTGTCCAGGTGCAGTCGGTGCAGGGTTTCCTCCACGCGCTGCTCCCAGTTCCAGCCGTCCAGCGCCTCGATTTCCGACTGCAGGGCGTCCAGGTCGGTGTGTTCGTCGGCCGCCAGATACAGCTCCACCACATGCCTGGTCCTTGCCAGTCCTGCGCTGGCAGCTATGAAAACAGTAGCGTGCGGGTCCAGGCTGGGCTCCTGCGGCACGTAGGCGATGCGCAGGTTCTGCTGCAGCTGCAGCGTGCCGTCATCGGGTTTTTCCAGGCCCGCGAGGATTTTGAGCAGTGAGGATTTTCCCGTGCCGTTGCGGCCGATCAGGCCAATGCGCTGGTTCGGTTCCAGCGAAAAATCTGCGTGGTCCAGCAGTGCGACGTGCCCAAAAGCGAGTTGAGCGTCAAGAAGTGTAATTAATGCCATGTTGTCAGGGATTATCCGGGTGCGCCATTTCGCATGCTGGTTTCCGGGCTTTGGGAGATGAGGTCCGGATGGCTATAGTGCAAGGGACAGCAGCGGCGGGCAGCTGCTTGCACCGGGCCAGCCCGACACCACCGGACGTTTTATGGAACTACAAATCAACGGCCAGGCCGTGCAGGTGGACGCCGACCCGGCCATGCCTTTGCTGTGGGTGCTGCGTGACCTGCTCGACATGACCGGCACCAAGTTCGGCTGCGGGGTGGCGGCCTGCGGTGCCTGCACCGTGCGGGTGGACGGGCGGGCGGTGCGCGCCTGTGTCACCCCCGTGGCCACCGTGGCCGGCAAGCGCATCCAGACCATCGAGGCGCTGGGCACGCCCGCCAGGCCCCACGCGCTGCAGCAGGCCTGGATCGCTGAACAGGTGCCGCAATGCGGCTATTGCCAGTCCGGCATGTTGATGGCGGCGGCGGCCCTGCTTGAAAAGACGCCGAAACCGACCGACGCCGACATTGATGCGGCCATGACCAACATTTGCCGCTGCGGGACTTACCAGCGCGTCCGCCTGGCGATCAAACGGGCTGCGGGCATCGGCGTCGCCCGGGCGCCGGCGAAGAAGCATTCATGAAAAGAAGGACCTGGCTGCTCAGCGCGGCGGGCGCCGCCGGTGCCCTGATTGTGGGCTGGGGCGCGCTGCCACCGCGCTCGCGCACCGGGTCCGGCCGGCTTTGGCCGCCGGCCGAAGGGGCGGTGGCGCTCAACGGCTGGATCAAGATCACCGCCGACGGTTCGGTGGTGCTGGCCATGGCGCGCAGCGAGATGGGCCAGGGCGTTCACACGGCCTTGCCCATGCTGGTGGCCGAAGAGCTGGATGTGCCGCTGTCGCGCGTCCATCTTGAGCAGGCCGGCGCCGACAGTATTTACGGCAATGTCGCGATGCTGGTCGCCGGCCTGCCTTTTCATCCCTTCGAGCTTGAGGAACGCCCGCTCAAGGTCAGGGCGGGCGAATGGGTGGTTCGCAAGCTGGCGCGTGAGCTGGGCATCAATGCCACCGGCGGCTCGAGCAGTGTGGCCGACGCCTGGCTGGTGCTGCGCACGGCCGCCGCCACCGCGCGCGCCTCCCTGCTGGGGGCGGCCTCGCTGCAGTGGCGCCTGCCGGTGGCCGAGTTCACGGTCCGCGATGGCGTGATCTCGCACCCGTCGGGCAAATCCGCGCATTACGGCGAGCTGGCGCGCTTTGCCGCCGCCACGCCGCCGGGCAGCGTGGCGCTGAAGGCGCGCAAGGACTGGAAGGTGATTGGCCGGAACGCAGCCCGCAAGGACATTCCCGCCAAGGTCGATGGCACGGCCCGCTTCGGGCTCGATGTGCGTTTGCCCGGCATGCTTTACGCGGCGATCCGCCTGTGTCCGATGCTGGGTGGTGCACCGGGGGCGATCGATGTGAACGCAGTGCTGGCCATGCCGGGGGTGGAGCGTCTGGTGCGCCTGCCCCCTTATGCCGGTTCCACGGCGGGCTTTGCCGTTGTGGGGAAAAGCTGGTGGCAATGCCAGCAGGCGGCGCAGGCGGTGCCGGTCGATTGGCACCAGCGCCCCGCTGGCGCGCTCGACTCGCGCCGGATCGAGCGCGCGCTGGAAGCTGCGCTGCAGGGGGAAGACGGGCAAGACAGGCCAGACAGTGAAGAGGGCTTCACCTTTTACGAAAAGGGGTCGGTGGCCCAGGCCGAGGCGGGCGCCGTCCGCAAGCTGGAGGCGCTGTACCGCGCACCTTATCTGGCGCACGCCACGCTGGAGCCCATGAACTGCACCGCCCAAGTCAGGGACGGCAAGGTGTTTCTCTGGGTGCCGACCCAAGTGCCGCAGATGGGGGCGGCGATCGCGGCGCGGGTGGCCGGTGTGGCGCTGGAAGATGTCAGTGTCACCGTCACCTTGCTGGGCGGCGGTTTTGGCCGCCGGCTGGAGGTGGACTACATCGCCCAGGCGGTCCGGGTGGCCCTGGAGTGTGGCGGTCGTCCGGTGCAGCTGATCTGGTCCCGGGAAGAAGACACCACCCACGACTTTTACCGGCCCATGCATGTGGCCAGGCTGGTGGCGGCGATCGACGCCCAGGGCCAGCCCGCCAGCCTGCGCATCCGGTCGGCCGGCGACGCCATCAGTCCGCGCTGGCTGGAACGCGGTGTGCCCGCGTTGGCCGGGCCGGTTGATACGCCCGACAAAACCACGGCGGAGGGCCTGTTTGACCTGCCGTACGGCTTTGCCCACCAGCACATGTCGCATGTGGCCACCCGCAACAGTGTTCCGGTGGGTTTCTGGCGCTCGGTAGGCCATTCGCACAATGCCTTCTTTTCGGAATGTTTTATCGACGAACTGGCGCTTGCGGTGCAGCAGGACCCGCTGGCCCTGCGCCGGCAACTGCTCAGGGAGGCGCCGCGCTACCTGGCTGTGCTGGAACTGGCGGCGCGCCAGGCCGGCTGGGGTGGGAAATTGCCCCCGGGGCGGGCCAGGGGCATCGCCCTGCATGAATCTTTTGGTTCCATCGTGGCGCAAGTGGCGGAGGTCTCGCTGGTCCATGGCCAGCCGCGGGTGCACCGGGTGGTGTGTGCGATTGATTGCGGTACCGTGGTCAACCCCGGCATCGTTGCCCAGCAAATGGAAAGCGCCGTCGTGTTTGCGCTGACGGCCGCCCTGTACGGCAAGGTGGACATCCACGACGGGGTCGTGCAACAGAAGAACTTCCCCGATTACCCGATGCTGCAGCTGGCGCAGGCACCGTTGGTGCAGACCCATCTGGTGTCCAGTACACGGCCGCCCGGCGGTGTCGGTGAACCGGGCGTGCCGCCGCTTGCGCCCGCCGTGGCCAACGCCCTGTTTGCACTGACCGGAACGAGGTTGCGGTCCCTGCCGCTGGTTCTCCAGTCTTAACCAGCTGGCGGCACGCGATGGCGGGTGGTGAGGGTGTGGAGGCAGGGGCTGACAGTGCGTTTTTCAACATCTTTTCTCGCAACCCCCAGAAAACAGTGCTATAGTCGATGGCTCTGCTGATGAAACAGCGAATCGCCAAAGGCGGCTCCAGCCAGAAGGCAGAGAAAAAAAGCTTCAAAAAAGTTTGACTGTGATGAAAAATCCGGTATATAATTCGAGGCTCAGCTGATTACAGCTAACGACGAAAACGAAGCGGCGAAAGCGGCGACGAAAGTAGTCAGGATCATTAAAA